>Ga0182027_10007083_pt1 | contig 16623 bp, 13 predicted proteins | sample 712E1DmetaG_FD_121300 | JGI IMG/M metagenome (GOLD analysis project Ga0182027, IMG submission 121300) | Permafrost microbial communities from Stordalen Mire, Sweden - 712E1D metaG (Illumina Assembly) | ecosystem: Environmental > Terrestrial > Soil > Wetlands > Permafrost | place: Sweden... | reverse complement strand
CGTCCGCCAGACCGATCAGCGCGTCCTTCGTAGGATTGATGGGATCGATGACGGCACATCCGGCGCTCACGGTGAAGCTGACCGGCTGGCCGTTGGCACCGGGCACGGTGCGTGCCTCCAGTTCGCAGCGGATCTCTCGGCCAAGCGAGTGGCCTCGAGAGGGAACCGAGACACCCAGCTGGCCGACCACGTACTCGACGAGGTGGGCGTGGCGCCTGACCAGTTCGTCCCGACTCAGGCTTAGGATCGGTGAACTATCTCCGGCCCGCTCGCTTCTTTGATAGAAGCTCGTTGAGAACGCCGGCGGTCTAGCCATCGTGCTGTCAAGCCCCCACGGTGAAGCGAGGCCTGATGAGGCTTGGACTCGCGCCCGCCGCTTTCGGGCGACCCAGTGCGTAGCCCTGGCCCAGGTTGATGCCCAGGGACCGCAGGACCGCTATCTCACGTTTGGTCTCGATCCCCTCGGCTATGAGCGCACAGCCGGTCATTCGGGCGAAGTGGCGCAGGCCAATAATCATCGCCTGGCGCGCTTCGTCGGACTCGAGTCCAGCGATGAGTGAGCGATCCAGCTTAACGTACGCCGGGCCCAGCTCAAGGATGTGGCGCAGGCTCGCAAACCCGGATCCCGCGTCATCCACGGCGAGCTTCACTTTCGGCCCAAGCGTGACCATCGCCGCGCGGAACGCCGAGTAGTCCGCGATGACCGTGTGTTCTGTCACTTCGAGGACGAGTTTCCGACGGGTTCCAGACAGAAGGGTACGAAGAGGCTCACCTGCGAGGACGAGCTCGGGCGACGCGTTCAGGTCAAGCCACGCCGACCGTGGCAGGAGCTCTGCGGCCGCCAGGGCAACCTTGAGCGTGGCGGTTTCCAGCTCGACCCCGAGCCCAACAGCGGTCGCCTGGTCGAACATGATCTCGGGATTTGTACCGTCGTTGAACCGCGTCAGCGCCTCGTAGCCGACGATCAAATGGCTCTTGAGATCGACGATCGGCTGGAAGACAGGCCCAAAGGACCGGTCTGCGATGATTCTCAAGACGTGGTTTCGGCCTCGACCCACCTCGGTCCGGTCGGCCACGTCGCGGCCGATTAGCGCCCCTGCCAGATTCGCGAACTCGACCAGGGCCGGCAGTGCCTCGGTGACGGCGGCCTTGTCGACCGTATCGGCGCTTTGCACGATCAGGAGTCCAATTACGCGATCGTCGTAGCGCACGGGCGCGAAACCGAGGGAGCGAGCGTTGGTCCCGTTCAGCAGATTCCTGTTCGGGAACGCCAGGTTATCCTTCCACGGCTCGATCCATGGACCCTCGGCCGCCCGGCCGCGCAGCTGACGGCTGTGCTCGTGCGAGTGCGGCCGAAGAGGCGGATCGGGTTCCCCAACGACTACGTAGCCGATCGGCGTCGCCCGACCGTCGAGCCCAAAGAGAAGAAGCTGTGCGGCGTTGATACCGCTGAAGCTCGCCACCTGGCGGCAGATCGCCTGCGCAGTGGCCTCGGGCGTGTCACCCGCCCGCAGGCTGCGAATAGTCTCCGCGATAAGCGTCCGCTGCCGCCCGAGATTGCTCGAGCTCTCTTCGAGTGCCCGCTCCCTACTCACGTCGCGCTCGACTGCGACGTAGCTCGTGATGGCACCCGCTCCGTCGCGGATCGGCGAGATGCGGACCTCCTCGGTGAGGAGCGTGCCGTCTTTACGCCGGTTGACAAGGTCGCCCGCCCAGGGCGAGCCACTCGCGAGCGCGGCCCACATTGCTTGGTAGAACGACGCGGGCTGGAGACCGCTGCTGAGCAGGCGTGGGTTCCGGCCGATGGCCTCCTCGCGGGTGTAGCCGCTCACCCGCTCGAAGGCAGGATTGACGTACGTGATCCGCCCGTCGAGGCCGGCCATCATGACCGACTCGGCGGTTTGTTCGATGACTGTTGCCAGCTGGGCGTGGTCGATCTTGGCGTTCGAGTATCCGGTGATGTCGACGGCGATGCCGACGACCCCGATGCCTGGGTCACCGGTCGCCTGGGTGAACTCGATGAGCAGGAATGTGTGCGGTCCATCTTCGAGGCGAACCAACTGCGAGAAGACCTGCGGCTCGCTGCCTCGGAGGGCAGCCTCATCGCGCGCCCTGATGATCGTGACGGCTTCGGGAGGCCACATATCGGCATCGGTCTTGCCGTACCAATCGAGTCCCATTCGCCCGCCCATAGTGGCTAGAAAGTGCGCGTTGGCGTACACGTAGCGACCTGCGAGGTCCTTCGCGAATACGGCCACGGGGGCCGTGTCCAGCAGGCCCGGGAATATCGCGATCTTTGGGTGGTCGCCCGTCCGAACCGAGTTCTCCTGGAGTAGAGTCGGACGTGGGGATGCAGGCGGGGCCGGCCGCCAGCCTGGAGTTGACACCACTCCGCCTCCGAGGTCTGCCTCGGCAAGTGCCCTGAGAGGATTGCGGCGGATGCGAAGCTGGGTCATTTCAGATCGGGGCGGGATGGGCGTGATCCGGACCGTTCCTGGCCCGAATGATGACGTCGTGACCGATCCTCAGGCGTGTGAACGCCACCGCTGTTGCCCACCCGGCAGCTCGCACTGTGCCCTAGGTTCCTCTCTCCCCGGTACGTCACATGCACCGATTGCAGGCTCAAGAGGGCCATGTCGACGATCCAGCCAACAGGATGGCCATGCTCAACCACCTGGCGGGCGCGGACGAAACCGCCGCATCACCGGCTGAGGAGCCCCCAAACCTGTCCAGAGATACGATGCAGAGGAGGACGCACCCGATCCCTAACGCAACAATCGACGCGATGACCCGCCAGTGGCGCTCGAGCCTCACACGGTCCCCGATCTCTTTGTAGCATCCGGGGAAGCGGCTATCTCACGCCGCCGAGTCACGCTCCGGCTTCTGCTGGAATCGAAGGTTGACGTAGTTGCTCGCTGGTTGTCCACTGTAGGTACATAACATCTACTTGAGGCAATAGCCCCAGTGGCACATACGTTCGCAACAGTACTCAAGCAGGCGCGTGAGGTTCGTGGACTCTCCGCCGTTGGCCTTGCCCGTGAAGCAGGCATCTCTGCGGCCTACCTCAGCAGGCTGGAGAACGGCGCGGTGAAGCGACCCTCCCCGCATGTTCTTCTCCAGCTCAGCGAGGTCCTGGCGGTGCCGTACGCCGAACTGATGCGCTTGAGCGGGTATCGCGTGCCGGGCGACTCCGAAGACCGAACAGCCGCCGCCGCCGACGCAGTTGGTGCGGCGCTCTTTGCGGATGTGACTGAGGACGAGCGGGACGAACTTCTCGAATACCTAGCGTGGTATCGCGCCCGCCAGCGATCGAGCCACCGCGACAGCCGCGCGACCTGAGATCGGTGGCATCTCAGACGCAGGTGACCGGGCGTATCTCCGTAAGTGGAGCGCCACGGATCGGATCGTTCGGTCCACGGGAGACGCACAGGTACGAATGACGCGGCCCTCGACCCAACCGACGGCTCGTGACCATACAGGTTTGACCGAGGTGCCGACGCCCGTCGGCTCGCCCTAGTCCAGCTGGACCATGCCGCAGCTCGAGCGGGCAGCGGGCGGTTAGGGCGCTCCCAGGGCGCCCGAATAGGGGCGTGGGACAGCAGACTTGGTCCTGCGCAGCCAGGCGAATCGGGCGGCCGGCTCCGGCACAACCGGAGCCGTGTCGCTCTTGGCCGACCCGGTGATCGCGGCCGCGATCTCTGTGAATGCGCACGCCAGCGAGGACTCCGGATCCGAGACCACGACCGGGATCCCGCGGTTCCCCGCACGCGTCGCGCGGAGTCTGTCGTCGGCGATGGAATAGTCGATCGGCCCGAAGGCGGCGCGGCAGTCGCTGGTATCGAGGCCGCCCGACTCGCCCTCCCGGTTGAGTACTACCCGGCAGTCCCGAGAAAGACCGGCGGACTCAAGAAGCGCCAGGTAGGCGCGGGTGTTCTTCAAGGCAGCGATGTCGGCGACTACCGTCACGAGCAGCTCATCTGCAAGTTCGACGATCATCAAGTGGGAGTCGTTCACTTCCTTGGGAGTGTCGACGATGGTGAGGCCGTGGCCCTCGCGCAGGCGCACGAGAGTCTTTCGTAGTTCGTCCGACGAGATTCGCTTCGCGTCCGTCGGGGCGCCCGGCGCCGCCAGGATGCCTATACCGAGCGGGCCAGGCGTCAGAAATTCGTCGACACGGTTCGGTGCCTTTGCTGCGTCCAAGAGTGTCCAGTCCGGCCGTGCGGCGCCGGCGAGCGTCGCAATGTCGCCAAAACCTGGGTTGGCGTCGACGACGACGGTGTCGACCCCGATCCGGGCAGCCGCAACCGCCAGGTTGAGGGCGATGGTGGAGCGGCCGCTCCCGCCGCGAGCGCTGACGACTGCCACGAGCCGCCCGGTCTCGCGCGGCAGAGACGCCGCTGTGACGATGGCCGGACGACGTCTGGCAGCGACGTCTTCGATCGCCTCTAGCAACTGATCCGATGAGACAGGCTTCGTGAGATAGGCGCGGCCGCCGGCACGCATGGCGGCGCGGATCTCCTCGTTGGACCCCGTTGTTCCGAGGACGACGACGGGCAGAGTCGGGTCGGTTGCGGTTATGGCGGCGATAGCTTGCAGCCAGTCGCCGGACCCGAGCCCGACTAGCACAACATCGAGATCGCCAGCCTGGGCTGCGGCCAGCAGCTCGGCCGGCGTCGCGCATTGGGCCTGGACGATCAGGTCGCCTGGGATGGCAATGAGGCAGGCGAGGTTGGCTCGAACATGTTCGGATGGATCGGCAACCAGGACGTTGAGGCGGGACGGGTTCATGGGATCGACCGTGTGGCAGTGCGAGAAACGGTAACGAGTTGATGTTCTAAGGTCGGGTCGCCTGGTTCAACCACCCGAACGTCCGTTCGGTCGGCCGTTCTTGGGCCCGTTCGTTCGGCCGCGGACCCAGCGGCAGCTTCGCGGCAGCATGGCATGTCCCTTCGCGGCTGACTGCCGAGAAGCCGCCGGAGCGGCAGATCGGGTCGGACCACCCGAAGTCCTAGCCCGGCGAAGGTCAGGGTTCCGCCGGCGCGTTGACTGACACATCATCGTCCCAAGAGCTCTGGCTCCGCCCGATCCCCGGTCGGATGGGTCTCTCACCCCGCCGGAGGCGGCGAAGATGAACCACAACCTTGAGCACCTGGTCAACTCAGCAAACGACGCCGAGCGTCGACTTCGAGACACGGCCCCCCGGACAACGGAGCGGCTGGACGCCCAACGGCAGGCGGTGCACGCTCGCGTGGACTTTTGGACCGCGATGTGCCTCGAGTGGGACTACAACCACCCGAAGGCCCGAGCCAGCGCCGAGCTCCCCGTTCCGCCCAGTCTCACGTCCTGGTCTGACGTCAAGAGCGTATACAAGGCACGGGCGCTGCTGTCACCGCAGGTAATTCGATTGGTCGCCGACGCCAAGTCGGCCCTCTCCCGGCAACCGCAGCCGACCGTTTCTGGCCCAGCGAGCGTCTCGATCGGCGTCTGAACCTGCGTAGGTGGCCGGGCGGGCGAAAGAGGGCGACACCAGCACAGCTCGGGAGCCGTCGTGCCTGTCGTGCATGGACGCGGCGGCGCCGCTGGTTGCGAGTCCCTCGAGCGCAATGGGAGAACGCGTGGCCTTCGATTTCGGCACATCTCAAGTGGCTCTGGGCGTCGTCTCGATGCGGCGACGCAGCGCTGACCCGTTTGTCCCTGGCCCGCAATCGATCCAGCCCAGTTCCTGTCCGTACGGAATCGTCCGCCAGTCCCACGCCTCGCAGAAGTTTGTCCCGCTTCACACGATCCGGGTCGTCGTAGACGAGGATACCTGCGGTGGCGATGACCTCGCGAGTCGGGACCCGATGTTCTGCCGCGCCGGTCCCCATGATCGCCGACGAGTCGGCCTGCGGTCTGACCAGGTGTGCCTAACGGCTCGACGGCAGCACGGCGGCTCGGTGCGCGGTCAGAAATGGCGGTACGCCGCACAGATCTGCATCTATTCGCTGCGGTCGATTCGGCGCTTCTTGGCGTCCAGAAGAGCCGCGTCGGCACGAGCTAGGAGCTGGTCGAGCGTCTCGTCTGCGCTGAGATCGGCCAGGCCAACGCTGATCCCGACGCCCACTTCGTCGCGCAGCAACGCATCGATCGCAGCGAAGCAGCGCTCGACTTCCCCGAGGCTCGATCCTCCCAGTCCACACACGAACTCGTCGCCACCGTAGCGGACGATCGGGTCGAAAGCGCGCAGGCTCGATCTCAGAGTCCGGGCGAGGGTCTCCAACACCCGATCCCCCGCGGCATGCCCATATCGGTCGTTGACGAGCTTAAGGTCGTCGACATCGACGAAGGCGAGGATGAAGCGTCCGTCCGCCCGACGGGCTCGGTCGATTTCGAGCGTAAGGGCGAGCGTACCGATCTCGCGGCGGTAGGCCCCCGTGAGATCGTCGAGGTGTGCACCCAGCAGTTCGGCCTCCAGGAGGGCGCGCTCGCGGGCGGCACCGGCTCGATCCAACGCGGCCTTCGCCCGGTCGGCCGCAGCCCTGGCGCGCAGCTGCTCCAGCTTCTCGGCGAGCAGCGCATCGTAGGCCGCGATGGCCCGCCCGACTTCCTCCGCCCGAAGATCCCGGCGCCGCGCCGTATCGTCCCTCCCAGCCGCGGTGGCGTCACGCCCCGCAGCCGTCCGGATTCGCAGATCCGCGGTCCCCGCTCGCTCGGCGTGGGCGGCAAGGCGATGGGTCGTGGTTGCTTTGCGCGCGAGGCGCGTCGCCTCATAGGTCGCCAGCGCGCCTGCGTCGGCGTGGGCCCCGGTATCGGCACGTTGCCGGTCCGCGCTCGCCTGATCTTCATCGGACGCGCGTTGATCGCTCGTAGCGTCGGCCGTATCCAGCGCGGCCGAGATCTGGTCTGCGTCGGCCGCGGTCTGGTCTGCGTCGGCCGCGGTCTGGTCTGCGTCGGCCGCGGTCTGGTCTGCGTCGGCCGCGGTCTGGTCTGCGTCGGCCGCGGTCCAACCGGCGTTGGGCGCCCCTTGCTCTGCGGCGGGCAGAACCTTCAAGTGCTCGAGGCCGTCCGCGCCCTCGCCCTTCATCGGCACCTCCGAGCGCCCAGCCACCGGCCACGACTGTGCGCATTCCGATTCTAGTGCCCTAGTCTACGGCGACCTCTTGCCTGGGCGACCTCTCGCCTGCGTCTGCGAGCGGTGGCTCCACACCCTCAAGTCGTTCATGGCGCGTGCGACCCAGGTCCGAGCCGCCGGCCGTTGTGAGCGGGTATTCATCCTCACGGCCGGACGCAGCCCGGTTGCACTCTGAATAATCCGGTTCGAGGCATCTCTCGTGGCGGTATTGGTTCTCCGCTTGCGCAGATTCGACAGGCGTTCCGGATGATCCGAAGTGGGCCAGGAGCGAACCTGCTCGGGTAGGCATCCAACCGATCGAGGTAGCCCCGCGCCGCACGGCGCCGGCCGACGACTGAGGGATGGCGCCGCGCCTGGGAGGTTGCCATGAAGAACACGGGCTCAGGGAAGTCGGCCTACGCGGCAATCGCTGTCGACCGGACCGCGCGCCCAGCCGGCGACGCTTCCCACCGGGCTCGCGGTACGGCCGGGGGCATCGCTGCTCGTGACGTGGAATTGGAGCTTGCCCGTCGCGTAAACCGCGCCCGCAATGCCCTGGGCGAATGCCTTCGAACTCTGGTTCGCGCTACCGACGAACAGGAGCTTTGCGACGCAATCTGTCGCGTCGTCGTGGACGTGGCCGGCTACTCGCTCGCGTGGATCGGCTTGGCTGAGGACGACGAGCGAAAGACCGTCCGTCAGCTGTCACGTCGCGGCGAGGCCGCATCGTATCCAGACGAGATCCCGGTCACCGGGGGCGACGATGCCCTCGGCCTCGGCCCAGCCGGGACGGCGATCCGGACCGGCCGGGTCAGACGGGCGGGCGAGCTTGTCATAGAGCCGAGCTACGAGCCGTGGCGTGTCGCCGCCGCCCGGCACGGTCTGGAGTCGTCGGTCAGCCTGCCCCTGCTCAAGGACGACGTCGCGTTCGGCGCCTTGATTGTCCACGCACCCGAGCCAGACGCATTCGGCGAAACCGAGACCGGCATCCTCATAGAACTCGCCCGTGACCTGGCCTTCGGCATCCGGATGCTGCGCGAGCGATCCGAACGCGATCGGCTGATCGCTGGCATCGAGCAGGTGGCCGAGTCAATCATCATCACCGACCGCGAGGCGCGGATCACCTACGTGAATCCCGCCTTCGAGCGAGTGACGGGATACACCCGCAACGAGGTCTTCGGCAGGAATCCGAGTCTGCTCAAGAGCGGCCTGCAGCCGGCGTCGTTCTACGAGGCGATGTGGGCCGCACTCGCGATGGGCTCGCCCTGGATGGGCGACCTCGTCAACCGGCGTAAGGACGGCGCCCTCTTCACCGAGGAGGCCGTCATCTCGCCGGTCCGCGACTCATCAGGCGCCGTGGCAAGTTTCGTGTCCGTCCAGCGCGACGTAACCCGCGAGCGGCAGTCGGCGGACCGCTTCACGAAGCTCGTCCGGGAGCGCGCGCTCATCTCGGAGACGATTCGCGGCCTGCGCGCAGGCGACACGCCCGAGGTCACCGCCCAGGCGATCTGTCGCCAGGTTGCGAGCTTCCCGAGCATCGCGGCCGCACACCTCTCCCTCTTCGGACTCGATGGACGAGCGCACTCGATCGGCCTCGTGATCCCCGGTCGGCCCGACCCGCCGATGCGGCGGGTCGGGCTGCAGCGCAGTCGTCAGCTTCAGCTGCGGGCCGCCGAAGGCCCGTGGATCGAGTCGTGGTCGGCTCGGCCCTCACGCTCGTACGGCGAGGTCGTAAAGGGCCTCGGCATCCAGGCGGTCACTTACGCGCCCGTTCGACACGACGGGCTGCTCATCGGGTTCCTCGGGGGCTACGCCAGTCAGCCTTCCGAGGATGTCGCGGTCACCGAGGTACTGCCCGCGCTTGTCGAGTTTGCCGACCTCGCCGGGGCACTCATCGGCCGCGATGTGGCCGCGCGGACCGAAGCAGGGCGTAGCCGCGAGCACGTCGCGGGCATAATCGCAAGTCGAGCATTCCGCCCGGTGTTCCAACCGATCGTCGGCCTCCGGCACGGTGAGACCGTCGGCTACGAGGCGCTGACGAGTTTCGACAATGGTGCCGATCCCGAGTCGACGTTCGCCCTGGCGGCCGCGATCAGCCTCGGAGTCGACCTGGAGGTCGCGACGCTGCGGGCCGCCCTCGCCGAGGCGGAGACCTTGCCCCGGAAGGCCTGGCTCAACCTGAACGCGTCGCCCGAGCTCGTCCTCGGGGGCGAGTCGCTGCGGGACATCCTGCGCGGGAGCCGCCGACGACTCGTGCTCGAGGTTACTGAACACGCGGCTATCGCCGACTATCCGGGGTTCCGCGCGGCCATGGTCTCGTTCGGACCGAGGGTTGAGTTTGCCGTGGACGACACGGGTACTGGGTACGCCAACCTGCGCCATATCGTCGAGCTTCACCCGGCTTTTGTGAAGCTCGATCGCTCGCTCATCGCCAGCCTCGATTCCGATGACGCGCGGCAGGCGATGATCGTCGGCCTCTGCCACTTCGCTAATGCGACCGGCTGCCGCCTGATCGTCGAGGGCATCGAGACCGACCGTGAGCTCGACGTCTTGCGATCCCTTGCCGTCGAGCTGGGCCAGGGCTACCTGCTGGGCAGGCCAGTGCCGGTCGCTGAAGCCCGCAGACCGAACCCTGCCCTCAGGACCGCTGATTAGGCCTGAGCCACCGAGGAAGACCGCCGGTCTGACATAAGGTTCAAGGTGAGCTGGCAAGCCTCGTGGGACGTGCCCTCCGCGTCCTGCAAACATCATGTCGGGCGCGTGGGCGGCTGTCCCGAGGCGCTCTAAGCCGCGACGACGCGGTTGCGGCCGGCCTCCTTCGCGATGAAGAGCGCGGCATCGGCTCGGCCGATCAGAGCTTCCTTCGTGGGTTCGTCGGGATCGATGACGGCGCATCCGGCGCTCACGGTGGCACCCAGCGGTTGTCCCAGTGGCGTCGGGCACCGTACGCGCCTCGAGCCCCCGGCGGACTTCGTCGGCCAGGCGGACGGCCTCGGGGAGGCCGCAGTCGTCGAGTATCGCCACGAACTCCTCGCCGCCGTAGCGGGCGACGACATCGGCGGAGCGGAGGCGCTCCCGCAGGATCTCACCGAAGGCACGCAGCAAGGCGTCGCCAGCGAGGTGGCCGTGCTGACGATTGAAGTCGCCGAAGTGGTCGAGATCGAACATGATCGCGGCCAGGTTCCCGGTCGGTTTGTGGCGCTTGAAACGGGCGATGGCGAGGTCGAGCGTGGCATCGAAGTGCCTGCGGTTGTAGAGCCCGGTGAGCCCATCGCGGATCGCGAGTGCCGACACTTCTTCGGCGAGGTAGGCGTTGGCGAGGGCGAGCGCCGCGTGCGAGCCGAGCAAGGCGAGCACCTCGCGCTCCGCCGGTGTAAACGTCGCGTCGGTGTCGGCCCGAGCCACGGAGATGACACCCAGCACAGTGTCCTCGTGGATGAGTGGCACCCCCACCGTCCGGACCGATTCGTACTGCAGGTAGTCCCGCAACGCCGCGTTGGACTGGGCCCGCGGATGGGGTTCCGTCAGAATCACGGCGCGCTCTCTAATGGCGCGTCCCGCCGTTCCGTCGCCCGGTTCGATGACCGCGCCGATGGCCTCCGGGGCGAGTCCGCGGACGGCGCTGACGCGGTATCGGCCATCGTCTCGATCCAGCAGGGTGACCACCACCGTGTCTGAGGGCACGACGGCGGTCACGGCGTCCACCAATGCCACGGCCAGAAGCTCGGGCTCCAGGATCGCGGTCACAACGGCCCCGAATTCGGCGAGCGCCGCGAACAGGCGCACGCGCTCACGCAGAGCCTCACGCGTCTGGCTGCGCATCAGGGCACTGGCGAGGCGGTCCGCGATGGTCCGCGCCAGGCGCAGGTCGGCCGGCGTCAGGCCTCCAGGCCGCAGCGCCTCGATGTTGAGGACACCGAGCGTCGCCCCATCGCCGAGCAGCGGGGCCGCGATCTCGCTCACTACTCGCTCCTCCCCGGGCACGTAGTCGGGGTCGCTCCCGACGTCCCGTACGAACTCCGCTAGGCCTGTTCGGTAGACGCGACCGATGACACCCTTGCCGGCGTCCAGTCGCTCCGGCAGGGATCGATAGCCGCGCTGCACACCCAGCCGCAAGCCGTGCCCGTCGACTAGGTACAGCGACAGGAAGCGGTAGCCCATCCGCGTTTCCAGCTCGCTCAGTACGGCGTCGAGCGCCGCTGGGACGGGCCCCTGCTCTGCGAAGAGGCGCCCCACGACCTCGAGCCCGTCCAGAGCCTCGTCCGATCGACGGGCATCGGTGATGTCAATACCGGTGGCGATCACGTGGGTGACAGCGCCCCCCTCGTCGGTGAGGCAGGTGTTCTCCCAGTGAATGAGCCGCAATTCGCCCGCGACCGTCATCCACTGGCTCTCATGGCTGTTGGGGAATGCCCCCGCCTGCAGGATGTCAAACTCCGCCCGCATGACCTCGACCTCAGCCGACGGGAACAACACGTCCCAGAAAGGACGCCCGAGGATCTCCTCGGCTCGGTACCCGCTCAGGCGCTCACAGGCGTCGCTGAGGCGTTCCACTCGACCTTCAGCGTCGAGGACGATCACGAGGGCCTCGGTCGCGCCCAGTACGGCTTCGACGAACCGCTCGCGCTCATAGAGGGCTTGGTGAGCGGCCATCTCCTCGGAGATGTCGATCATCTCGGCTAGTACGTAGCCGCCATCGGGATCGGCCAGACGGTTGTGATTGGTCACCTCGAACCAGGTCCACCCGCCATTTAGGCGCCGATGGCGCAGCCGGGTCGGCGGCTGAACGGTTCCCGGCTCCGAGAGCATCTGCATCCAACTCTCGATCGCCCGGTCGTGGTCCTCGGGGTGGATGAAGTCAAGTGAGCGAACCCCCACCATGTCCGCCGCGGTCCAACCCAGGATCTTCGTGGTCGCCTCATCGATTTCGAGGAAGACGGCCACCTCGTTCTTGCGCACCCTGGCCATGCGCGGGGGCGGCGGCTGGATCTGCGGCAGGTTCGCCAGGGAGGCCGCGTCGCCACCGACGACGACCCCGACATACACGCCGTGGCGGGCACGGGCATCCACGTAGTGGATCACCGCCGGCCGGCCTGTGTCCAGCTCGAGGCGCACCTGCGCGCTGGAGGCGCCCGTGGCGCGAGCGCGCTCCCACGTGGAGATGACACTCTGGCGGTCTTCCGAGACCACCAGGTCGAGCACCGAGCGAGCCTGAAGCACCTGTTGGCCGGTCAGGGGAACCGATGCCGGCATCGGGACGAAGACCCCGTCGGCGTTGATGGCGGCGACGAACGCCGTGGGGTATTCGGCGAGCAGAGTGTTCAGAGCGGTGTCGAGGGCCTCCGGACCCAGAGGCGCGGGCTTACCTGCCATGATCTGTCTCACGATATGTCGCGGTAGCCAGCTACACCATTGGTTTGCTACACCATCGGTTCGAGCCCAAACACGGGGATCTGGCGGTCGGCCCTCGCCTGGTAGCTCGCGTAGTCGGGCCAGGCCTCGACGGCACGCTCCCACCAGATCGCCTTCTCGGCGCTGCTGACCTCCCGCGCGAGACAATCACGTATGATCGCGCGATCCTGAAGCTCGACGTGAGGCCTGCTCTTGCGGTTGTGGTACCAGACAGGGTTCTTTGGGGCCCCGCGGAGTGAGGCGATGACAGCATAGACGCCATCGTGCTGGATGCGCATCAGAGCCGTCTTGCGCAGCTTGCCGGTCTTGGCGCCGACCGAGGTCAATACGATCACAGGCCTGCCGCGAAGCTCGCCGCCCCTCTCACCGTTGGTCGCCTCGTAGAGCTCGGCCTGCTTTCGCACCCTTGTGGCATGCTGGGTTCGTATGCTTCGGCCGGAGGGATATCCCTGTTCCTTCGTTGACTCGCTCGGCGGGAAGTGTCCCGCCATCTTGACCATCCTTTCAAGGCGCCGACCCAGAACACGTGGATGGTGAACGCAGGCTTGTCCCCAATCGACCCGCCTACCAATCGCCGTACGCGCGCACATCGACGTCCCCACGGGCAGGTGGCGCTCGCCGGCCCTACTCCAGTATCGCGCGGCGGCCAAGGTTTGTCCGTCCCTACCCCACGCTCTGCGTCGCCGGCAGAATCAAGCGAGAGGTCGGAGGCTCGACTGGACTTGAAGCCGAGATAACAAGCTAGCCGTCGCGGTCCGGGCGACCGCGTTCTGACACGGCCGTCGGCAGGATCCTGGATCGTTCGTCCGGCGCCGGCCGAGCACCGTCTCCTGCTCCGCAAAGGGCAGCTTCTTCCGGATCGGGACACTGGTGAATGAGCTAATCACGTCGCGGGAAGCCTGCTTGAGCGTCGAGGCCCGCTTACTCGACGGCCACGCCGCTCGATCGCGGCGGGTTCAATGCGCGCCGCCGAGCTCGACGGCATCGAATCGGCGGCTGCTGACGATCCCGATCCCCTCACGCCACAGGCGGGAGAACTAGTCGCGGACCTCGTAGAGCCGGCCAAGGCCGAGCCTCTCGACAAGCTCGGGGAAGGCCGCCAGGCTTTCGACCTCGCGGCTCGGGGGTGCGAGCGAAGCTGGCGACCGCCTCCTCTCCCCAGCGCTGCGCGCGTCGAAGCCGCTCCTCGGAGACCCGCCATTCGACGCGGCCTGACGGCCGAGGGAGGCTCCGTCGACAAGCGGGTCAGCGAGACACAAAGAAACGGGCCGCGACTCGGGCGCGACCGGTCGTCCTGTCGAAGCGCAACGGCTAGAGAGCCGCGCCGATCTTGCTCAGGATGCTCTGGATCACTCCGCCCAGGAAGAGCAGAGCGACGACGGCGGCGATGGCGATGAGGGCGAGGATGAGGGCGTACTCGGCCAGGCCCTGACCTTTCTCGGATCGGAAGAACGTAAGCATGAGAACCTCGTGGATTAGACCGCCTCCAAACGGAGGATGTTGATATTGTCAGGCCTGTCTCCATCAACACCAATGGGACGATCGTCAGGAACCTACACGCTGAAGCCGGGCTCGGGACGAGCGCCGTCAGGTCTGACCGTCTCCTCGGGCCAGACGAACCTCCGGGCAAGGATTGACGGAGGCGACCAGGTCCACGACGGAGAACTGGGACCACGAACGGGGCGCCGGTCCGGCTCGATCTGCGGTACGACACCGGCATCCGCTGAGGGCGTCGCCGCCAGGCACACCCGTCATCAACGTTCGCGGGGCCCATCACCTTGCCCTCAGTCGAGCCGCGGTCGTGATGGCGTGAAGGCGGCCCATAGCGCCGACCTCGCGACTAACCGACCGCAACCTCGATGAATCGGTGAGGTAAGTGCAGGCAATCGACCCAGCAGCCTCGGGCGTCGCGTCCAGGTGCACCCGTAACGTGGTACCAAGCGCCGTCGATCGGAATACGGTCGAACGGCGCGAGCAGGCAACCGCAGCGCCCGCACAGAACCGCATTGCCGTGTTCGACACGGATTGCGACCGCGCCGGCGGGTTCGCCGGTGCGAGGGCTTCGCCGCTGACTCCAGAGCGGGTATTCCATGTGTACAGCATCGCGCCCAGAAAGGGCGCCGTGAGGTGCCAGATCTCCTCGACAAGCTCGTTGGGCATCGAGCCACACCGCCGTCTTGGGGGTCGTGTCGCGAAGTCGACCCTGCGGCTGGTTCCCTGAGCTAACGAGAGCCGCGAGATTCTGTGTCATGTTTGGCCGCCTCCGGCGGCGAAAGAGACCGTTCGGCCGGGTGCGGCGGAGTCAGGACTCTCGGCATGATCATGGGCGGACCATCTCAGGGCGGAACCCTGACCTTCGCCGGGCCAGGACGCGCCGACCTCGTGGCCCCATGCAGCCACGCCGGCGACTTCAACGCAGTCGTGACCTTCACCCATGGCTCCACGATCGGATCACGACCCTGTAGCGAGCATATGGCCTCATGAGCCCCGAGCTCTCTTCACTGCGCCGGCCTCTCCGGCCACTCACGGGTTCGGTCGTCGTCTGCCACGGAGCGCACCATCGGCCAACATCGCCTGCGCGAGAGCCCATGGCCCACCTCTGATGGGGTATCTGGATCACCGAGTAAACCCGAGGTCAGCATCCTGGCCGCCGCAGGACTGCCGACTTCAGACTCGGTTGACAGGGGCCGGGGCATGCAAGCGCGTCGGCACGCACGTCCTGCGCAGTCTCCGGTCCGATCTGGGCACCCTGGCACTCGCTGTCCTGGTCCCAGACTAACTTCTTCAGGGGTCATTGCCGCGCCCAGCCTGACAGGTGCCCAGTTGACCACCGGGTAGTTTCGAGAGCGAGCCGTCGCCCAGTCGCCGACCCGACCGATCGACTGGCAGCACGTCTCGAGATCTCGGCGACCAGCGACTGTCCCGGGCAGGACTATCGGACGGTAGTCTCAACCCGCAAGACGCCGGACCATCGGAGCATGGACGGAGACATCCCAGAGCATTGGAAGGTGGTCAGTCTCTGGTCCGTGATCACCGAACGCGCCGAGAAGAATGCGTCGAACTCCGGCCCGTCCGGCTGCCGCTCCGGCCGCCGGCGTGGCCAGTCGATGGTCGAGTTCGCCCTGGTCCTGCCGGTCTTCATGCTCATCCTGGCCGGCATCCTCGACTTCGGCTTCGCCCTCTACACCCGCATGACCGTCATCAACGCCTCCCGCGACGGCGCTCGCGCCGCCGTCATGGTCAGCGACTTCAGCACGATACCCTCGGTGGCCACCAATGCCGCCGACTCGTCCGCGGCGGGGGCCGGGCTCACCCCGTCGGGCGTCAGCGCCACCTGCCTGCAGACGTCCGTGTCACTGGTTTCGCCGGCCACGATCAGCTGTGCCAACGCCCAAGCCGGCGACTCCGTCTACGTGACGGTCAACTACACCTACAAGACCTTCTTCCCGCTGTTTTTCGGGGCCTCGTTGAACCTGGCCTCTTCGGTCCAGATGGTCATCGAATAGCCGTCCCTCCGCGGGACAACCATGTCTAGAAGGGGCACCGGAGGAACAGAGATGCTGCTCTCACGACGGGACCGCAAACGAGAGGACGGCCAGATCATCGTCCTGTTCGAACTGTCCCTGGTCGTCATGCTCGTGTGCGCGGCCCTGGTCATAGATCTGGGCGTCCTGCGCAACAACAAGCAGACCCTGAGGAACACCTTCGACGCGGCCGCCCTGGCCGGCGGATATGACCTGCCCGTCACCGGCCTGGCCGGCGCGACGGCGGCCAACGCGCTGATCAACGCGACCATCCAGGCCAACTACCCGGGTGGCCTGCCGACCTCCAACTACACGATCGCCTACAAGTGCCTGATCGGCGCGAGCGCCACCGGGCCCCTCATCGCCAGGGACGTTCCGACGACGTGCGATCCCCGCCTGTCGCTTCACGTCCCCATAAACAACCCCCTGACCGCGAGCGACATCACGGCTCTCACCGCCGACTTCATCGGCGCCGGCCCGACGCGCGTCTCCTCCTGCGATCCCACTCAGGGCGACAAGTGCAACGTCGTCCAGATCACCGGCAGCGCGATCACCAAGTACGCTCTCGCCCCGGTGGTCGGAATCAACAGCGGATCG
>Ga0182027_10007080_pt1 | contig 16629 bp, 9 predicted proteins | sample 712E1DmetaG_FD_121300 | JGI IMG/M metagenome (GOLD analysis project Ga0182027, IMG submission 121300) | Permafrost microbial communities from Stordalen Mire, Sweden - 712E1D metaG (Illumina Assembly) | ecosystem: Environmental > Terrestrial > Soil > Wetlands > Permafrost | place: Sweden... | reverse complement strand
GGATGTCCTGTTTTTCTATCTTCAATGATTAATCTTCCAACTTGATGTGCTCGATCCACTCCGGCAACTTTTCCAGCAACTTTCGCATGATATCTCTCGAACGTCCGTCGAACTGTTTGGCATCATCGAAGTAGATCTCTCCACCCGATTCGCTGACCACGTCACTGACTGTGCGCAGGATCAGGCATGGAGTGGCATTGTGTTGCGCCACCCACGCGATTGCACCAGATTCCCAATCTGCGGCGGCGACCTGAAACTCTTTGCGCAAGATCGGTACCAGCTTCGGGTCGATATCCTGATCGGCTGAAGCCAGGCGGCCTACCCGGACGGTTTGTGGGTAAGGCTGTCGAATGAATGAAAGGTCTAAAGTTGTTGTATAAAAATGGATGGCCTCTTCTGGGTTGCTCATGCGCTCGTAAATATCATAACTGACGGTCTCGTTGGCGAGCAAGGTCTCGCCCACGTTGATGGCCCCCGCCAGGCTGCCGCAGGTGCCCAAATTGATGATCGCGCCAGGGTGCCAGGTATCGATGCAATATTGCGTTGTGGCCGCTGCGGAAATTTTTCCCCAACCACCGTGCAGAAAAACGACAGGATGTCCGGCTACCTCTGAGAAGAAATGTTCCGTGTATGGGTTGGGCAGGCAATTGGCTGGATCCAGAACTTCCAAGGTCGCCTGCCATTCGGAGTTGGCGGAAATGAGCACTGCGATCATGGCATCCAGATGGCAGAATTGGTGGTTGGCTCTGTTTTTGGTGCTCGATGCCGGTTATTCTTGGGATAGATTTGAGAACGTGGTGGATTATCTTTGACTGCGTTGTATAGCAGCGCAGCCACCTTGTACGCGGATCGTGGTTGGCCGATCCGCGCGGCATTTTCAGCCCGCTGTTTCAGCAACACATGGTTATTTTGCAGCAGGTGACTGAGATTCTCCAGAATTTCGACGGGTGAGTCTGCCAGGTCGGCAGCACCTAGAGCAGTTGCGTACTCCGCATTGCCGGTTTCTTGTCCGGGAATGATCTCGATCAGGATCATGGGCAAACCGCAGGCTAAGCTTTCAGTGATGATCAGACCCCCGGCTTTGCAAATGATCAGGTCAGAGGCATGCATCATTAAGGGAATGTTTTCGACGAAATCATAAACGTGCGCCGGGATGTGCCAATTGAAGTAGCTCAATTCTTCCAGCAGGTGTTCGTCTTTTCCGGCCACCACGGCGATTTGCAATGGAGCCCCGAAATGGTTGATGATATTCAGCGTGTCGATCAGGCGTTCCACCCGTTTGCTCCCCACTGCTAAAATTGTGGGGATGTCGGGCGTCCAGCCTAATTCCGCTCGAATCTCATTCTTCGAGCGCGTCTCACGAACCACACTGGGGTTGACGGGGATGCCTGTGATGGTCACTTTTTCAGGGTTCACTCCGTAGCTTGTAGCCAGATCAGCGACCAGACTGTTTGGCACCAGGCAGCCATCCACTTTGCGGTGAAACCACAAACGGTGCACGGTCGATAGATCGGTGATTGAAGTAAACAATGGTACCTTATAGCGTTTTATACGGAATATAGGCGTAAGAGCAGGGGGGTACATTGGGTAAGTATTGAGGATGACATCCGGTTGAGATTTCTTCAAAATGTCCCGCATGACATCATTGAGCAGAACCGAGAGAGAGCTCTCCAGTAAGGCCGTCGGTACCAGGGCGTCGCTGGCATCATAACCGAAGCGGTACAATTCAGGCACATTACGCACCCATTTGGTGTAATCTGTCTGGCTGTCTCGCAAAAAAGCCGGTGTGCGGCGGTCATCGAGCGGGTTGATGATTTCGTAACTGAGTTCATCTGGATATTTCTCTTCTATCGCTGCCGCCACGGCATTTGCGGCGCTGCGATGCCCGAAACCCGCATCAGCGGTCAGGATTAATACTTTCTTTTTTTCAGTCATAAGATATTCTCCGTCATTTGAAAAAACCTAATTCAGGTTTTCACCCGACCAGGTCTCTGGAGGAAGTTTCCCCATTAAGTAATCGATGACTAATTGAAGCGCAGCCTGGGCTGAATCCTCTTTGTTTTGCAACCGGTCGCCTTTCCAGCAGAAATGCCAGGCCCATTCTCCATCCGGTGCGCTCATCCCGATCCAGACTGTGCCTACTGGTTTTTCAGATGTGCCACCACCTGGGCCGGCGATTCCGCTGATAGAGACCCCCAGAATCTCGGCCAACGGGAAACCGCCACCGAGTGCCTTGCGTACGCCGCGGGCCATTTCCAGAACACATTTGCGACTGACTGCACCGTTGGTCTCCAGAGTCTGATGGCGGACTCCTAATAGATGCTCTTTGACTTCGTAGGCATAAGCTGTGATACTGCCCAGATAATAATCAGAAGAACCGGGAACGTTGGTGATTCGATGACCGCATAATCCCCCGGTACAGGATTCGGCGAAAGTTAATTTCATTTTCTTGGAATGGAGGATTTCTCCGATTTGGTTTTCGAGTGGTTGAGGCGACAAAGGGGCTCCTATTTTTTACATTATAACTGGAAAAGGATACAGGGATATATCACTCAGAGCATATTTATTATCGAGTTGTCGAATACACCATTGATTGCAATCTTCCAGAATAAAATTCCTGATATATGAGATAAAATCAATTATTGTTTACCAAATATTCACATCTGTGAGGGTTTATGACTATTATCGAAGCAATCATCCTGGGAATTGTGCAAGGCTTGACTGAGTATATTCCAGTTTCCAGCTCGGCTCACCTGATTATCGTTCCCTGGTTGTTCAACTGGACGGATCCCGTTCTGACGAGTTTGTCATTCGATGTGGCTTTGCATCTGGGTACCCTGATTGCCGTCATCTGGTTCTTTGCCAGAGATTGGGCGCGCTTGATCCATGCCTGGTTACTCAGTATCAAAGAGCACAAGATTTCCGGTGATCCGGACCGTCGTTTAGCCTGGCTGATTCTGCTGGGTTGTATCCCGGGCGGCATTGCCGGTGTGTTGGGTGAAAGCAAGATCGATGAATTATTCCACCAACCCAATACCCCGATTAACCCCAATGCGATTTTTGTCCTGGCCATTATCATCATTCTCCTGGCATTTGCATTGTTTATTGTCGAAAGGGTCGCCAGGCATACCCGGACGATGGAATCCTTGACCTTCAAGGATGTGGTGATCATCGGCCTGGCGCAGGCGTTTGCCATTTTCCCTGGCGTTTCCCGTTCGGGCAGTACCATCACTGCAGGTCTGGCTCTGGGCCTGAAACGTGATGAAGCAGCTCGATTTTCATTTTTACTGGGTGCACCAATCATTGCCGGAGCCGGATTGAAGAGCTTGTGGGATCTGCTTAAATTATCTCAGGCTGGAGCGGGGTTGGCTGGAAATGAACTGATCCTTTTCCCTATTGGGATTGTCGTCGCAGCCATTAGTGGATATTTTTGCATCAAATTTTTGCTGAACTATCTGCAAAAACACTCCACGGACGTATTCGTCTATTATCGCTGGGCGCTGGCAGCCTTGATTGTAGTGGTAGCCTTGGTAAGAGGATAAGGATTCTTATTGGTTTATTTAATTTACAAACAGCCAGCAATTTTGCTGGCTGTTTTCGAAATATGTTTTAACCTCACACGCTGAAGTACACTTTCTTTTTGTCCAACCACCAGGCTACCCAGGTAAGCGCCGCAAGCAAGGCCGTCGCTTCGAGGATGACCAGCCAGACTGGGGCTTCAGCGTAAATCGATGGAATATCTGCCAGGGTGATAATTCCGAGCAGGAACAGGTGAAGGAGATACATCAATAGCGGATTGCGTCCCCACAGTACCAGCAGGTGGAAATTTGCCTTGAATGGGTCAACGAGAATATGACAGGCATAGAAGAGTAAACCGCTCAGGCCGAGCGAAAGCAATACATACGGCATTGAAACGCGATTTTTGCTGATGGGTATCCAAAATGTCAGCAAGAGGGCGACCAGCACAGTCATTGCCGAGGAACTGAGTAAGCGTTGTGCTCCATGCTTGGGGGTAAAGAAGAGGTCAGCGAAGACTGTGGCCAGCAACATCATGGCTGACCAACTGATGGCTCCCAGCAAGCCGCCATGCGGATTCGCCAGCACAATGTTCAGCCAGAAAGTATTCAGCATAAATTGGTAGGCGGTTAAGAGCACCAATCCTGTGACCAGACGTACCCAGGTGGGCATGCGGATGAAGCATAGTGTCACCAGTCCGGCGACACCAATGGCCTGCAGTACTCCCCAGTTGATGGTGAGGCCCTCGGCTCCGAGTAGGACCTGTCCGGCGCCAAATAAGGCACCCATGCCAAGGATGGCGAAGAAACGGGTGATGAAGTGCTGGTAAGTTTTACCAGTTCCATTCTTTTCGAGGCGTCTGTCGAAAGAACCTCTATAGGTCAAGGCGATGGCGAAGATGAACATGGGCGCTACCAGGTCGATGATGGTATAACCGGTATCTTTGGCGTGCTTGAACCATGGTGAGATCCAATCGACGCCGGCCAGGTAATTAGCTAGTACCATGCCTAAAATGGCCAGTCCGCGAAAAATGTCGATCGAATGGGAACGATTTTGAGCCATTCTTCTTTATACATTCATGAACGAGCAACTTACTTCAAACTTGGTCATGCAGACCAGCTTTCGCCTTGAATCCAAAGTTCACAAATTTGGTAATACAAATTCTATGGTGATATCGGGCGGGTGCGGTAAAGAAATGGGTTGGGCAGGTGGAATACCATATAAGGAATTGCACTGCGTATCCACTGAGTTACCTTGACACCCATAGGCATTTACCTCGATGGTATAATCGCCGCTCAACGTTTTTGGCAGATATAGATAAAAAGACCCCGTGCTATCCGTGACAGCATTGTCGGTGATGGTTGTGCCATTTGTGGTACCCGGAAAAATAACGATTCCGACCCAGGTCATTGGTTGGCTCGAAGTATTCCGTACATGGCCGGTGATCATGTCGGCATCCGAATACCCGATGATGGGCACATCACCCACCTCACCTGAAAGTGTTATGTAATCGGCTTTCATCCAACCGGAACGTTGGTCAGAGGTGGAAACGAAGTACCAGCCATCTCCTTGAGAACGGCCGTAGACTTGCACGACATCAGCTTCATCATAAAGACCTAAGGTGTCGAATAAAAATCCCGGTCCGCTACGTAGTTTAAAATTTTGAACAGTGATTGTGCCTTTAATTGGAAAATAAGGTGTGCTCGTTCTGGTTGGGAGTGGTTGTGACGTGAGTGTGGTTAGCATTTGCACTGTTTGGGTGATTTCGATACTGGGGGTAGGCAAAGGGGTCGGGGAGACAGCAGTGGGGGGAAATGTCGGCGTTGGCGATTGTGGAGAGACTAACCGGCAACCTGTGAAAACCAAAATAGCCAGTATGATAAAAAAAAGCTGCCGAATCTTAAGCAAAAGTCACCTCCAAGAGATTATTCCTAATTGTACCTGGTTGAAAATGAAAAAAATTTCGGCCGCGAATACATATTCACAAATATTTTAGTCGATTTTTATTGAACAAGATGACTTTTTGATAAAAGGGGGTTTGAATCGAGAGATCTTGATCTTTGCAATTATTAGACTTGTATAAGAATATTGATTTTTCCTCTGGACAGAGATAGTTCGGCGTAGTATAGTTCGACATCGTACTATTTGGAAAGAGGAATCATGGACGATTATCATTGCCATTCAGCTCAAGATAAAGAAAAGATGATTGCTTCGATGAAGCCAATGTGGCGAGCGAAAGTGAAGGACCTTTTCGGCACCGGGAATGTCCAGGGTATCGAAATTTCAGGCCTGATCCGGCGTTTGGCTAATATTTATGATGCCATTTATAACATGGATATCAATGGGTCTGAAATTACCGGGCCTCGCCTGAGTATTTTGATTCGTTTATTTATAGATGAAAAAATAGGTAGGACCGAAGGATTAAATCCTACCTTCCTTAGTAAATTGCAAAACGTCAGCAAAAATACCATCAGTTCACTAGTCCGAGGCTTGGAAGATCAAGGCTTGGTACAGCGCCAAAATGATACCGAGGACCGGCGCATTTATCGCCTACAATTAACGGATGCAGGAAGAAATTTAATTATTGAGAAAACTCCAAGACTTGTTGACTACATGAACTCGATGACAGATGATCTCTCGTCAGAGGAGAAAAGCGAATTAATTCGTTTGCTTGAAAAATTGATTGCCTCCGTGATTGTGCATTCAGAGCTAAAGAAAGAGAAAATGCGCAATTCTTAATTTTTTTCCCGGTTAGTGATTACCCACTTCTGTGTCGATTTGCCCGGCTTATTGAATGAAAGGCGGGTAAAGGGTTCTGTTTGTAAATGGATTTATCATGACATTTGTACACGAAAGAGGATTTTGAAAGGAGTAAATAAATAGCTTATGTTGCGTCTTGTAAAATACTTAAAACCTTATATTCTTTTGATTGTCTTGGCAATCGGCCTTCTATTTGCTCAGGCTATGGCAGACTTGGCATTGCCTGATTATATGGCAGATATTATCAATATTGGTATTCAACAGGGTGGTGTAGAAACAGCCGTCCCGCAGGCGATTCGCCAGAGTGAAATGAATAAGTTGACTATTTTCATGAGCCCTAACGATAAAACCAGTGTATTGAATGATTTCACATTAATTGATCAATCATCAGCCGATTATTCAAAAGACGTGAAACTTTACCCACAATTGGCGACGGAACCAATCTATGTATTAAACACAATTGACCAGACTGAAACCGACAAAATTAACCCGATCATGGGCAAAGCATTTTTAGCAATCACTGCCGTGGATCAGGTGATGGCAGATCCTTCCAAACTCTCAGCCTTGGGTAGTTCAATGGGATTCGATCTTTCAAAGCTTCCGAAGGGAATGGATATTTTTACAATCCTGGGGCAGCTTCCTGCATCTGCTTTGACCCAGATCACCTCAGCGATGGATACGAAGTTCGCAACACTCGGAACAAGTATGATCGTTCAATCCGCGGCCGGTTCGGTTAAAGCGGAATACGCCGCTTTGGGAATGGATACCGGTCGATTCCAATCCAATTACATTATTCGTATCGGTGCTTTGATGCTTTTGTTGACCCTGGCATCAGTTACCTGTGCAATATCGGTTGGTTTCCTTGCGGCCCGCGTTGCGGCGGGAACTGCACGCGATGTGCGTCAAAGTTTGTTTCGCAAAGTGGAAAGTTTTTCGAAGGCAGAATTTGATAAATTCTCTACTGCTTCTTTGATCACTCGTTCCACCAATGATGTCACTCAACTTCAGATGGTGATCATTATGATCATTCGCATGGTTTTCTATGCACCGATTTTGGGTGTAGGAGCTATGATCCACGCGGTTGGAAAGAGTCCATCTATGGCTTGGGTGATCGCTTTGGCTGTTGTGATCTTGCTTGGGCTGGTACTGACTGTATTCTCGATTGCATTACCTAAATTCAGGATCATTCAGAGTTTGATCGACCGGCTTAACCTGGTTACCCGTGAAAACCTCTCGGGGATGATGGTAATTCGAGCCTTCAACACTCAAGATTTTGAAGAGGGTCGCTTCGATAAAGCCAATCTTGATCTGACCAATAATACCCTCTTTGTTAACCGGGTAATGGTCATCATGATGCCTGTAATGATGTTTTTGATGAGCGGAGTATCCTTGCTGATCATTTGGGTGGGTGCCCATCAGGTAGCTCAATCTAGCATGCAGGTTGGAGATATGATGGCCTTCATGCAGTACGCCATGCAGGTGGTGATGGCCTTCCTCATGCTTTCAATCATGTTCATTATCCTACCCCGTGCATCCGTTTCGGCTGGTCGTATTGCAGACGTCTTGGATGTAAAACTGCACATTGTCGATCCTTCCGAACCGAAGAGTTTCCCGCCCGACAGCCACGGGAAGGTTGAATTTGATCATGTGTCTTTTCGCTATCCTGGCGCTGAAGAGGACGTTTTACACGACATTACTTTTACCGCATTACCGGGACAAACGACTGCCATCATTGGCTCTACTGGTTCCGGTAAATCGACGGTTGTGAATTTGATCCCGCGCTTTTATGATGTCACTGAAGGAGCCATCTGTGTGGATGGTTTGGATATTCGCGAAGTCAGACAAAGTGATCTGCGCGACAAAATTGGTTACATTCCTCAAAAGGGTATGCTCTTCTCGGGTACGATCGAAAGCAATCTACGTTATGCCGATGAAAATGCCAGTGATGAAGCGATTGAAAAAGCTGCCGCGATCGCCCAGGCGACGGATTTTATTTCGGCTATGCCACAGGGTTATGAATCAGAAATTTCTCAAGGTGGATCGAATGTCTCAGGTGGGCAAAAACAACGTCTGGCGATTGCTCGTGCTTTGGTCAAACGTCCCGAGATCTATATTTTTGATGACAGTTTCTCTGCTTTGGATTTTAAAACCGACGTTGCTTTACGAAAGGCTCTAAAAAAGAGCACTGGCGGTAGCACGATATTGATTGTTGCCCAGCGTATTTCAACAATTAAGACTGCCGAACAGATAATTGTTGTTGATGATGGTAGGGTGGTCGGTAAAGGTACACATGACAAGTTGATGGAAACCTGCGAAACGTATCGTGAAATTGCCCTTTCGCAGTTGAGTAAGGAGGAATTGGCATGACAATGCAAACTCGAACTTCGCAACCGAGTGTGCCGATGCGTGGAGGCCCAATGGGTAGGGGAGGCCCAATGGGTGGCCTGATGCGTGGAGGTGAAAAAGCTCGTGATTTTAGGGGTACCATGAAAAAACTGATCCAATACCTTTCTGTATATAAGGTTTCGATCATTATTGTTTTTGTTTTTGCGATCGCCTCAACGATTTTCTCTATAGTTGGGCCGAAAATATTGGGTAAAGCCACCACCAAGTTATTCGAAGGTGTGGTAGCTCAAATTGCAGGAACTGGAACTGGCATTGATTTTGTCTATATCGGCAATATCATCCTGCTTCTTCTTGGCTTGTATATCGCTTCAGCAGCTTTTAGTTATGCCCAGGGTTGGATCATGACCAATGTGTCCATGAAGCTGACCTATCAATTCCGAAAAGAGATTTCTCAAAAGATAAATAAATTGCCTTTGCGTTACTTTGATAGTACTAATCAAGGGGAAGTGCTTTCGCGTATTACGAATGATGTGGATACCATCAGCCAGACCTTGAATCAGAGCCTTACCCAGATAATTACATCCGTCATTACCATGATCGGTATTTTAATTATGATGTTTTCCATCAGCTGGATAATGACTCTTGTAGCTTTGGTGACAGTCCCGTTGTCTGCTCTGATAATTAGCCTGGTAGTAAAACAATCCCAAAGGTTTTTTAGACAGCAACAGGATTATCTGGCGCATGTGAATGGTCACGTAGAAGAAATGTATGGTAGTCACACGGTTATGAAGGCTTTTAATGGTGAAAAGCGCAGTGTGGAAAAGTTTGATACTTTTAATACGACTTTATATAGCTCGGCTTGGAAATCCCAATTTCTGTCTGGCATGATGATGCCCCTCATGAACTTTATCGGAAACCTGGGTTATGTGGTGGTTTGTATTTTAGGTGGATGGTTGGCATTTAAGAACGCTATCACAGTGGGTGATATTCAAGCCTTCATCCAATATGTACGATCGTTTACCCAACCAATTACTTCAATCGCAAATATCTCCAATACTTTACAGCAAACAGCTGCCTGTGCCGAGAGAGTCTTTGAGTTTTTGGATGAAGCAGAAGAACAACCTGATACCGATCATCCGGTAAAACTTTCCTCTATACAGGGTACCGTGGAATTTAAGGACGTACATTTTGGCTACGACCCCAATAAGACCATCATCAACGATTTTTCTGCTTTGGTAAAACCTGGGCAAAAGATCGCTATCGTTGGTCCAACCGGGGCCGGGAAGACCACGATGGTCAAACTATTGATGCGTTTCTATGATGTCAATAAGGGGTCCATTCTGGTGGATGGTCACGATATCCGCGATTTCACTCGCGCCGACTTGCGATGTACGTTTGGCATGGTGCTCCAGGATGCCTGGTTGTATAACGGGACGATCATGGAAAACATCCGCTACGGTTGTCTTGGCGCTACTGATGAGGAGGTCATCAATGCAGCCAAAACTGCTTATGTTGATCACTTCATCCGTACTCTACCGGATGGATACAATACCATCCTCGATGAGGAAGCCTCGAATGTATCGCAGGGACAAAAACAACTGCTTACCATTGCCCGTGCCGTTCTGGCTGACCCGCGTATCTTGATATTAGATGAGGCGACCAGTTCTGTGGATACTCGTACTGAAGTCCTCATCCAGAAAGCTATGGATGCCTTGATGAAGAACCGTACCAGTTTCATCATTGCCCATCGCTTATCCACCATTCGCAATGCAGATTGGATTTTGGTGATGAATCTGGGTGATATCGTCGAACAGGGTACTCACGATCAGCTTCTGGAACAAAAAGGTTTCTACGCTTCGATGTACAACAGCCAGTTTGAAGCGGCTGATCTTTACTAAGCAAATGCAAGCAAAAAGTGAGCTGTCAGTAATTTGGACAGCTCACTTTTTTATACATGATCGTTGAATTAATTACAAAAAGAAGTCATATACGAAATTATCTTGTTTATTAGAAGCATTAAATTATAATTAGATTAATTCAAATACTCGTTTTGAATTTTTTTACATTGCCTGCTACAGACCATTTTTGGGAGCGAGTCAAATTGCCAATGGCTTGATTAGTTCATGGCCGTTTCGCTGGATTTGACATTTTGATTAAGGATCAGAATTTACTGTTCGACTTACTCTGTAATTAATTTTATTAGTAAATTTGAACGGTGGTCACATATATCATGCGATAAAAAGTTCGATTGTTGGTAAAAGGTCAGGAATAGTTCCTTATTTTGGAAATGGATGAGTAACGAATGTACCAATCGGAAAAAGCAATTCTAAATCCTGGAATCCTATAGAGGTAACATGCGCCGAATATCCTTCGCCGTGGTCATTTTCATCATCCTGACTGGAATTCTCGGCATCAATCAATTGATCGTCCATGCCCAGGCGCCAGATCCGACTGTGACACCGACCTCTACTCCAACCAGCGATATCACTGCATCGCTTGATTTCTCACCCAGCACCATCAGCTTAAAAAGTGTTTCCCGGCTTACCATTACTCTGACGAATGCCAATACTTCCATTTTGACGAACGCCGGATTTGCAAACTTGTTTCCGGTAGGCCTTTCTGTTGCAGATCCTGCCAATATGCTCTCTGATTGTAACGGTACGATTGCTGTGAATCCAGGTGTTACCAGCATAACTATGACCAATGGGATCGTACCCGCTAGAGTCGACACGGTAAATGGGGCGTGTACGATTTCCGTGGACGTAGGTGCGGCTGACTCTGGTAATTTAACCGCCAACATTAACGCAGGAGATTTAACCGGATATTTCGATAGGAATTATGTATCGAACAATAACACCACCAGCGCAATCCTGAATGTCGCCGAATTTGATTTCAATGCAGAGATGAATAAAAGTTTTGACCCCATCAACATTACTCCTGGGGATATTTCCCGTCTCAGTGTTTCCATTTATAACTCGAATGCTTTTGAACTTGACAATGCTGCCTGGGTGGATAACTTGGCCAATATTCAGCCTGGACTATATATCGCCAATCCGGCCAATGTATATACAACAGGTTGCGGTACTACGCCCATTGTGACTGCTGTTTTTGGCAGTAGCATGCTTTCTCTCAGTGGTGCTATTGTGCCGGCCAAAGTAGGGCAGACCAATGGAACATGTACAGTCCAGGTAAACGTAAGTTCGATCACCCCCGGAAACCTGATTAACACGATCCCCGGTGGAGTGTTGACTGCGGTCAAGGGTGGTAGTACTGAGACGGTCAGTAATACTGACCCCGCCAGTGCCACATTAAATGTGGATATTCTGGTGCAACCTTCTGTCACGAAAAGTTTCAATCCCAATACTATTTGGGTGGGTCAGACCAGCCGATTGACCATTGCGATCCTCAATGGTGATCCTACCCATACACTCACTCACCTCTTCTTATCCGATGATTTAAGCAATAGTGGGGCTTCCAATATTATATTTTCTGGAACGGTTTCTCCCAGTCTTTCTGCAAGCTGCGGAACGTCTGCTGCATTGACTGCGGTTGCAGGTTCGACCTCACTTTCACTTGCTGAAGCCCAGATCGCTCCAGGAGCTACTTGCCAGATACAGGTGAATGTAACTTCCAATATCCAGGGCGCCTACCTGAACAAAATTCCCGTTGGTGCGATTCAGGATCAGCAGGGTGTCTCGAACATTGCGGTTGCCCAGGGAAATCTGAATGCACAGGCCGTTGGCTTATTGAAGTCATTCTCTCCAACCACAATTCTGGCGGGGGATATCAGCACCCTGACCATTACCTTACGAAATCCGACGGATACTGATTACCAGGATGCAGCCATTAAGGATGTAATGCCAGGGAATGATCTATTCTTGACAGGAACACCTTCGACTACATGTGGTACTGGTGTCGCAACCATCACCACCACGAACCGCAGCAATGATACTATTCAACTTACCGGTGGGCAGGTACCGGCAGGGACTTACACCACTCCCGGAAGTTGTACGATTACCGTGGACGTGACCACCGCAAATATTGCATTGACCAGAACGCACACGAATACGATACCTGCAGGCGTTTTTTCCACAAACGTGCCGGGAGTGACAAATCCCAGCCCGGCCACCGCGACATTGAATGTTCAAGCGTTGAGTATCGGAATTGTAAAATCATTTTCGCCAGTCTCCTTTGAACAGGGAGGCAAGACGCGAGTGTTTGTTACGCTGCAAAACCCCACCAGTTCCATCATACATGTGACGAATTTGACCGATAATTTGCCTACGGGTCTGGTGCCGGATCCAACCACAGCTGTAACGACATGTATCAATGGCCAGGCTACCTCTGTGGTGGATTCTCCCTCCACTCTTACCTTATCCGGGCTCGATGGAAATGGTGCGCAGATTCCTGCCGGAACAATTTCGACTCCTGGAACGTGTAATTTTTCGGTTCAGGTAACCACTACAACTGCCAAAACGTACACCAACTCGATCGCGGCAAATTCCATTACCACTGTAGAAGGGTTGACAAACCTGAGCGGTACATCTAATTCGATTACGGTATATCCTACTGGTCAGGGAATGACAGCAAGTAAATCCTTTAGCAATAATTCTATTATAGCTGGGGGCAATTCGAGATTACGCATAGCTCTTCGCGCTCCGGATGATCAAGATCTATCTGGTGTGTCTTTGGTGGATAACCTCCCGACGAATGTCACCATCAGCAACTCGACAGCAGCAACCAATTCATGTGGTGGTACTCTCACCGCTGCAACCGGCGCCACGACGATTACCTTGGCAGGCGGTAGCATCACGAAAAGCAACACTTGTTATATCAATGTTTACGTCACCGCCGCCATATCAGGAAATTACACGAATACGATTCATACTTCTGATATTACAGATGATCAGCACGAAATTCCTCCTAGCAATTTTTCTGATACTTTATATGTCAGCAATATGACCATGAGCAAAGCTTTCTATCCGAGCACTGTTGCTCCAATGGGTCGTTCTACCTTGACGATTACATTGACAAATACCAATACTTCTCCCATTACGGGTGTTTCACTTTCTGATAATTTGAACACGATGGGGGGAACTGATTTTACCGTTGCTTCTCCCTCAAATGCTTCGACTACCTGTGAAGGTGGGGCTGCTGCTGGAACGCCCGGTTCTCAATTGGTTACCTTAAGCGGTGGCACTGTACCTTCCCAGATCAATGGTGTCCCTGGAATTTGTACGATCAATATTGACGTTCAAGCGGGTTCCATCGCTACATTACCTACCGCCCGCACCGACACTCTCTATCGGATGAATGTATCCGGAACGATTGCTGGCATCGGGACGATACATCCGGTAGCTGATACTTCCACGAACCTGACGGTTACCGGTCTGACTCTGGGTGTGGTCAAAGGTTTTTCACCTTTGACTGTATTTGGTGGTTCCATATCCACGATGAGCGTCCAGTTGATCAATCCGAATAATGCTCCTCTAACCGGGATCGCCTTTACCGATACCATGCCAGCAGGAATGTACATCGCCAACCCTGCAGATCCATCCACCGGAACTTGTGGTGGTACCGTCACTGCCGTTCCTAATTCGAATACATTGACCTTCAGCGGGGGTACTCTCGCTGCCGGGAAGAGATGTACTGTCACTGTCAGCACGACTATGAATGTCCATGGCAATCGTACCAATACGATCCCCATCGGTAGTGTGACATCGTTTAATGGAGCCAAGAATTCCCAAGCTGCCCAGGCTTCTCTGACCAATCTACCCGGTGCCAGCATCACCAAATTCTTCACTCCCAACACGGTCACTCTGGGTGATACCTCGTTATTGACCATCCAAATCAAGAATACTTCGAACATCCCTCTTCATAACATGGGGCTCGTTGATACTTTGCCCACAGGTCTGAAAATTGCCGAATCACCGGCTGCCACCAATGCCTGCGGTGGAAGCTTGGTTGCCACTCCCGGTACTGTTACCATAAACCTGATTGCCGGAGGAATCACTGCTGGTCCAAATACGACTTGTAATATCGTTGTTCCAGTGATCGGAACGGTAGCGGGTACTTATACAAATATTATCAATAAAGATGCCTTGACGACCAGTGAAGGGGCTACTAATACCGAAGTAGCTAGTGATGTACTGGTGATCAATCCGCCCCCGAACTTGCAATTTTCGAAAACACTGGATACTGCTGATTCTGACCCGGTTCCATACAATACAGACCCGGCTCATGATAATCTGGTTTATTCACTCGTGGCGACCAATATGGGTAATGTGAACTTAACCAATGTGACCATTGCCGATCCAGATGCAATAATGGGCACCTGCACTCCGGCACAACCAGCAACCTTGTTACCCGGTCAAACCCTTACTTGCCAGGCATCCTATACGATCACTGAAGATGATGTTACCGCAGGCTTCCATGCCAATACGGCGACCGTCGATAGTGACCAAACAGAACCAAAGACCGATACCCTCACTGTACCCATGAACCAGGCGAATTTGTTAAATATCAGTAAGGTCATCACAAAACCAGGTCCCTATCAGATAGGGGATACTCTTAATTACAATATAACAGTCACTAAATCAGGACTGGGAACACTTCATGGTGTAACCGTGACTGATCCTGATGCCATCCTGGGAACCTGTATTCCTGCTCAACCTGTGGATTTAGCGTCTAGCGCAGTCATGACCTGTACCGATAGCCATATCGTTACCAAAGTGGATGTTGCAGCTGGATTGTATACGAATACGGTTTCAGCAGTAAGTGTTGAAACAACCACACCGGTATCTGCTACCGTAACCGTACCCATAGAAGATAATGCAAAGTTGAAGGTATTTAAGCAAATCACATCGAATGGTCCTTATAATATTCTCGGAAAATCCATTACCTATGATATTTCTGCAATCAATACAGGAACCATGACTTTGACGAATGTCAGCATTGCTGATCCGGACGTGGGCGTCACCATGGATGCCTGCACACCGGCTCAGCCCGCTACTCTAGCACCGGGCGAAATCCTTTCCTGCCCGGCACATCACGTTATTAACCAGGATGACCTAACGGCAGGCGGATATGACAATACGGCCATCGCCGTCAGCGATCAGACGGAACCTGTTAGTGATACCGCTGAAGTGATCACGAAAGTACCGGTGATTCAATTGACGAAGACCGGCGTCCTCGATGATTTGAATGGTAACGGTCGGGCCGATGCCGCCGAAAAAATTAATTACACCTTTACGGTTGCGAATACCGGTGAGGTCACGCTAACAAATATTACCCTCATTGATATTGTGGGTGGTGTTTCCATTAGTGGTGGTCCCATTACCAGTCTGGCCCCTGGCAATAGTGACAACACGACCTTCATTGGAACGTATACTTTGACTCAGGCAGATATTGATGCGGGTATGTTTACCAATATTGCATCCGTTACCGGTGCACCGCCAGTGGGTTCTAATGTGAGTGATACTGATAGTTACACCCAGACCTTGGAGGCTTCACCTTCTATCTCGTTGGTAAAGACGGGCACATTAAATATCGGGTTGAATAGTCGTGTGGACACAGGAGATACGATTACCTATGCATTCACTGTGACCAATACCGGTAACGTAACTTTGAATAACGTCAAACTCACTGATCCGACGGCGACCATTTCAGGTGGTTCCATCGCGACCCTGGCTCCTGGCGTCACCGACACGACGACCTTTACCGGTACGTATACCCTGACCCAGTCCGATGTGGATGCAGGCACCTTTACCAATACGGCTACCGTGACCGGCACACCACCAACTGGCGATGATGTTACTGCTCAATCCAGCGACACCAAGCCCTTACCAGCAGATAAAAAGATTTCGCTGCTGAAAACCGGCGTCATGGATATGACCGTGGTGGCACCTCCCGGGGTTGCCAACAAAGGCGATAAAATTACTTACACCTTCACAGTCTCGAACCCTGGCAACGTGACCCTGACCAATGTGATCGTGACCGATCCTAAAG
>Ga0182027_10007078_pt1 | contig 16629 bp, 16 predicted proteins | sample 712E1DmetaG_FD_121300 | JGI IMG/M metagenome (GOLD analysis project Ga0182027, IMG submission 121300) | Permafrost microbial communities from Stordalen Mire, Sweden - 712E1D metaG (Illumina Assembly) | ecosystem: Environmental > Terrestrial > Soil > Wetlands > Permafrost | place: Sweden... | reverse complement strand
GTCACTTCCGTGGTATCAATCCAAAAATCATAGCTAAAGCCGGCCTCCATCGGAGGTTTTTCCAGGTCATCGATTGACGCCAGGGAATCATTCGCGCCCTGGAGAAAACTCTTGCCGTTTGCGGGAATTTTCCGCATTCCCGGGACGCTTACGGCTGCTTGCGGCTCCAGCGGTTTGTTGAATGCGCAATCAAGTGAAAAAACACAAACGAAGAAAGCGCATGGAATCCATGCTAATATTCTGATAAAATTACGCATGCCGATTGTGTCCGGGGTTAATGGTACTACCTGATTTACCTACTTCTTTTTCAAATACGCGATCGAAGCATATCCGACCACACGGTCCGCCGAACCGTATTGAGGGGCGGTCTCGAAGGAATTCCTGGCGTCAAGAAGCTCGGGCGCAAGGTTTAACCTTTTGGCGCACTGCATGACCACGCGGATGGCGGTCTTTCCGCATGCGTCAATAGGCCCGTCGGCGTCCCCCGACAGTATTGCATGGATGGTCTGCGCGTCGATGGCCTTCGCCTCCGTCGAACTATGGTAGTGCGAAAGGTCGGACGAGGCCACGAGAAGCGTCGTTTCATTTACAAAAGGGCATACGAGGTCCGCCGCCTCCGCGGGATCGACCTCTCCCGTAATGATGGGAACGATGGAAAATGAAGAAAGGCTTTCCTGAAGAAACGGCACCTGTACCTCAATGCTGTGCTCCGTATCGTCAGCCGGGTGAATAACATGGACCAGGGGGCTTTTTCTGAGTTTGCTTATTATGGTCTGTTCGAGCGGTACGTTTCCTAGCGGGGTCTGATAGTAGTCAACATCCGTGATGCACAAACCGTAGAACCCTACATGATGGGACGGCCCGATGATGATCACGGTCTTGATGTTTTTATTGATTGTCGAGTACCCTTTTCCGGCCACGGGCCCACTGAAAACATATCCGGCGTGCGGGCTGATGAGCATAACGGGATATGAGGCAATTTTCGGACCATGCGCAAGGAACAGTTGTACCTCATTTTTAAGGGAATCCGGCCTGTCCGATAAAACTGGCCAGCAACAGCCGGTTGCCGGACCGTCCCTTCGGCGGCAAACGAGTTCAAAGAAATCATACAAATCACCCCGATTGCTGTTTTGAATCTTTTATAATGAAACATAGTGTAAATATATATTAAAATTAATAGTTACAATCAGTTGTTTATCATCAAGCGAAGAAACTAAATGACGGCAAAAGCCTGTCTCATTTATCCGCGGGACCTGAACCTGAATTTCTTCCCTTTGGGGCTGGGTTACGTCGGCTCCTTCCTGAAGGAAAAAGGCCACGCGGTGACGTTTCTTGACATCACCAAACATGAGGTTGGACTGCTGTCGCGGTTAAAGTCCAACCCGCCCGACATCGCGGGACTCAGCGTCACGACCCCTCAATTGTCCCTTGCCCGCACCGTCATCCGAAACATCCGCGCCTTGTTTCCAAAGACCAAAATTGTCGCCGGTGGCATTCATCCTTCGTATTTCAAGGAGCGGTTCATCCGGGAAAACAACGTTGATTTCGTGGTTTACGGCGAAGGCGAAATTACGATGGATGAATTGTGCCGCTCGATCCCGGGCGGCGATTTTTCACGGATCAAGGGCCTGATTTACAAGGAGGGTGACCGCATCATCGTCAATCCGCCGCGGGAGCTGGTTTCCGATCTTGACACCTTGCCGCCGCCGCTGCGCGAGGCCGTCAATTACGAAACCTATCTCCGGCCGCCCGGCCTGATCAGGGGGCTCTGGACGAAAAGAAGCGCGAACCTCGCCACCAGCCGCGGATGTCCCGGCCGGTGCACGTATTGCGGGGTCAATTATCTCTGGGGAACAAAATACCGGAGGCGGTCCACGGACAATGTGCTGAAAGAAATCGATGTCCTCGTTGACCGGTACCATGTTGACGGGTTGTATTTCATGGATGACACTTTTCTGATGAACGAACAGTGGATCAGGGAATTCTGCGAAAAACTGAAAAAGAGACGCTATCGGCTGACCTGGTCTTGTTACGGACGCATCGACACGGTCACCCCGGGCATGCTTGGGGCCATCCGGGAGGCCGGGTGCGTCCAGGTGGAATACGGCATCGAAAGCTGCTCCGACCGCGTCCTTGCGGCGATTGATAAAAAGGTGAATGTTCTCCGGATCAAGGACGTTGTCCGGATGACAAAAAAGGCGGGGCTCCGCGTTCTCGGCTCTTTTGTCATGGGGCTGCCCGAAGAAGACGAAAACGACCTTGAAAAATCGATCGGGACGGCCTCGGCGCTCAATCTTGATTTCGTGACATGCTATTTTGCAACGCCGTATCCGGGGTCGCAGCTTTTCGAAAGGGCGGTCGCGGAAAACAGGATTGTGGAAACGGACCTGTCGCGGTGGTATATCAGGAACGCTGGAATCTGGAGAGTAAACCTGGACCCCGACACGCTTGCCCGGTACCGCTCCCGATTCCTGAAAAAATACAGGCTGCGGAACGTATTATTTTTTGTCAAGAAGCCGGTATTTATCATCCGGGTTTTATTCCTTCTGGCGGCCAACGTCGGCGCTCTTTCCAGGGCCATTTTCGACTCTTTGAAGATCCGATCATTGGATGACCTCGGATACTTTTTTTATTCCCGTATGACCGCACGGTTGCGTGGAAGAAACAAACTATAACCATGGCCTTTCACAATTTGCAAAAAACCAAATCCTTAAAAGTCCTCGGCGGGTTGCTCCTGTTTTTTGTTGTGCTTGAAATCGGGTTTTCAGCGCTGCTATATTTTTTTCCTCATGCGCACAAAATACCTTCGGCCGTGCGATTGAACACATGGACGTGCCTGTTTTTGCTTTTTGTCTGCGGTATCCAGTTCCTTATGAATGATTCCCTGTTTCACGTAATAACGATATTTTTCAAATGGTTTAAAAAATCATCCAAAGCATTCAAGGTCCATTTCCTGGCTGCCTTCACCATTCTTTGTATTGCCATGTATTTGTCCACGGGAACGCTTTCACCCTATGCCAATACGGTGAATTTTCCCCCGGACTATCCGCTGGTCGATCCCGCATGCCATTACCTTTTCAACGGGGATTATTACCAGTTTTCCGCGTTGTTCCGCCTTCTCGACGGCAAACCACGGTCAACGTGGACGCACAGTCCGGTCCTGCACCGGATACTCTATAACGGCATCGCCTATCCGCTCATGAAAATTTTTGAGCATGACCTCGGGGGCCTTATCACCAATTTTTTCCTCATGGCGATAGCATTTATAAGCTTCGGGCTGTTCGCGCTTCGAACAACGGGAGAAAACGGGGCAATTGCGGGAATGTGGCTGCTGGCCCTGTACCCAGGTATCACGTATTATTGCGGGCAACCTTTTTTATATGCGTTCATCGTACCGGGCTGTCTCTGGCTCTACATGCTGTTATGGAAACTGAATAAATACACCTCAATGAGCAATGTGTGGATAACGTCCCTTGGCATGGGGTTTCTTTTTCTAGGCTATGATCTGCTCATTTTTTTCGGAACGGCCGCTTTTTTACTGTTAGCGTTTAGGAAAAAGTTTGTTCAAGTCCCCGTTATGGTCCTGGGAATGTTTGCATTCCCGGCGCTGTGGTGGTGCGTGGCGCATTATGGCCTGAGGGCCTCATTTGCCGGCGAAAACAGCCGTGCATATTCGGTCATTCTGCAAAGCTATTTCCAGCCCGTCAATTTTCCGCAATGGCTGGAATTGCTGAAAAAGCTGCCTGAAAATCTGATGTATAATTATTTCTTTTCAAGCTTTTTGTTTTTGCCGCTCCTGTTCATCATCTCATTGATCGTCGGCGCCTGCGTCCGTCAAAAACTATTGACACTTCCAGAATACTGCCTGTTCGCAAGCGTTGCGTTGGTGTTTCTTTTCAACAATTGCGCGCCGCCGTATGATTTCAGATGGCAGATGCGCGGGACCTGGATCGCCCGCCTTTACCAGCCGCTGTTCGTGGTCCTGCTTTTTTCGTGCGCGCGCCTGTTTCAGGCATTTTCGGCCCGAAAACTTTCTCGGCCGCTTGCGGTAATGATGACCCTTCTTCTTGCGCTAACGGTCTTCGGAAACGGCATGGTCGCGCTGGGGCCCGCGCTCAACGATCCATGGGGAATTTCTTCCGGGGTTTACTGGAATTTTTACAAACATAGCCCCCCGCAAACCATGAAAATGAACTTGTCAAAATACGGCAGAAGGCCGTGGGGGTTCTGCCGATGAAATCTTATTTTTACAAGCTTTTATTCAAGTACGTTTCTTTTTATGCGCCGCCGGAGGCGTCGGGAATTGAAATTTCCCCGCAACACGATTTGCTCATAAACCTGTTTCCCAATCCACGCATGGCGCAGTATTGCCCAAAATCCGGATCGGGGAAAATGCTCCTGTCGTCCCCGCAGGAGATCAGGGATTTCAAGCCCGACTTCCTCGTGCTCAACGGGAATTTACATTACGAAAATGATCTTCAAAGCCTGCTCGGGCAATTGCATTCAGTTTGCCAGCCGCATACCCGGGTAATCATTACCTATTACAGCAGCCTGTGGAGGCCGCTGATTCGGCTTGCCACGCATCTGCATATACGCCACCACACGCCCGAACAGAACTGGATAGCCCATGAAGACATCGACAACCTCCTGCGTTTGACCGATTTTGAACCGGTGCAAAAGGGCCACCGCGTCCTCTGCCCGATATACATTCCTTTACTGAGCAACCTGATTAACCGATACCTTGCGCCGCTTCCGTTTTTCCGGCTCTTCACCATGGTCAATGTCCTGGTGGCGCGTCCGCTCACAAAGAAGCGGAACCAATCGGCGCCGTCCGTTTCAATCATAATCCCGGCCAGAAATGAGGCCGGTACCCTGGAAGGCCTCATCAAGCGGATACCCGCAATGGGCCCCGATGATGAAATTATTTTTGTCGAAGGCCATTCGCGGGACGACACCTGGCGGATTTTGCGGGACATGGAAAAGAAATATTCGCCGAAAATACCTATTATCGTGGCCCGGCAGGACGGGAATGGCAAGGGGGACGCGGTCCGGAAAGGTTTTGATCTGGCTTCCCGGGATTTTCTCATGGTCCTCGACGCCGACATGTCTGTCATGCCGGAAGACTTGCCGAAATTTTATCATGCCCTGGTAGCGGACAAAGGGGAATTCATCAACGGGAGCAGGCTCGTCTATCCGGTCCCCGGGAAAGCCATGAGGTTCTGGAACATCGTCGGCAACAGGTTTTTCGCGACCATGTTTTCTTTTCTTACGGGGCAGAGGTTCAAGGACACATTGTGTGGGACCAAGGCGCTTTCGCGGGAAAGCTACATGAGAATCGCGGCGCACAGGTCGTATTTTGGGGAGTTCGACCCCTTCGGCGATTTTGACCTCATCTTCGGCGCGTGCCGTCTGGGCATGAAAATCGTCGAAATCCCCGTCCAATATAGGCCGCGGATCTACGGGACCACCAACATACAACGCTGGCGGCACGGGGTCCTGCTGTTCCGCATGCTTTTGCTTGCGGCCAGGAAGATAATGTTCATTTAAAAATATAGGCACGTCATGAAAAGCGCCGGTGACAAACGATTGCGGAACGAAATCGCCCACGGGAAATTTTTAATCGGCCACAATGCCGGGAAAATCTGGAACTGGGAAACGCCGGCGGGCAGACTGCGATGGCGCAGGCGCGTCGACATGCTTACGTCCAGCATCGCGCCCGGGATGACGGTCCTTGAAATCGGCTGCGGGACCGGGTACCTGACGAAGGAACTTGCGAGAATATCCGCTCCCGTAACGGCAATCGATGTTTCCATGGAATTACTGCGCGCGGCGCGGGACGCGGCCCTGTCTCCTTATGTCAAGTTCTCATTGTCAAATGCGTATGCCCTGCCATTTTCAGACCGAACGTTCGATGCTGTAATCGGGAGTTCAGTACTCCATCATCTTGACGTCAATAAGGCCTTGCGGGAATTTTACCGTGTTTTGCGGCCGGGCGGCGCGCTCGTTTTCGCCGAGCCCAATATGCTCAACCCGCAGATCATGTTGCAAAAGAGCGTGCCTTTCATCAAAAAAGCCCTGGGCGATTCGCCCGATGAGACCGCCTTTTTTGCATGGCGGTTGAAGCGCACGCTCATCGGGCATGGATTTACGGGGATTTCAATCACGCCCGTTGATTTCCTTCATCCCCGGATACCCGCAATGTTTTTGCCGGTTTTTAGACCGTTGTGCGCGGCCGTCGAACGCGTCCCCCTTGTCCGGGAAATCGCGGGTTCGCTCTTTATCCGGGCGGTTAAGCCCAAATCCCCTTGATCGGCGTTTTACAAAATGGGCAGGCCCCGTTTTTAATCGCGAATGTTTTTATGATGAAACCGTCGCGGACAATGAGCGGTTTTTTGCATTTCGGGCAATACGTGTTCGAATCCGCTTCCGCCACGTTGCCGATATACACGAATTTCAGGCCTTCCTCCCGGGCGATTTTTTTTGCCGTCAGCAACACCTCCGTCGGGGTAGGATAAAGGTTCGCAAGTTTATACATGGGGAAAAACCGCGAAAAATGCAGCGGCACGTCATCGCCGAGGTTCTGCTTGACCCACGCGCACATCGCGCGGACCATTTTCAAGTCGTCGGTCCAGCCGGGGACGACAAGGTTCGTGACTTCCACCCATATTCCGTATTTTTTCGCCGCGACCAGCGTGTCAAGCACGGGCCGCAATTTCGCGCCGTTGAGTTTCAGAGAGAGCGCGGTGTCGAAGGTCTTAAGATTGATGTTCGCGGCGTCCACGAAAGGCGCCAGTTCCCGCAGGGGCGCATCGTTGATGTACCCGGCGGTTATCAAAAGGTTTTTCAAACCCGCCTGTCGGGCGTTTTTTGATGTGTCAAGAACATATTCATACCACGCAATGGGCTCCGAATACGTATAGGCTATGGCCGCGCACCCCTGCTTCCGCGCTTCTTCCACCACTTTTTCAGGGGGCAGATACATGGTTTCGGTTTCCGCCGGAGTTACCTGGCTGATCGTGTAATTCTGGCAATTAAGACAGCGGAGATTGCACCCGGCGATCGCCAGGGAAAACGCCCGCGCTCCCGGCAGCACGTGGAACAGGGGCTTTTTTTCAATCGGGTCATCGTTAACGGTGCATGGATTGGCATAGGCGTCGGTAACAAGGGACCCGTCCAGGTTCCGCCGCGTGCGGCAGACGCCCGTTTTCCCTTCATCAAGCATGCATGCGTTCGGACAAAGCTCGCACCCCACCGCGTCGCCCATGGAATGCCAGTAGAGCGCGGGGTGGCCCGCATCTTTGCCCTTGGCAAAGCACGGCGTTATCGCGGCGCCCCCGATTAATGCGGCGCCGCATTTGAGCATGTCCCTGCGTGTAATCATACCTACCGGCAAATATACTTCTTTCACGCCGCCGCGGTGATTTTCCGGCTTTAAATCTTATTTTATTCTTCTCCCAAAACGAACCTTCTCTTGCAGGGCTTTGAAATGTCCGGATTACGGGGAGGCCTTCGGGGAAAAGAGCTCGTGAAACCGCTCTTTTGCCGCGTCACCAGGCTGTCGCCGGTGATTTTCCACAGGGGCCATGTGACTGAATATTCCTTGGGGATAAAATGCACCGTGTCCTTGGTTATCGTTACCGGAACGGCCGTTTCCATATATTTGAATATCAGCGTGGAGTCCTCTATGGCCCATAGTCCGCGCTGGCATGCTGTCAATACATTCCCCTGCGATTTCCATTGTAAGAACCATCCGTTGTCAAGGAATTCGAAAAAACATTCCCTGTTTGGCTGTTCAATCGGAGGCTTTCCATCATAGGAGACCGCGTAATAGTCCATGCTGCCGATGATGTTCTTGTAAAAAGGGGAAGACCGCGAATCTATGGAATTGAAATCCATCGATTGAAAAGACGACGCGCATGAAAGGTGCAGCAAACATGCCGCGCACAGTATCCGGCCGATGGCGGTTTTGACCATAGACAAGTCCTTTCTCAATTTAACGGACATCTTTATTTAATTGAATGCGGGCCTTTCCTCGAGAATTCGGGGGCCGAAATTCCATTTTAAAATCATGGCCTGCAAAGCTGTTGTCATAATATATACTGTCAATAACTTCATGTCAATGCTATTAATTGACAAATGTGTTCGGCTCGCCGAGATCCCTCCGGCGAAGGCAGGTAAGGTCGCAATGGCATTATGTCGGGGTAAAATTATATATTCTATTCATGAAGGCGGCATTCTTTTTGAACTATTTTATATTCATAACTTTTCGAAAGGCGCAACAACCATGAAAGGCAAAAACGTCGTTCTGTTCGGCCCTCCGGGCGCGGGAAAAGGCACGCAGGCAAAAAAGCTCGTTGACCTGCTTCGCATACCCCACATTTCCACCGGAGACATGTTCCGCTATCACATTAAAAACAACACGGAACTCGGCAAAACCGCCAAAGAGTATTCCAACCAGGGCAAGCTGGTCCCCGACGAGGTCACTATCGCAATGGTAAAGGAACGCCTGGGCCGGGCGGACGTTAAAGCGGGATTTCTCCTCGACGGTTTCCCCCGCAGCCTGCCGCAGGCTCGCGAGCTCGGAAAAATCCTGTCGGCGCTCGGCATGCGGCTTGACCATGTTGTCAATATCGCCGTTTCCGACGACCATGTGCGCTCGCGCCTCCTGAAACGCGCCCAGATCGAAGGCCGGGCCGACGACGCCGACCCCAAAGTCATACAAAACCGCATCGACACGTATAAAAGCCAGAGCGAACCGTGCCTGACCTTTTACCGGCCGACCGGCGTGCTCCGCGATATCGACGGCATAGGCTCGATCGACGAGGTGTTCGCAAGAATCGAGAAAATATTCAAATAATTCAAAATATTGTACGGGCAGGTTCTAACCCTGCCCAAATTGGATCGATTCCGACGATGATTTATGGGCGGGTTTAGAACCCGCCCCTACAAATTTAATTTTTATTAAAGAAGATTTCTTCTTCGGAAACCATATGCATATCAAATTTAAAACGACCTTTTTTTTCCTGTTTGCATTCGCATTGTTTTTATCGTTTTCATCATGTAAACAAACCCCTAAAACAGACTATGCAAAGCAGGAACTTTTTGACATGGGACATTATGTTGAAAAACAGGTCATGGACAAGTCCCTTCATCTGTCCGACCAGCTTGCGGCGTTTTCACGGATAGTGGCGGCGGACAGGGAATTTTCAATGAAATTGCTTGTCGAAAACAACCGCTCCGCCCCGGAGGTTACTGAAATCGCCCCGCGCTTCATGGAGCCCATGGGACTTTCCATGCTCGAAATAGCCGACTCGCAGCATGCGCTCCTGTCGTGCGGCCAGTTTCCCGCAAATGCTGGAACGTCCGTGGCCGACAAGGAGGCCCTGCTTAATGACAAAGGCGTTTTCATTGAAGACAATGTCAAGGGCCAGAAAGTCCTTACGTTGCAGGCGCTCATACGCTTTAAAATCCTGGACGCCGGTTTTTATTGCACGGGCGGCCAGGTCGTCGATGAAAACTTCGTGTCCCGAATGTCTCCGGGCAATGGTTTCCGGCTGCTGCTTAAACAAGGGCAGAAGGTCATGGGCATGGAAAACGTCGAATCGATTTCCGACGTCAAGGATTCCACCGTTATCATCAACAATAGAACCTATCAGGCAATGCTTTTTGACCTCCCGTTTGCCGGGCCGGGTGACGTACCGTCCTGCATTTTGATAAATGAGAATGCAATGCCTGACAAGAAGTAATGCTTTACATGTTCCCTGAGCGGCTTATCACCTTATGTCAAAGAATAATATGGAATTTCTTGACGTGCTTGATGAAAAGGGCAACCCTCTAAAGATTTCAAAACCGCGCTTTCAAATCCACCGGGACGGCGATTGGCACAGGACAGTGCACGTGTGGATACTAAATTCCCGTCACGAACTGCTTCTTCAAAAACGGTCTGCTGAAAAAGAATCCTTTCCGAATTTCTGGGACATTTCATGCGCCGGACATATGGCGGCCGGACAAACAAGCGTTGACGCGGCAATCCGGGAAGCTCGGGAAGAACTCGGCATGGCGATCCAGGAAAAAGACCTTGAATATCTGCTCACCTTGCGGAGCCGGTCCATGGAGCATGGCGGGGCCTTTGTTGACAACGAAATAAGCGACGTTTACCTTGTTAAAAAAGACCGCGCCATTTCGGAGATGCGTATCCAGAAAGAAGAGATTTCCGAAGTCAAATGGATTCCGGTTGACATTCTTAAAGAAGTGCTGGCTTCAGAACGGCAGGATTTCGCGCCGCATAAGGAAGAATACGAAAAACTGTTTAACATTTTAGGAACACATTTTTCTTTATAATAAATCTTTTTCCCAGTTCCTTTTCCCATTTCATATTTTTTAGGTGATTTGCAGCAGTAGTTGGGGCGCGTTGCAACGCGCCGCTACTTTAATTTCTATTATTCCCATTTAAGGAGCATTCCCATGGCAAAAAAACCGGAAGTTGACGCTGAACAAAAAAGCAGGCTGGCGGCCGTTGAACAAGCGGTGGGCCAGATCGAAAAACAGCACGGAAAAGGCTCCATCATGCGCCTTGGCGTCGATTCGCTGCTTACCGACATACCGGTGATCTCCACCGGTTCCTTGTCGCTTGACACGGCGCTCGGCGTGGGCGGGCTGCCCAAGGGGCGCGTCATCGAAATATACGGTCCTGAATCATCCGGAAAAACCACGCTCGCGCTGCATGCTATCGCAAACGCCCAGAAAGCGGGGGGCATAGCGGTGCTCATCGACGCCGAATACGCCTTTGACGCCAATTACGCCAGGAACCTCGGCGTTGACATCGACAACCTTCTCGTGTCGCAGCCCGACACCGGGGAGCAGGCGCTGGAAATCGCCGACACGCTCATCCGCAGCAGCGCCGTTGACATCATCGTCATCGACAGCGTGGCCGCGCTCGTCCCTGCCGCGGAGATCGAGGGCGACATGGGCGATTCGCACATGGGGCTGCAGGCCCGCCTCATGTCGCAGGCCCTGCGCAAGCTTACGGGAATCATTTCCAAATCCAAGACCTGCCTCATTTTCATCAATCAGCTCCGCATGAAAATCGGCGTTATGTTCGGCAACCCTGAAACGACCACCGGCGGAAACGCGCTCAAGTTCTACGCGTCGGTGCGCATCGACGTGCGCAGGATAGCGGCCATCAAAGACGGCGACAACGTCATCGGCAACAGGACCAAGGCCAAGGTGGTCAAAAACAAGGTCGCCCCGCCCTTTAAAGAGGCCGAATTCGATATTCTCTATGGCAAAGGGATCTCGCTTTCCGGCGACATCATCGACCTTGCCGCCGAGCATAACGTGGTCGAGAAAAGCGGCGCGTGGTTTTCCTTCGAAGGCGAACGCATCGGCCAGGGCCGGGAAAAGGCCAAAGAATACCTGGAACAGAACCCGGCGGTGATGCAGAAGATCGAATCGCTGCTCAAGGAAAAGCTCAAAACAATCAAAAAAATTCCTTCAAGCGGCGCAATCGTCGAAAACGAAGAAAAGTAGCATGGCAAAACCGTCATCCGCCATACGGCAGGAATTCATCGATTTCTTCAAAAGCAAGGGCCATATATTCGTGCCGAGCTCGCCCGTCATCCCGCAGAACGACCCCACGCTTCTTTTTACCAACGCCGGAATGAACCAGTTCAAGACCATTCTGCTCGGTGATAACAGGGACGGCCTCAAACGCGTGGCCAATTCCCAGAAGTGCATGCGCGTGTCGGGCAAGCACAATGACCTCGAAGAGGTCGGCAGGGACCATCATCACCATACATTTTTCGAAATGCTCGGTAACTGGTCGTTCGGCGATTACTACAAAAAAGACGCCATTGCCTGGGCATGGGAGCTGCTGACGTCGGTATGGGGCCTGCCTAAAGACAAACTGTACGCCACGATTTACAAAAACGACGATGAGGCAGGCGAAATCTGGAAAACCGGCACCGACATCAATCGCGACCATATCGCAAAATTCGGCGAAAAGGCCAATTTCTGGGAAATGGGCGAGACCGGCCCGTGCGGGCCGTGTTCGGAAATCCATATGGACATGGGGCCCGGCCGGTGCATCAACGAAAAATCGCCCGGGCACACCTGCGCCGTCAATGCCGATGCCTGCGGGCGCTTTATCGAACTCTGGAACCTTGTGTTCATGCAATACAACCGCGCCGCGGACGCGAAACTCACCGAACTGCCCAGCAAAAACATCGACACGGGCATGGGCTTCGAGCGGATCGTGGCGGTCATCCAGAACGTTGGCTCGAATTATGACACCGATCTTTTCAGGCCGATCATCGCGGCGCTGGAATCGAAAAGCCATCGGGCATATTCTTCCGGGCCCGAAGGCACGCCGTTCCGCGTTATCGCCGACCATATCAGGGCGCTTGTTTTCGCGATCACGGACGGCGCGTTCCCGTCCAATGAAGGCCGCGGCTACGTCCTGCGGAGGCTATTGCGCCGGGCCTATCGTTTCGGCCGCGAACTGGGTTTTTCCGGGCCGTTCTTGTACGACCTTGTTCCCGTGATAATTGACATAATGGGATCAGCCTTCCCGGAAATAGGCAAACGCAGGGATTATTGCCGGCAGGTCATTCAGAGCGAGGAAGAGCGTTTCGGCCAGACCCTCGAACAGGGGATCGAGAAATTTTCGGAAATGCTCGAAGCGAGCGCGAAAACCGGAAAAAAAGTTTTATCAGGAAGCGATGTTTTCGTTTTGTACGACACGTATGGTTTTCCCATGGACCTCACCCGCCTCATGGCGCAGGAAAAAGACTTCGCCATCGACGAGTCCGCCTATGGTGGTCTCATGGAACAGCAGAAGGAGCGCGGACGCGAGGCCACGAAAAAAGGCGCGGACGCGTTATTATCTTCCGAAGGATGGACGGAAGTCCGTCCGGTCTCGGGCACCGAATTCGTGGGGTATGACCTGGAAAAAACGGCGATCAATCTTTGCCGGTACAAAGAAGTTCCGCCTCCGCCTAAGACCGTCTCTTTCTGTGAATACCTCTTTATTACCGACAAAACGCCGTTCTACGCGGAATCCGGCGGTCAGGTTGGCGACCGCGGCACGCTCATTTCCGTAAAAGGCATCGAATTGAATGTCACCGACACCTTCAAATGGAACGATACCATAGTCCATAAGGTCACCTCTCCGCAGGCGCTTTCAAAAGAGGAATTTTCTTCCCCGTTTTTCGCGCGGATCCAGACCGAGGAGCGCAGGGCAATCCGCAGGAATCATTCGGCCACGCACCTGGTCCAGGCCGCCCTGCGTAAAATCGCGGGGGAACATGTGCAGCAGTCCGGCTCGCGCGTGGACGCGCTGTCGCTCCGGTTCGATTTCACTCATTTCAAGGCGCTTTCCAAAGAGGAAGTCTTCGAGATCGAGCGGCAGGTCAACGAATGGGTCCTCGCGGATCTGCCTATCGTCACCACCGTCGAAGACATTGACAAAGCAAAAGCCACCGGCGCCATGGCCCTGTTCGGCGAAAAATACGGCGATACGGTGCGGGTGGTCACCATGGGACCTGTCAGCAAAGAGCTCTGCGGAGGCACGCACGCGGCCTCGACAGGCCAGATCGGGCTTTTTCATATAACCTCCGAAAGCAGCATTTCCGCCGGTATTCGCCGCATCGAGGCCATAACCGGCATGAATTCCCTGAAAGCGTTCCGCGAAAATGAGGACATTGTCGAGCGGCTTGCGGGAATATTCAAGGTTTCCGATTCCGCCGTGGTCAAAAAGGTCGAGGCGCTGCTTGAAAATAATAAGAAACTGGAGACGACCATCGCCGGTCTTTCGCAGCAACAGGTGGCCGCCCAGATCGCCGGGATCCTCGATGAAGCGCGGAAAAACGCGGGCAAAGTATCGTATGTTGTCAAGAATCTCGGTAACATTTCGAAAGACTCCTTTTCGCTCCTCGGCGACGGTCTTTCCGACAAATTGCGAACGCCTGATTTTTCAAGCGCCGTCATCATGCTCGGCGCGATCGTCGACGGCAGGGCCCAGCTTTTCGCCGCTGCCGGACAGACCGCGATAAAGGCGGGCGTCAATTGCGGCGCCCTGATAAAAGAGGCCGCGCAGAAAGCAAACGGCAGCGGCGGTGGTAACCCCGCGAGGGCGCAGGCAGGGTGTAAAAACCCCGACAAACTCGACGAGGCGCTCCAGACCGCGAAATTTGCTATCGCGAAACTGGCCGGGGCATAAATGCGCACAAGTAAAGTATTCAACGCGATCAAAAAGCAGTCGGCAGCGGGCCGCGCAGGATATTGGGTGCTGCTTGACCCCGACGATTTCCTGCCGAAACAGGCCGCCGATATCGCCTGCCACGCGCAGGATGCCGGCGCGGACGCATTGCTCGTGGGCGGCAGCCTGATCCATACCGACCATTTCGACGATTTCGTTCAATCGATTAAGAAAAAATCGTCCCTTCCGGTCATTCTTTTTCCCGGCGATTCCACGCAATTGTCGCGGCATGCCGACGCCATTTTGTTTCTTTCGCTCATTTCGGGGCGCAATCCAGTCAACCTCATCGGCGAGCATGTCAAAGCCGCGCCGCTCATCAGGGAATACGGGATCGAACCGATATCAACGGCCTACATGCTCGTTGAATCCGGCAGCGTCACGTCCGTGGAATTCATGAGCAACACCCGGCCCCTGCCGCGCAACAAGCCCATGATCGCTGCCGCGCACGCGCTTGCCGCGCAGTACATGGGCATGAGCATGGTCTACCTTGAAGCGGGAAGCGGCGCGCCGCAACCGGTGCCCGACGACATGATAAAGCTGGTACGGTCGTATGTTGACATCCCGGTAATCGTAGGCGGCGGCATCCGTGACGCGAAAACCGCGAAGGCGAAACTTCGCGCCGGCGCCGATATCATCGTCACCGGCAACCTTCTCCGCCGGAAAAACGGGCTTTCCGTCATGAAGGAAATCGCCCGGGTTGTGAAGAGCACAAAGCAATAATCGATTCCGTTTTATTCACGAGTATTTATTATGTTTGACAACCATAATGTTTGTTAAACATGCTCTTTTCGATTCCGCACTATTAAAAGCACTGTCATCCGTCGCACAGACGGCATAAAATTTGTGGTATGCGGGAAAAGTGCTTATCGAGGGTGACTACGGTAAGTCCATGTTCCATGGCGGTGGCCGCAATCCAAAGGTCGCTCACGGGAATTGGTGTGCCTGCTTTGCGAAGAGTGGCATGAATATGAGCATAACGCTGAGCCGATTCCTTGATTATGGGCAACACTATGCACCGTGGTGAATCGAGGAACCTCTCAAGCTGTTTGATGTTCTGTGATTCATGGATTCCCTTTGCGAAACCCGAAAGCAATTCACCGATAATGATGGGATTTACACCGATATTTTCGGCTGTTTGTATGGCATCGAAAACTTCCTTGTTTCCCCGCGCCATGTCGGAATAGGCGGACGTATCCAGGAGAATGCCGTTCACTGCCACAACTCCGGTTCGATCTTTCTGGTTTCATTCAAGTGCTTTTCAAAGTCGCCGGCCTGCTTTTTGTTCCAGGTCCCGAATAGCCAGTCTAAATCGTGGTATCGCAGGGACGGTGTCTTTTGCTTGCCGGTCACCGATTCTTCAAGCATTCCAACTACCGCCTTATTAAGACTAACGTGTTCGCGGGCGGCTTTCCTGCGTATCGCTTTTTCCACCGAAAACGGGATTTGTCTAATGGTGAGCGCGGTCATGGTTGGACCTTCTTTCTTTTAGATGATGAATCATTGATGATTCTTTATGATTCAAATATAGATTCATGCAACACAATTTGTCAAGATGACGAAAAGGGCAAAGTTCCAAAGGCGCGGAATGAGTGCTTCTTTATTGATCCCGCAACTTTATTGAAAATGCTGCGTTAGCCGTTCGTTATCTTCCGGCTTCAACTTATAAGTTTTGCATTTTGGAATATCAATATGCTCAATAGAGAATTTCATTTCTTCTCTTATCCAGGCTTTTATATACAAGATTTTTGCTTCAACAATGATCATACCTTCAAGCGGAGCAAAATGCCGAAAAAGCACAGGCTGTTTTGATTTGTATTTCTCAGCGATCATCGCATTACTTTCCGCCCTTGGATCGCCATGCATAATGGCTGTCCCGTTCATTTGCAAATTATCGTAACAGAAACTCACCAATGGATTTTGGGCGATTTGAATGCATTTGACGTGGTGCTTCCAGCTCAGGAAGTAGACGATATTTTCGAAGCAGGCAACACTGATGAGCCGTGAGGAGACCTGATTGTCCGCGCAGGTTGAAAGGACCATCTCCTTGACGTCGGCTATACGGTCATACTTTTCCCGCAGTGCGGATTGAAAGTCAATTTCCATGTCTTTTGTTCCACATGGGTTGTTTATAAAGAAGTGGGTTATTAATTGCTTTCAAAAAAATCATCATCTAATAATTTAACCTCGTAAGTATTGCGAACTTGAACGCCTACACCGTATTGATACATCAGTTCAACCAATTTAACCCCATCAATTAATATTATAGTGTGATTCGCATCATGGGCTTTTTTAATCGCGGTATCATCAAATGTTGAGGTCGTTACAAAAACGCCCTTACTCGTATCGCCACTCATAGCTCCAATGAAATTGCG
>Ga0182027_10007077_pt1 | contig 16631 bp, 9 predicted proteins | sample 712E1DmetaG_FD_121300 | JGI IMG/M metagenome (GOLD analysis project Ga0182027, IMG submission 121300) | Permafrost microbial communities from Stordalen Mire, Sweden - 712E1D metaG (Illumina Assembly) | ecosystem: Environmental > Terrestrial > Soil > Wetlands > Permafrost | place: Sweden... | reverse complement strand
ATTGAATTAAGCTTAAATAATTGTACTAAAGATGAACAAAAATTGCCTCCTGTTATATCTTTTAAAATTGGAGATCAGTATACAAAAAATAATGCAGTAGTTATGGTTGGACATGAACTCCGGTTTGGGATACAATCACGGGGCACTACAGGCAATATTACAAATTTTACAATTAAAAAGCAACTTGAGGATGGCACAGTAATAACGGTAATGGATACCGGTTTAAATTCAATTAACCTGAATATAGATGAGGTTTTTTATCAGAATGTTGAAAAAAAAGTGACCTGGCTATTTTCTGTTATGGATAGAAACAGGATGAGCGCACAAATAAGTATGGTGATTTATAAAGACAGCAATTCCAAATTCGGAGGGATATATTACTACCCTTCAATAAAAATCGGTTATCAAAAGAATACATTGTACAATCATTTTTTTAATCCAACAACCGGTTTAACCTATTCTAATGATTCAGCAACCAACCACCAGGATATGATTGACATGTTATGCTATTATATCGAAGACGGTACTCCTTCACCTGTTTTTTCATCACCCGGCGAAATGGACAACAGCAGTGTAGAAGCTGAAACTTTTTACCCATTCATCCAAAACTGGACGAAACGCAATTACACTTTATGGGATATAAGTGTTGATAATACTCCGATAACCGGTTCTACTTTCGATAACGCCCATAATGACAGCCTTATTATTGTTGGTTACCATGAAGTATGGGGTAAAAAGAAATTCAAATGGGCTACCACCAGCAGGGTGATACCATTTTTGACAAAGGCAGGGAAAAAAGGGCTAATTAAGGTTATTAATGCTGAAATAACCGAAACCGGAACTATAGAATTTGCAATTAAAATTCAACAATAATTTTTATAACATTTAAAAAAACCAAATTATGAAAAAGAATTTACTTTTAACTACCGTTTTTTGTTTGTTTGGAATTGTGCTGCTTGCACAAACTCCTACCATCATTGCTCAGTGGTCGTTCGCTACCGGAGTCGATACCATTGACAAGTATCCCAATCCATGCATATCCCTGAATGCCAAAATGGCACTTTATGCTGAGGATACAACAGCCTGGCCGAAAACAATTATACGCCCCCTGAATTACACCAATGGCGTAACTACCTTTGCAGCTACTACAACACATTGGCAAGATGGAAAAGATTCCAAACAATGGAATATTAAATTCAAGACTAACTATGCAAAGAACATTACAATTTCGTCCAAACAACGTTCAGGTGGAGCTACACCTGGGCCAAAGTATTGGAAGGTTCAGGCACAGATTTCCGGACAAAGCTGGGTTGATCTTGGAAATGTTACTTGTGCAAATGATTTTACAACAGGTGTTGTAACCAACCTGGCATTACCATCATCATTCGACAGCATATCAAAATCGGTTTTTATTCGTTGGATCGTTGTTTCTGATAGCAGTACAGCTGGAACCATTGTTGATTCAAATGGTGTTTCCAAAATTGATGACATTATTGTCAAAGGCACTTATCCTGCTGTTGGTATAAATGATAATCAACTTGCCGGTAAAGTTGCTTTCTTCCCAAATCCAAACAATTCCGGGTTTTTATATTATGAAAAAAACGATGTGAATGTTAATAGTATAATCATATTCAATGCACAAGGTCAGATTAAGAAAAATATTACAAACCCTGATGCAACAAATTCAATAGACATTCAGGATCTGAAACCGGGATTATATTTTGTCAGAACAGCAGTAGATGGTTTTGTACCTGGTATACAAAAACTGATCGTTCAGTAAAGGCACTATTTATTACGATAGCTTATTTTGAAAGTATTTGCCTGGGTTTACCTTGTTGTAATTATTCTATTTCCATATAAGGGATTTTCACAAATTTCCAAATATGGTAAAGTGGGTGGGGTAGTTTATAATGCACAGTCGGGTAAACCCTTATCGAATGCTAATATAATATTTCTTAAAACCAAATTTGGAACTGTAAGTGGTACCGATGGTAGTTTTCTTATTAATAATATCCCGGCAGGATTATATACAATCCGGGTAAGTTATCTCGGTTACAAGCAATATTTCAGGTCAATCGATCTTAATAAGACTCAAAACATGAATCTCAAGATATTTCTGATTGACACTGTGCTGACAAAAAAAGAAGTTCGAATTGTTGCAAACAATAAAGAGCCAGAACAGCAGCCAAACAGGTCGTATTTTGTTCCTTTGAAGAGAATCGATAACATGCCGGTGCAAAGTATTGCCGATGTGCTTGATTACCTTCCCGGAGTTACACTCAGCAATACCTTTGGAATATTTTCCTCCAAGACCAGCGTTACCATGAGAGGCCTGCCTTCAAATGACCAGGGCAGGGTACTTGTGTTGCTGGATGGAATTCCGTTGAATAAATCGGATGAAGGGAGTGTAAACTGGAACCTGATTAATAAAAATAATATTGAAAGTATCAAAGTGATCAAAGGCCCCGGCCCTGCTATGTATGGAAGTGGTTCAATGGGTGGTGTTATTGAAATGACTTCAAAAAAACCATCCAAATTGATTTCGTCGGAAATGCTTATTGATTATGGAACCTACAATACGATGGATGCAAATATCAACCTGAGGGGGATGTTTATCGACACCAGTTTGTTTCAAAACCTTTACTGGGGTTTATCTGTATCAGGAAAGAAAAGCGATGGATATGTTTCTGATCTCACACAATATACAACTGATCCTGATAGTATACTTGCACCGGTTTATGTAAAAGAATTTAACGGTACAGCAAAGTTTGGCTATAGCTTCCTGAGAAAACAAAACCTTGAAATTCAATTTGGTTATTTTGATGACAGACGGGGCAATGGCTTTAAAATTTATGAAAATTATGGCGCAAATTCACAACACGACACCTATTTTGGTAATGCTAAATACAGCGGTTCATATAAAAAAATAAATTGGAATATTATATGCTTTTTAAACCATGAAAATTATAAACGACTTTATGAGTATCTGAAAGATGGTGAATACCAGTTATATGGAGCTGATTCTAAACGTGAAGACCAGGGTGTAAATGCATATCTCACATACGATAGCATCCAACACAACAAAATTACCACCGGGTTTATTTACAGATTAGGTAGTGTTGATGGTCAGGATATTTATTATACCTCAACTGATATCATAAGTAATGCTGGTAAAATGGCTACATACGCTGCCTTTCTGCAGGATGAAATCAGTTTTTTTAATAACAGGTTACATGCTAATATTGGCCTGCGGTATGATTATGCCAGCTATTATAATGGTTTATTTAAAATTGATTACCCCTCATATTCAATAGCCTTTTATTCTAATTTCAATGATACTTTAATGGCTGCAAGACATTGGGATGCTCTTAGTCCGAAATTCTCCATTGAATACATTACAAAGGGGAAAAATCGTATTTACTTTTCAGCAGCAAAAGGGTTCACAGCACCTATTCTTGATGATATGTGCCGTACAGGCAAAAAGAAAGGAAGTTTTGCAATTGCAAATCCCGGTTTGAATCCGGAATTACTCACCAATTTCGAATTAGGGTTTGACATGAATATTAATAAATATTTCCAAATTTCCGCTTCAGCATATTATAGCATTGGTAAGGATTTTATGTATTATATTAGTACTGGTGATTCTGTAAATATGGGCTATAAAATTGCACCTATCATACAAAAAAACAATATTTCAGGAGTTGAAATTTATGGGCTTGAGCTGGAGTTAAAATACGATTTGAAGGATAGTATTTCTTTCTTTGCAAACTATTCATATTCATCTGCCCAGATCAAAAGGTATGTCATCAATAATCCACTGGTTGATTATGATTTGACCGGAAAGCATCTAACTGATCTGCCTGATCATAAAATCAGTGCAGGAATTACCTGGAAGAATAAGATTATGAATACCACCTTGCTTTATAAATACATAGGTGAAACCTGGATCAATGACCAAAACGTAATAGATTCAGTTTATTTTAAAACTGCTAAATTTCCGGCCTATAGTATTTTAAGTGTAAAATTCGATCGGAATATAATCAGGACTTTATTAGTCTTTTTCTCAATTGAGGATATTTTCAATACAATCTTTATTACATCCGATGCTCAACGAAGCCCGGGCAGATTTTTCTCAGGTGGCTTTAAATATTCATTTTAAAAAAATCAGCTATGAAATAGCCATGAGAAAATTTTCTCACCTACCGAAAATGATATAATGGCTATTCCATGTGACCTTTAAAAATCAAATTAATAACACATGAAAAATTACATTTTATTTATTTGCTGTTTTATGACATTCGTTCTGTTTACTTTTACAAATTGTAACAAAACAAATAAGAATCTTAAAACCAATCAGGATAGTTCGGCAGTCATAAATAAACTACCCTATTTAACCGATCAAACAAATGACTTTTATGATAATTCAGAAACTTATAATCTCCCTTTAAGTCCAATATCCGTTTCAGGTGAAATTTCAAATCCATCTTCAATTGATTTCTCAAAACTGCCTTTACATACAGTTATTGTAAAAGAAGCAATACTGGATGAAAAAGGGAACAAATTTATCGGTGCATACAGGTATGATGGTTATTCGTTATATGACATTCTGAATTTAATGAAAATAAAGAAGGCTAATGAAAAGGAGTTTAATCCTATCATTGATTTATACGTTACTATTGAAAATAACAAGGGGGAAAAAGTAATTATAAGCTGGGGCGAAATTTATTACCCGATTCATTTACATGAAATTATCATCGCAAAACAAGTTACCCGCATTGTGCCTTCCAAAACCAAGAAATTATGGCCTTTACCAAAGGAAAGCAAACTGATTGTTGGCTCCGATCTGGTTTCTGAAAGAAACATAAACATGCCATCAAAAATTACCGTAAAATCATATCATAAATCATTTCTCACTCGAAAAGGGCTTAATCCGCTTTACTCGCCAAAGATTGATGTATTTATAGATAACAAGCTGGTTAAAACATTGACAGGTGTATCAGATACATTCAAAAAACAGGAATACTCAAACACTTTTTATGGCAGGGGCCGCGGACTTCACAGCACTACTTCCTTTACAGGAGTGATGCTAAAAGATATTCTGAAACCTTATACTGAGCTTTCTCAAAAAAATATAAGAACAGGAACCTATCTTGTTGTTGGGAAAGATGGTTACCGGAGTGTTTTTACATTTTCTGAATTGATGAACCGTAATGATCAGTCTGAGATATTGCTGATTTGCAAACCTGAAGTTAAGGATGATGGAATTTTCAAATTATTCCCGTCTTGTGATTTTTTCTCAGACAGGGCTATAAAAGGAATTATGTCCATCTATTTTTCAAATAATGAAAATTAAAACTGAAGGATATCAAATAAGCTGGTTTAACCTTGCACTGATCATACTTGGTGGATTTGCATTGCTATTCATCATTGGACCGGTTCTTGGGATGTTTTTGCATTCATCTCCTGTAAAAGTATTAGAAACAGTACAAGATAAAGAGGTGCAGGCCAGCATATTCCGGACACTGGCCATTGCTTTTACAGGAACCCTGTTTTTTGCAATTTTTGCTGTTCCTTTTGCCTATATTCTTGCAAGAAAAGAATTCTCCGGGAAACGACTTATCACAGGCATAATAGACCTTCCAGTCATTATTCCCCATACCGCGGCAGGTATAGCAATTTTAGGTGTAATATCGAGAGATAGTCTGATCGGTAAAGGTGCCGGGTTACTTGGTTTTCAATTTGTCGGACATCCTGCCGGAATTGCACTTGCCATGGGATTTGTGAGCATACCGTTTCTTATTAATGCAGCAAGGGATGGGTTTTTAAATGTTCCTGTGCGGTACGAAAAAGCTGCCCTCAACCTTGGCGCATCACCAATTCAGGTTTTTTTAACCATTTCATTACCCATGGCCTGGAAAAATGTTGTTTCTGGCTTTGTAATGATGTTTGGCCGAGGAATGAGTGAGTTTGGCGCGGTGGTAATTGTTGCCTATCACCCTTTAACAACTCCGGTTCTTATTTTTGAAAGGTTTACCGAATTTGGCTTGTCGTATGCCCAACCCGTTGCAGTAATTTTTATCCTCATTTGCCTTCTTGTTTTTATTCTTCTCCGGTTGTTATCAGTTAAAAAAGTGGCACGTTAATGTTAAGCATTCAACAAATATCAAAAAGATATAATAACTTTTTCTTAAACGAGATAAGCATTGATATAAAACAAGGCGAATATTTTGTTCTCACTGGCCCTTCGGGTGCAGGTAAATCAGTATTATTTGAAATTATTGCCGGCATTATAAACGCCGACAGTGGAGCCATTTTTTTAAATGAAATCAATATAACTAACTTAGCTGTTCAAAAAAGAAAAATTGGATTGGTTTTCCAGGATAATACCCTTTTCCCTCATTTAACAGTAAAACAAAATATCAAATATCCTCTTAAAATCAGAAATTTTGATCATTTCGAAATCTCAAAAAGGGTTACGGAAATTGCTGATGACATGGGTATTTCTGCTATTTTAGACCGAAGAACAGATAGCCTGTCGGGAGGTGAAATCCAGAGGGTTTCTATTGCCCGGGCCCTGGCAGGTAATGCTGAATATTTATTGCTCGATGAACCTTTATCTTCATTGGATATACAATCGAAAGAAGAATTGAGGATTTTACTTAAAAGTATCCATAAACAAGGGCTCACAATACTTCATATAACTCACGACCAACGGGAAGCTTTCCAGCTTGCCGACCGTATGGCAGTTATGGTCAATGGTCAGATCATACAATGTGATAAACCCTTACAAATATGCAAAGCACCTGTATCGAAATTTGTAGCTGATTTTATAGGCTTCAGAAATTTTTATCCGGTTAAATTATTTAGCAGAAATCAACTTTGTATTAATGAAAAAATAATTATTAATTCCCCTCAGACTATTGATAAATCTGATTTTATTGTCTTACCTGAACAGGCTTTAAGCATAAATGACGTTTATGATGACATTTCAGGTGAGAATTCTTTTACAGGTATTATCAAAGAAATCACTTATTTCCCTGATTCAGTTGAATTGACTTTGGATATTGGTTTGCCGATGTACAAAACCCTGCAACAATCTGATGATTTAATTGATAAATTAACACCGGGCTTGAAAGTACAGATTTCAATTGACTCAAGTAAAATAATTTTCTTGTAGTAATTATAAAAGTTGCTCTATGGTTTTTTGAACAGACCACAGCCCAGGACGGAAGGCTGACCCCGTCCGGCTGTGGTTTTTTTAAGAATGGCGATAGCAAAACCCCTGGCTCAAAATGTCATTACAATTTTATTTGTGCGAATAATATCATAAAGATCTTTCATGGAAGAAAACTTACATACTTGGGATTGTTGATTTTCCTGTTTTGCTAACAAGTTCCGCAGCCAGGTATCGTTTAGCAGGCACCTGAAAAAGCATCGGCTTGTACTTTTATGTTTCAAGTTTCTTTTAACTTGCTATTTTACTGCCACCTTAGTTTGCCTGACTGCCGGCAAACAGGCTTCATCATTACATTTCGTACCTGAACATTTGGTGAATGTTGCTTGCAATCTGATTGGCAACGGCTGGATAATTGAATGGGTCTCCCAGGTTTTGAGTTTTGAAATTTATTCCCCGCAATAAAATTCCGTAATCACAAATCATGTGCACATATTGCGTTTGCCCTGCAATAACTATATAAGGATTTGAAGGCATATCAATATGTTTAAGCAGGGCATTCGTTCCAATCTGGTAACTGAAAGGATAATCAGGTGTTCCTGTATGGTTCCAAGTGGTATCAGCCAGTCCCTGCACGTTCACAAATATATATCCTTTTGTTGTGGTGCCAAACCACATAACCGGATTTTGTATTGATAACGGACTTGTTGCAGGATAAGAATCCGGATTGGTAGCGTTTGTAACTGAATCAATACCAATATCAAACGAAACGGAAGTATAATTTCCGGCCGGAACCTGTCCGACCAGATATGTTTCATGACTAATGTATTTCATAATGTATGCACCTTTTACCTTATAAAATGTTCCATCTGTTTTTTTCAATGAGATGTTTGAAATATAAAACTGCGCAACATCAAGTCGGATTTTTCTGCCGCCGGCATCTGTCACTGTATCCCCGGCATTCGCTTCCAGTGAATCAATGTTGGTATGAGTGTGAAACATGAGCGTACCCATAGGTGTTGCCTGGGTTATAACATCATTTTTACAGGAGTAGAATGATGTAGAAATCAATATAGCTGAAACAAGTGTTACGAAATTGAATGATCTTGTGTTCATAATTTCCCTTTTTAATGGTGATCAGTAACCAGTCAATACTAACATCAAATATGATGCAAAAACGAGTATTATCAATAAATTCGCAATAACAGGTAATAATTATCGGAATTTTAATGTAACTTTGAGATGAGGATAAAATCTAATATTTCTTAAAATGACAAAGAACATTAAAAGAAGTATCAACAAGCGCGAATTCCTGAAATATTCATTATTAGGATTGGGCTCTTTTGCAGTAGCTAAACTCATGGGCAGAAATTTATTGACTGAAACAATGAGCGGATTTAATGTATCTCCCGAACCTGAAAATACCGCGCAACTCTGGAAATGGAGCAAGGAAGCAATGTATTATACTGCAATGCCACAGGGAATGAAGTGCGAACTTTGTCCGAACGGTTGCGTTGTCAAGCTGAACGACCTTGGATTGTGCAAAACAAGGAAAAACTACAATAACAAATTGTACACGATTGCTTATGGCAATCCCTGCACTTTTAACAACGATCCGATCGAGAAAAAACCGCTTTTCCATTTCCTGCCCACTTCGAAGGCTTTTTCAATTGCTACAGCAGGCTGCACATTTGCCTGCCTGAACTGTCAGAACTGGGAAATATCGCAAATAAGTCCCTTTGATTCTAAAAATGATGACATGATGCCTGAAAGAGTGGTCGAAAATGCCATATTTGAAAATACACAGTCGGTGGCCTATACCTATTCCGAACCTATTGCTTTTTATGAATATGTTTACGACACTGCCAAACTTGCCCGCGCAAAAGGATTGAAAAACCTGCTCATTTCAAATGGCTATATCAATGAAAAGCCGCTGCGGAACCTTTGCAAAGTGATTGATGCAGCCAATATCAACCTGAAAAGTTTCGACAACGACATTTATATGAAACTTAACGGGGGAATGCTTCAACCCATATTGAATACATTGAAAATCGTTAAGGAAGAGGGTGTCTGGCTGGAGATCACCAATCTGATTGTTCCTACATGGACAGATAACATGGATATGTTTAAAAAAATGTCGGACTGGCTATATGCTAACGGGTTTAAGGATAATCCCCTGCATATACTTCGCTTTACACCCATGCATAAGCTTACAAATTTACCCTTTACAGCAGTTCCGGTTCTCGAAAAAGCCAGGAACATCGCATTAAATGCCGGATTGAAATACGTTTATATTGGAAATGTTCCCGGACATCCCGGCGAAAACACCATTTGTCCGAAATGCAAAAAAGTGCTTATTGAACGACAAGGCTTTTCCATTACCATATACAATATTAAAAACGGAACCTGCAAATTCTGCAATGAAAAAATTGCCGGGGTCTGGACTTGAATGGGTATCTTGAACATAGTTTGCATGAATTTCCCCGGACTTTAGTCCGGGGTTATAATTGTCCAAACAAATCAGGGCTTCAGCCCAAGAGAAAGGCATTAATTATTATTTAATTCCTGGAATTCATCATTAACCAGTTTCTTCAAATGATAAATATAATATGCTTTCACAAAGGTTATATTATTTCGGATTAAGAAAGATTCCAAAGGTATATTTCGAAATTCAGAAATGGTCAATATCTACCTGTCGATAGACAGGCCCGAGATTCATATTTCGGACTAATATATTTTGCGAATCGGTATTATAACTCCTTTTTGGGCTAAAGCCCAATCTTGAGTTGATTTTGGTGCTCTCATCTGCCTCTATGTTAATTGCATGCCCGAAATTACTTAAGGAAGGCAGGCGGGCAGATTGGTGGTTATCTTTTTAATATCTCATAAAAGAAACTTGTAACAGATTTTTTATTCACAATGTTTTAATAGTAATACGGATTTTTTTATTTGAAAAATTGATTTTAACTTCGCAATCATAAAACAACTAAATTTAAAGTATTATGGCATATATAATTAATGACGATTGTACTGCATGCGGTAGCTGTATTGATGAATGTCCTTCAGAATCAATTTCAGAAGGTGATATTTACAAAATTGATCCTGAAACATGTACCGACTGTGGTGCTTGTGCCGACGTTTGTCCGGTAGAAGCCATCCATCCTGTTGACTGAGATATCACAATTTAAATCAATTCATTAAATTAGAATCCGTTTTTATAGCGGATTCTTTTTTTATACGGGTTTCCTAAATCAATATTCATGGTCAAAAGATTATTACTCCTCAGCAATTCCACCATGCAAGGCGAAGCTTATCTTGAATATGCAAAGCCGTATTTAAAGGATTTTTGTGGCACAACAATCAAAAGGATTGCATTTGTTCCTTTTGCCGGAGTTACTATTGCATGGGAAGAATATGAGAACCGGGTAGCAATGGCATTTGCTGATATTGGCTACGAAATTTTTTCTCTTCACAGGGAAAAATACCCGGCTCAAGCCTTGAATAAAGCTGATGCCATTGTTATTGGTGGGGGAAATACGTTTAAGTTAGTTCACGATCTTCATAAAACAGGATTGATGAAGGCAATCAGGGAAAAGGCAGAACTGGGAATCCCTTTTATTGGCTGGAGTGCCGGATCAAATGTAGCATGTCCCACGCTTCGCACAACAAACGATATGCCCATTATTTATCCACCATCTTTCGATTGCATGGGACTGGTTCCTTTCCAGATCAATCCGCATTACCTGCATGGAAATCCTCCCGGTCATGGTGGTGAAACCCGCGAAGACAGGATCAGGGAATTTATTGAACTAAATCCTGATATATTTGTGGTTGGCTTAAGGGAAGGCACGATGCTCAGGGTTGAAGGAGATCACATGAAACTCCTTGGAAACAGAGAAGCCCGGATTTTCAAAAAAGGCATCGACTTTTATGAGTTGGACCATACTGCCGATTTTAGCTTCCTGTTGAAATAATTCATCTTCTCCCAAACAGTCTTTCCCGACGTAGCGTAGCGAATCTGCCCGACTGTTCAGGCGGGGATCGGGAATCTCCCCATTCAGAGTTGTTTACTGTTAACTTAAGTTCCCATAATATGGAGATCCCCGCATCCATGGAGGGATGACAGTTCTGTCAGGATTTTCAATTGAAGATGTCAGGCAGAGACAGGACAATTTTGTTAAGGTTTTTTTAACATCCTGATCAGGATACTACCAACTTTTGAAAGACCCAACCTTTGATAATGATCATCCGTCTAAATATCCAATATTGAAATAAACTTTTTTTTTAGTGAATCCTGTTGAAATGCTTTAAATTTACAATTAAAGTAATATCCTGTATAAATATTGAAATTCAACTTTCCTCATTTTTTAAAATCAATTTTATGAAAAAGCTCTTTACTCTTGCAATTACATCATTGATTTTTAGTTACTGTTTTGCCCAGCCTTTAACAGGCACCAAAACAATTAAAACAACCGGGGGTGATTATTCCTCCTTTACATCTGCCATAACTGCATTAAATACCAATGGTATTGGCTCCGGAGGCGTTACCTTTAATGTGGATGCAGGCTTTATTGATTCAGCCGCCAACCTTGTAATTTCCGATACAACAGCTACTTCATCAAATAAAATTGTTTTTCAGAAAGCAGGAAATGGAAATAATCCATTAATTATTGCCAGGGCAGGTGCCGGCAATATGGATGGCATCATTAAAATTGTAGGTGAACATTTTATTACTTTTGATAAAATCGACCTGGTTGAAAGTTCGGCCAATATTACTGCAAATACCCGTATGGAATGGGGTTATGCACTGTTAAAGCCATCAGCAAAACGAGGATGCAATAATGTAATCATAAAAAACTGTCATATTACATTGAATAAGTCTAATACGAATGTTACTTATGGGATATACTCCAACAATCATAACACATCTTCCACTACTGATCTGATTTTGGCAGATTCAAATGGCACCAATTCACACAATCGCTTTTATTCCGATACCATTTCCAATGTTTATGGTGGTATATATGTGAAAGGTTATAATCAAGCATCGGTAAATACGCTGGATAATGATAATTTAATTGGGATGGAAGGAGGGAATTACATAACAAACTTCAGCGGTACAGGAAATACTACAGAAGCAGGCATACTCGGAAGTTACCAGAACAATATGGTTATTTCAAACAATAATATCAATGGAGGAGGTACAGCTTCAACTGCACCACTTTATGGTATTTATACGTCTATTGGCAACAATTGCAATATTAATATTAACAACAATACCATCACTTTAACTTCCGGTGCAACCGGGTTTAATGCAACCATGGCAGGAATAAGCAACTCAATAGGCAGCAATGGGGCATCAAATACAGTAAACATCAATAATAACCAGGTTCAAAATTGTAAATATTCAGGAAATGCAGGTATAATTTTTACCGGGATAACTAATACCGCATCAGCTGATCAAGTGGTTATTTATGATAATATAGTTAGCATTGACACTATTGGAGGTACAGGAACATTTACTGCCATTAATGCCGGAGCATGTTATAATTTAGATTTTCATTCAAATAAGGTTTACAGTAACAGAAAAACCGGGACCAGTGGAAGTATGGTTTGTTTTAACCTGAATAATACACACATCAGTTGTTATTCAAACATTGCGCATGATAATTCAATAACAGCTGGTACCGGAACCCTATATGGTTATTATAATGCAGCTAATACTTCAACAATCGAAAATGTATACGATAACAAAATATTTAATCTGATTCATTCAGGATCCGGCAATGTTTATGGTCTTTATTCCAGTTCAGGAGTGAACCAACTAAAGCAAATATATAACGATACCATATATTCTATGAGTTCGGCCGGTGGATCCGTATACGGTATTTATAATGCAAATGGCACAAACACAAGTATATATAAAAACCAGGTATATAATTTAACTTCCACCACAGCAACAGGCACTGTTTATGGTATTTATGTAAATTCCGGTACAACAGTTTATGTGTATAATAATTTTATTTCTGACCTTAAAACACCTGCATCAACTGGCTTAGCAGCTGTAAATGGGATATACGTCAATGGGGGTACAAATATATACGTTACTTTTAATTCCGTTTTCCTGAATACCAGCAGTAGTTCAGCAACGAATTTCGGAACATCGGCTATTTATTCATCCACAACTCCAACGCTCGATCTAAGAAATAATATACTTGTCAATATTTCTACTCCCGGTCCAACCGGAGGAAAAACAAGTGCTTACCAGAGATCAAATACAACCCTGACAAGTTATTCCAATACATCTGGCAATAATTGTTTTTATGCAGGGCCACCTTCTTCTAAAAATGTCATTTTTTATGATGGTACAAATGCTGATTCGACAGTTGCCTTATTTAAGAACCGGGTATACTCCAGGGATATGAATTCATTTTCCGAAAACCCACCATTTAGAAACATAACCACACCACCTTATAACTTACATTTATTTACCTCAATTCCTACGGCATGCGAAAGCGGGGGATCACCTTTTTTAAGCCCCATAAGCATCACCGATGATTTCGATGGTAATACAAGGAATGTAAATTTCCCGGATGTTGGGGCTGATGAAGGTAATTTTACCATGCTTGATCAAATGCAACCAATATGCACATATACACCGCTGGCCAGTACCGCACTGAGCTCTGTAAGGCAACTAACTGCAACAATTATAGACCCCAGTGGGGTACCCAAAACCGGTACCGGTATGCCGGTACTATACTGGAAGAAAAACAGAACCGGCTCCTGGAATAATGTACAATCAACCTATTCCGGATCAAATGATCAGTTCGACTTCAGTTTCGGATCAGGTGTAGCAACAGGAGATACCATTTTCTATTATATTGCCGCACAGGATAGTGCAGCAACACCAAATACCGGAGTTTATCCATCGGTTGGGGCTTCAGGCTTCAGCTCAAATCCTCCTGCAGCAAGCAACCCGCCTTCTAACCCAAGCTTCTATGTCATTATTCCCGGATTTCCCGGAGGTAATTACAGGATAGGTGGTACAGGTACCACTCCGGCTACTGGCTGCACTTATGTTGATCTTACCGCTGCACTTGCTGATATTTCATGGAGGGAAATAACCGGACCTATCAACCTGATTCTTACAAAAGATTATTCTTCAAATGAAGAAGATACCTTTCCATTAATAGTGAAAGCTGTGCTGGGACAGGATGCCACGAATACCATTACCATTAAACCGGATACCAATGTGGTTACTTCAATTTCACGTTCATCAGCTAGTTCTATCTTTAAGTTTTATGGGGCAAACTACTTTATATTAGATGGCTCTAATAATGGTACGACATCAAGGGATCTGACCATAACAAATTCCAGCACTGCGAATGCCACTGCTGCCATCTGGATTGGCTATCTGAGTATAGCATATGGCTCAAACAATGTTACAGTTAAAAATTGCAATATTAGTATGGGTAATAATACTTCTACTAACTATGGAATATTTATTGGTGGTAGTAGCATTTCGACCACGGCTGGTGGTGATAATAATAATATTACGATTGAAAATAACCGAATTACAAAATGCTATAATGGTATTTATGTAATTGGACTTACATTAACTTACCCACAAAACAATATATATGTTTCCAACAATATGATTGGTTCTACAGTTGCTGGCAGTCTGATCGGATCAACCGGCATCTATCTGAATTCATATGTCAATAATTCTACTTTTATTCAAAATGAAATATTTGGGATTTCCACTACTAATGCTTCTGTTTTTGGAATTTATTTAGGAACCGGCATAACAAATACAAAAATCAGCAAGAATAAAATACATGATATTGTTAGTATGGGTTATGGAACTATATACGGAATATATGCTAATTCTGGAGTTGCTTCAAACATTGTCATCGATAATAATATTTTATATGGCATGAACGGTATTTCTAGTGTATGTGGCATTGACATCTCCGGAGGCAGTAATTATTCGTTATATTATAACTCAATAAATCTGTCAGGTGACCGTGATGCACTGGGTACCACTAAACCAACAACTCCATCCTATGCATTTTATTCTGCAAATGGCGTATCTGGCCTCATCCTGAAAGATAATATTTTCCAGAATTCTCAGGTTGCTGCCACAAATGGAACACAGGCAATTTCTTATGCAATTTATAATGCCGGGACATCCACAGTTTATTCAGCCATAAACTATAACGATTATTACGTATCTGGAGCCCAGGGTATACTTGCATATCAGGGAGGCACTCTTACATCGCTTGCTGCATGGACAGCAGCAAATTCCGGAGATGTGAATTCCATTTCAGCCGACCCGCAATTTAATACTGCATCCAACCTACAGCCTAGTACGGTTTCACCGGTATTAGCAGCCGGGACACCTATAACAGGAATTGCCACAGATATAAACGGAACTGCAAGAAATGCAACCAAACCTTCCATCGGGGCTTATGAAAACGGAACAGATGTAACAGGTCCATCAATAAGTTATAATGCATTCCAAAACACCTCATCATTAACTTCAAGAACACTGACAGCAACAATAACTGACCCAAGCGGGGTTCCAACCAGTGGTGTCGGCTTACCCGTACTTTACTGGAGGAAAAATTATGCCGGGACATGGACTCCAAATACTGGAGTTTCGATTGGCAGCAATCAATATACCTTTACCTTCGGGTCAGGTGTCATAGTCGGAGATACCATATTTTATTATATCGCTGCACAGGATAAATTCACAACGATAAATGTTTCCGTTTATCCATTTGCAGGTGCCTCCGGATATACAGCAAACCCGCCGGCAGTAAGTACCACACCGACTAATCCAAGTTCCTACTGGATTATGTGGGGAATATCAGCCGGGAATTATGATATTGGAGGCAGCGGTTCAACACCTTGCGGCACCTGTACCTATGTTGACCTTACGGCTGCATTTAATGATATCTTTTCAAAGGAAATCACCGGGCCAATCTCGTTAAGGCTTACATCTTTCTATAAATCCACCGAGGAAGATGCCTTCCCGATAACAATCAATCCATTAAACGGGGCAAGTGCAACAAATACCGTTACTATTAAACCTGCACCGGGTACTACCGATACGATTGTTGGGAACTCCACCACAAGCATACTCAGGTTATTTGGGGCAGATTATATTACAATTGACGGTTCAAATAATGGCACAACTACCAGGGATTTAGTGATACAAAATACCAGTACCTCGAGTAACAGGGCTGTTATCCAGATTTCAAGCAGGGGTATCAATAACGGTGCTGTTTATAATACCATAAAAAACACCATCATTATGGCTGGTAATTACACAGCCACAAATTACGGTATTTCAATTGGCAATGCAGTTGGCGGATCGGGCGACGATAATGACAACATCAACATCCAGAACAATCTTATTTTGAAAGCAAATTATGGTATATTCGCTTACGGT
>Ga0182027_10007076_pt1 | contig 16632 bp, 19 predicted proteins | sample 712E1DmetaG_FD_121300 | JGI IMG/M metagenome (GOLD analysis project Ga0182027, IMG submission 121300) | Permafrost microbial communities from Stordalen Mire, Sweden - 712E1D metaG (Illumina Assembly) | ecosystem: Environmental > Terrestrial > Soil > Wetlands > Permafrost | place: Sweden... | reverse complement strand
TGGAACAATATTGAACAACATTCAACTAAATGCAACTGCTTCAGTGCCAGGAACATTCGTTTATAATCCATCCTCAGGAACTATAACATTGAAAGTTACTTTCATACCAAAGGATGATGTTAACTATCTTCAAACCTCTGCTGTTGTCCCGATCAATATAACGACGACGACTCCTGTTCTGGAAATAATTACATAATATATGGAACAGCATTGAGCAGCACTCAGCTAGATTAGCCATGAAAAGATTAGCTCTCCGAAGGTTAGCCTCTTCAAGGTTAGCTCTCCGAAGGTTAGCCTCTTCAAGGTTAGCTCTTTGAAGGTTTGCTCCTTCAAAATGAGCATTCTTAAGGTCAGCTACTTGAAGACAAGTCATTCGCAAATTTAAACCGTTCGATTCTCCATCATTTGAATAATTTTTGCGCTTTCCAATTACAGTAAAGATTGCTTGAATATCAAAAGATACATTATTTTGGTTTTTAACATCTCCAACTTTTATATTTATGTCTTAAATGGATGCGTTTTTCCTGATGTAAGCAGTTAGAATGTCCATAATTGGCCAGTAATCTTTCTCTGATTCACTTTCAATTCTTTCAAGTGCATATATTCCACCTAACCGAATCTCTATTGCTAGGTTTCCTAACTGATCAACAGCTATAGTAAAACGTTCGGTAATCTGGTCTTCCTTAGAAATTTTTAGCTCGTCTTCGGCAATGGTAATCCGTCGCCATGTGTAGTAAAGTCCAATCTCAATAGCTACGCCACCAAATATTTGAGCTAAAGTAGTAGTAGTATGGTCTTGATTTTCTTGCCCTTGGAAACTCTGTCTCAACCAGAAAATAATTCTTAATTAAAAAACGATAAAACATAGTTCTCACAGTAAAAATTGGCAATTTACAAATGATGAAGATGGATTTATCTCTGGGTTCATCATATATCCACATCTAAAACAATGGGCAGCCGATATTATAATCATGAAAATGAAACAACATTTAGGGTTCTATTGCATAAAAATACCTAAATAATAATTATTTCCTGAAAATATACAAAGTTTTATAATAAAACCTATGTATACGTATCAACGATAAATTCGATTTTTTGTGAGTACCATTCAGGGTTGTTCAAAATAGCCATAGTTATTTCATATACTCATCTAGGAAGGAGAACACTTTATCTATATTTTCAACAGTACCGAATGGGTATCCACAGTAACGTGTCCCATTATGTAAAATGACGGGTACTCCCCCGTGACCTGCTCCGTTAAGTAATATAAGAGTTACTTTGTTCGATCCTATTTCTTTTGTGATTGCAGCTGCAAGGTCAATAGATTGCTGCGTTGGAATTAGCGAATCCAGTGTACCATGCTAAATAAAAATGGGGGGCACTTTGAAGTTATATAAGTCGTAGGATCTGCCTGTTTACACAAGTCAGGTACCTTTGAGATATTTTGCCCTAAATATCGTGATGGAAAAGAACCTTCGATATTATAAATGTGAACTCCCTGTACTTTATCCCTAATTCCACTTTCCGTGAATTGTTTATCCATAACATAGAAATTTGTGGGCCCGTACCAATCAACTACTGCTGTTACGTTATCCAAAACGTTTGCATTGCCGAGAGATGTATCATAGCAATTGTTTGTGCCACCTGTTGTGCCTGCAAGGGCAGCAAGATTTCCACCTGCTGAACTGCCCCATAGAGCAATCTTATTAGGATTTAAATTATATTGAGCAGCATTAACTTTAATAAAATGAATAGCTGCTTTTGCATCATTTATTGCTGCTGGGAACTTAGCTTCGTCACTCAAACGATAATCAACATTTACCACTGCATAACCATGATTCAAGCCCTTAAGCATAGGAGCTGTATATTGTCTACTTTTATTGCCTTCACAAAATCCCCCACCATGAAACGCTATAATCGTAGGGAAAGGACCTTTTTCTTCATTTGGTAAATATATATCAAGTTTTTGTGTCTCTGATTTGGTGGCATAAGCAATATCAATGAATTTATTTTTAACGCTTGATTGTAATGATAAGCAACCTGTAATTGTCACTGACATTACACAAAAGACCAGCATAAAAATACACACTGTTTTTTTTATTCTATCAAATTTTTGCATTTCCATTAACCATACTTTAATCATTTTTTTTACAATTTATCTGATTTTAAGGCTGGATTTTCAATCCACTTCCTAGTAGTACATGCACTAAGTAAATCTTATTTACAAAATAACAATTTTATTAATGATACATAATTTTTTGCTATCAAAATATGCTTATTCTCAACATCGACTTTTCATTATTACTTCATTCACTATTGTCCTAATCACAAATATGAAGGTATAGAAAAAAAAGCAAACTTAATTGAATTTAAACAAACAAGTTTGTGATCAGTCTTAATTTTTTATTGTTGCAAGTTTAATACTAAATGTTGTCTCATTTTTACGATTATAATGTTGGTTTGCCCACTGCACCAAATGAAAGGGAAATGATAAGTAATAATCTCTGTATTCTCCTTAGATACAGCAAAACAAAAGGTTTTTAGGATTTTATATAAATTCTAGCACCTTTATGTCTTACTTTGTATTCTTGCACATTTGTCTCAGTCCTGTTCCTAAAATCACGAAAATTTAGTTCTGTATCAACTAAATAGGATGAAATTACTAAGTTGCAAAGTTCTTTCACCAAAAGATAGGATTAACCGTTTTGCTGATGTAGAAGTTTTCATACAAAAACTGTGCATAAACTAATCACAACAACGCTTTTCCATTTTTTTAAATCATGGCTTTCATATTTTAAGACAAGTTGGTCGATGAAGCATGTGGTGAATGATATTTTATACACGTTGAAAAACTGCATTTGCTCCCTATTTTATAGATTTTTTTGAGAATTCTCTACATATGATTTGTGGATAATATTTCTAGATTATAAATGAAATAGTCAGGATGAAATCTACTGCATCTGGATTTAGCTCATCTGTAGTCTATGGTCATAAAAAACCAACAAAAGTACTAACTTTACAATAAACAAAATCAAATACTACATATTTATATAAAAAGAATTTTCGTGTTTAAAAAAAATCTGAATTGGATTATTCAATTTGATCGTTTTCCATTTTGCTGACAAAGTTTAATATTTTAGAGATGGTTATATTGTCATCGTCAAGGTTCTTGTTGTTATTTCGCATCACAATATCAGGTATAGTATCTAAATAAGAATGCAGTACATGAGTACCATCGCTAACAAGCAATATTTTTTTATTTTTACTCATTGCATAGCCGAGGTCGTAAAATACGTTTTGACCATCTCCTAAAATAGCAATTACTAAATTACAGCCATTTATATAAGCAGGAATGATCTCTCTAGCATTTGAGCTATCCTTCGTTGATTCCATTATACTTTTCACTTGATTGTCATTATGTTCAAGTTCTTGTTGTAAATTAGCCACAAAAAAACTTTCTGTCTCGTTATATGGATATGATAACAAAATATTTTTCATGCGAACCTACTCCATGATCTATTCAACTTCCAAAATTGAAAAATACTTTGGAACTTCACATTTTTCTTGTGTACTATCTGTTCCAAAATTCGTAAAACTTTTCAAAGCATTTTGACAATCATTACACTGTAAATCTATATATACATCTTTACACATGCATACCTTTTTGCACATGCATGTATTTTTTACACATGTTTTGGTTCTATTTAATATTTTAGTTTTCTATATCCAAAATATATCAAAAAGCTATATTCAAATACTCTTTTTATAATTGGATATTCTCCCATTGCACGAGAAATGTAACTCTTCTGGGTTCTGTTACAAAAACTTCAAAATAAGCATGTAAATCTATGAATATAAAAAATCTAAAGATATTAGGGAAATATCCCAACATTCTAAAATAGTACCAAACAATTGATTAATGTATTTTACTTCATTAAAAAAAGAAGAATTTAGATCATTTATTTGTCCTTTTTGATCATATTCACAGCTCCAATTTTTTGTTTTCATCGATGCATAGATTTTCTAGCAAAAACGATTTATAAATCCGAATAAAATTTTTATTGCACAGAATTAGCACAAATACTCAGACATAAATAAAAAACTTCATAAATAATGATCTCCCATTGTCCCCCAATGCCCGAAGAAAAGAAACGCTCAGGTCATAAATTAAGTGCATGGATATCTGACAGTTTGTACGATGATCTCAAAAAATTTGGATATTTTGGGATATCAATCTCCCAGACAGAAACAATTACTAGAGCTTTAGAACTTTTATTAAAAGAATCTGAAAAGGAAGATATAGGGAGCCAAGAAGATGAGAATTGGGAGACACAGGGATATGCAAATGATTATGTGGGAGATATTGGGAGATTGGGAGAACTACGGGCACAGGTGGGAGATCTACAAGAACTTATCAAGGAAAAAGATAGGCATGTTGATACTTTGAAAGCAGAGCTTGAGAAGGCAGAGAGAGATAAAGACGACCTTAAAACCACGTATAATAAGCTACAGGATACCTACAACAACTACATGGCACAAATGCAGACTTTGATTAAGCAAAAGTCTATAGAAGCACCTGGAGCAAAGAAACCGTGGTGGCGATTTTGGTGACGCCGATACACAATATACATAGAATAAAATAAGCAGAGAAAAATATTCTAATAAAAAATAAGTCCTGTTATAATAGAAATATTATGTAATTGAAGACTTTTGATCTTCTCTGCCCAAAGCAAAATTTGCTAGAATTTCTTTTCTAACTTCATCTATGTCCTTACCTATTATCTCAACCATCTCATTCTTATTCTCTGAAACGACGTCCATTTTCCTGTACGTACGCCTTGCAAACTCGGTCGGGAAACGTCTCTCCAAAATTCACATACATACTTGGCAGTTACCAGCGTTAGCCGAATCATTCAATCGCTCCAGAAGTTTCCTAGCCCCTTCTGCATTGCATTTTTTAATATGTTGTGCAAACTGGTAATATTTTCCAGATTTCTCTGTCTGCCCCTTTTGATTCCATTCGTTTAACGTTTTGTAAGTGACACCCGCCAATTCGGCAGCTAGCCTATAAGTTAAACCAAGCGAAATATTTTCACAGATTCTTTTTTGTAGTTCAGGTGTTAGTTTTGATGGACGAGCCATAGATTCATCGTTTTTTATTCATTAGAATTAATATAAGGTGATCTTGTATTTAAATTTTAGTTAGTTTAGTTTTGTACGCGGTCTGGGTTTATACACATCAAATCAGAGCCATTCTCAGGCCATTAGAGACGTTTTTTAAGCAGGGCAATATCATAACCAATCTTTATAAAAGCCAAACCAGCGACCCCAAAATAAAGTCGTTTTCAGGCAAAACTAAATCCCCATGAAATAAATACAGTGGCACGGTAACTCTCATTAAGATATTTTTTATATACTTTTATTACTCTAAAATAATATAAATTATGTTTAGAACGATGGCCACTTATATTTTTGATAAGAATCCGTTTATTTGGATACTATTTAGTTATAGTTTTACTATTTAGAATATATATATAAAATATATAATTTATTAAATCTAGTTATAATTAAAGGGTATTCCAGTACCCAGTAGTCTACCTTCTATAGGACTACAGGAAGTCCACACCTGCAGTTCACAAAACTAACTTTTATGATATTTTAGATAGCCTGGTCACCTAGGCTATTTAAATAAATTAAAAGAAGGCCGGATGTGAGACGATTTAAGGCGTTTTCTTGAACAGGTTAGGGTTTATTGTGACACGAATTATAATTATACTGTAGGGGGCTAAGATGAAGTCCTTAATTGGTTGTCTGGAAAGGGCTGCATTCTGTTATAATTCCCGAGATTAGGTCCACATAATGCTAATACTAATTAGTTCAAGGGAGTACTGTATAGGATATATTCAAAAGTTATATAACAGATTAAATTAAATTACAATTGGATTTTAGAACCTATAAACCAATTCTTTAGCGGTCTGCAGGATTCTCTTCCCTGCAGTTCACAAAACCAACTTTTGACCTACAATAAACTTGATGACTTAACTATTGAAATGAATTTTGATTTTTAACTCGATAGCATTACTTTTTTGCGATCTATTCAAAGTTAGTAGAAGCATTAATCCTGGGCTGAAGATTTCATTTTTAAAGCTGGATATGAACTTGGATCCTATTATCATAAAAACAAATTTACGCATAACTTGCAAACTGCGTTTTTCAGATTTTGCTACAATTGACAATATTACTTTGACAAAACTGAGTTAATAACAATAATTTTTGCACAAAACAAAATGATATCTTTCTAAGATGATTTCTGTACATATACATATGTATATAGAAATTGCTTTGATAGAGATAGAAATAGACTATCGTTCATTGGGAATGCATCATTGATTCTAATAACAAAGTTATATCAATCTTAAGTTATTGTTTTTGATATAATAATCTAATTTCCATACAGAATTAAACAGTATTTCTATCCGAATCATTTGAATTCTGTACATAAATCTAATTTCTATACATATATTGACAAATAAATCCCAAAATTAATTCAATTTATTCATTAAAAATGCTAAATAATACAGAATTAAATCCATTAATTAACATAAAAAGGCTATAAGCATTGAAAAATCACCAGATAAATCACTAAAACCTACAAATCCACCGAAATAGAAAGTATGCATCTAAATATTCGCATAGACTCAAACTCACGTTTTTAAGGACGAGCAAGTGTTAGAGTTCCATCTAAAGTGTATACTTCCCAGCTTCATGGAAGCCCTTGATCAGGTATTTTGTTTTTCTTTTAGTTCATATTATGCCTTACTTCCATAATAAAAATCACTTCTGGTTCCGTAAATCTCATTATTATGGTACTGTAAATCATTTTGTTCTTTCAGCTTGGCTTTGTGATATCCCACAATTTACAATGCCGGCATCAAGTTTCCCAGTTTCTGCATCCATACCCACATCTTTTAGGGATGCAATAAGCACTTTTTTAACAGATTCTACATCTTCTATGGAAACAGTATCTGATAACCGCATTCTTGCTCGAGCTTCAGATAGTCTTTGTATCGCTTCCAGGCTCCGAGCTGTAATAGGCACAGGGCTTCTAGGATCTGCAGATTTTATTCTTCTAACGTCTAGATAAAAACTCTGTATACATTCTTCCACTTCGGGTGGAGTCACAGGATAGACTTTAGTTCTCGTATAGGCAATGTATTTTATCAGCAGCTCTTCACTTATCGGGGCTTCTATCTCAATCTTTGCTTGGCTAACTTCTTCTTCTGTGTGTGCAGGGCATTTAGAATACAGTCTATTCTGGATCATCCCACCAATCTGATGATTTAGAAGAATATGATCTGAAATCTCCCTATCAGTTTTGGGATCAGGCTCATCTAACATAATAAAGATCAGATCAAAACGCGACCATAATGTAGGAGAAAGTCCAATTTGTTCAGAAAACGGAGTATATCTATCAAAGTATCCAGTTTTAGGGTTACCTGCAGCAAGGAGTCCACAATCAGCTTGAAGCTTTGAAACTATTCCAGCTTTAGCTATACTTACTGTGCCCTGTTCCATAACTTCATGAAGTGCGCTTTTGTCTTCTTCACGTATTTGGCCGATTTCATCAACTGCAAGAATTCCACCTGACGCCATAACAGCTGCGCCACCTTCCAAGGTCCAACCGTCATTTAAAGAATCCTTCACAACCGCAGCAGTAAGCCCAGCAGCACTAGATGTTTTACCGCTAGTAAATACTCCCCTAGGCGAGATGTGTACAGCCTTCCTTAATAACTGGCTTTTTGCGATACCAGGGTCCCCAATAAGTGCGATGTGAATATTTCCCCTAAGAACAGTCCCGTCAGGTAGGTCCTTTCTAACTCCTGAAAACAGTTGAAGAGCAATAGCTTTTTTGATATCTTCATATCCATAAATAGAAGGGGCTATACTTTTAGTTATTTTATCGATAATTTCCGGATCCTGACTAAGAGCTAATATGGCTTCTTCATCTAGTGGTGTTAGATCGTATTCTTCAAATCCAAGATCCAGTTTTTCAATAGAAAGAGCTTTGATTATCTTTTCATGGACCGTTTTTATACCATCTTTTCCATGTTGCGGTTTCAATGTAAGGATTCCAGTTACTGCTACCCTATCTCCAGGTTCAACTTTATTAGTCAATTCTTCATCACATTCAACTATTATATCCCGTGTTTTTGTACCCCTAGTCGAATCAGGGGATTCCTGAATCTTTATCGTCTGAAAATCAATATATTCACACCGTGATTTATCAACTCTAAACGGTCCTTTTTTCCCACATGTAGTATCTTCACAACCCGCAAAGGGTTCATTAACTTTAGTTCCTGCCTGTTCTACATAAGTGATGTGTCCACATCGAAGGCACTCAAAGGCAGTCTTTACTTCCTTAGGCTCTTTATCCGTAATCGCTCGGACAAAACCATCCACAAAAATTAATTTTTCAATATCCTTTTTTCCTAGGTCTCTCAATGACTGTTTCAGATAATTAGGCATTCCATTAATACGTATTCGAATTTTGTTGACGTCTATGCTGTCATTGAATTTGATGGGATCTACATCAGCTAACGCGGTAAATAATATTATTGACATTTTCTCAAAATGGCATTCTAAAGCTTCAGCCAATCCAGAACTATAGTTCCGCACATATTTGAATTTAATATAAATACAATTTTTTTCTGGATATTCATTAGCAAGATAGATTATTTCTTCTTTACAGTATGTCTCTAAAAAATCAGTAAGCGCTCTCATATCAGGAATTTTCATTTCCATTCCCATTGGCTCCCACACGTCACGACTGTACATTAATAGCAACCTCCTTCATATCCAAAAGGGCCGATGCCATCTGTAAACATTTTTCAAATGTCGGAGCTGGCTCATATTTTAAAGGAAATATAACTGCAACTTGGTCCCGTGTCAGTTTTCCTTCAAAATGTGCAACAATAAAATCAATATATTCCTTTTTTCCATAAAGAGCTATATAATCCCAGAAATCAATGATCTTAGAAGCAAGTAATTCTGCATCCTGTTTTTCTTTGATAGCATTAGCACGAATAAGATCTTTTTTAACTCCTAGCCTTTCCAATTGCTCATTTATTAGGCTTGTTTGGCTGTTTATTGAATGTTGCTGGATTTCAAGATCTCCTAGTTTTTGTTTTAAAATGTCTTCTTCACTTTCAGAAACTCCTAAAAGAATCTCGGCACCTAACTCAAAAGCTAAAGCATTGGAGAACAGCCTTCCGTTATACCTTCTATTTTCTTTCCTTGCAAGCTGGATAGCATCGTGAAGATCTTTAAGGATATATAGATGAGCATATTTCTTGTTTAATTTTTGACTTTTTGTGTTCACGCTTCCGGCCTCCGGTCAGATGTTGAAATCCTAGGACTATGATTCCAAAAAAAAGATTTTATAAAAAATATAAAAAAGGGAAACCATCTATAAAGATCGTTATCCGCTTTTTCGGGCGCTCTACCTTCAATTGCCTTAATCAATATCTGCGTTTTTGGTTGCTCGTTCTGGATAAATTTTAATCATTCGTGTTGAGCGTTGATCACTGCACTATAATTATTAGGGTCGACTATGATACTCATAATAAACACCTAGACCCTAGCTGCTTATTCTGTACAATATGATTTGCTCTGAGCAGACCAGCGATATATCGAAATATCTGATCTCCAGCATTAATAATTAATATTTCCAAAAAATAGAAAGATGGCATCAATATCCCTCCATTATCATATTCGATTTCGAAATAATTAACATGGAGCATCGGCCCCCCACATCTTCCAATCATCACGATTATGGCGGCTGAATAATTCGATATAAGGCCCAAAACTACAACTTTCAATCAGATCATAAATTTCATTAGGTTTCTCGCTATGCTTTTCGCCCCGCGGAGCTTCAAAATGAGTGCCTGCGTCATGCCTTTTTAATGGAAGACTTCCTTTTATTGCGAAGAGTACTTGTTCGGTACTGCCCCGAAAATAACTTCCCAGGCCAATACTTGGTTTCACCCAAGTAATACAAGTGATATACCTGAACCCCCATGCTTTGATTAATTCGAATCCCTTTGGCAAACTCCGATTTGTAATCCAGAGATATAAATGACAGTTTTCATCTGCCAATCTATTTACAGGAGATTTTAGGATATCTTCAAATGGCATGGTTGAGTAATCTGGTTTTGCTCTTCCAAAGAGATTATTATCGTCTTCATCTCCCCAATCCCAAGGTGGATCAATTACAATAGTTTGGAATAGACCATCGATTTCACGCATTGGTGTTCCTTTTTTAACTTTTTCAATATTGTCTTTTACATGTTGATCTCTTTGCTCCTCTTTTTCTTTTCGTTTAAGTGTACTATATATTTGATTGACGCTAACTTCGCCAACTCTTGCTTTTTCTATTTTTCTGATGATGCTGTTTTTAATATTTTTTCTACCTTGGAAATAGTATCATGACTTAAACCAGCAATCTTTGCGACTTCTTTTTTAGTATCAACCGGAATTAGTGTTACTTCTTTGTCTGTACCAGCCTTGTCAGAATTCTGACAAGGCTGATGATTTTGCAGGTTATTTACACCGTAAACTCTACCAGCAGTTTTTAAATTATCTTGCCCTTTTTCCTGGAAAAAATGTTTTAATTTAAGGCCAAGTTCTGCCCTAGCAAAATGTGTTAGATTACGTCTTCCAAATTGATTCTGTATTATCCAAATACAAACATCATTCCTCGACTCAAAATACTTTTCAACAACATTAAATTCGAGATTATGTTTTGTACATATTTTATAGCGGTTATGTCCGTCTACCAGGATTCCATTCCATACTACAAGCGGATCCCTACAACCATCCTTTCGAATGTTTTCTTCAAGAATTTTGAATTCGTCGACAGACAATTGGGGAATCAATACCTGAAATTCATCATCAATAACTATATCCAACAAGAAATCCCCCAATAAATTTTTCATATTCTAGACATTTTGAAGCCCGATTCCTTAAGATACATAATTCTAATAGTCTTAAGTTCGGAAAGAATACTTTCAAAAAAAAAGTAAAAGGCATTTTATACCTCCTTTTCTAAGTTATTTAGAACATTTTTTAGATAGTAATCTATTCCTAGTGATTGGCTTGTTTCACTGAATTTTGAGATTCCTTTGGCTATTGAACTGAGTGCTTTGTGGGCTTCAGGTTCAGTTAATGGATCCAGTTCAGACAGTTGATTTTCGATTAACTCACCTAGAAACCTAGCGGTCTCACTGACATGCCTAATAAGCATATACGGTTTATCGATAAAAATATGCCAATTCGCGTGTTTGGAATTAATTATTTTCAGAAATTCTGGTAGCGGTACATGATAATTTTCGGAAATATATTCATTTAAAGGCATTTTAATCGTTCCTTACAAATTTAATTAATTCAGAGAATAAAAGAACCCAGGAAACCAAAAAGCACAATTTTGACTAGTGTACAATCTACACAATAAGCCAAAAATTTTTAAAGAGAAATCTATAAGTAAATGAAAACAGAAATTGATATCGAAATACAATCTCCGTTATCATTAAATTTCTCTTTGAAATTTTTGATAACCTGGGTCGCAACGGGCTGCTCGTAACAACCCGTTGAACGTTCCAGTATTAATTTTACTATCATCTTCAATTAGTTGAATATTGTTTACTTAATCAGTCACCTTCCAAGCCAACTGTAATTCTAAGACTTTTGTCTTCGGCCATTTTTAGATATAGTGTATCCCCCTTTTCTATATTCATATTTCTAATCCAATTGGTTGGTAGAGGAATCATATACGAATAACCGACCTTTTGGATTTTTCGTGGACCTAAATTAAAACTCATGTTTTAACTCCAGCTAAAAATTATGAACGCATCTATATTTAAATATTTCTTGGTTATTGATAACCATGATAAATGATTTTTCGATAGACATACAGCTAATTTATAGAAACAATTTTCACCAATATCGTAAATTATAATACATGGCAAAAATAAAAGGAGATCACATTAAAATCAAAGAAGTTGAGAAAAAAACAAAAGGAGATCACCTCAAACCCAATGAAGTGAAGATGAACATCCTTGAATTTATACTAAAAAACACTGGACCAGTCTCAGAGTCATCTATAAGAGAACATTTAAAAAACAAATATGGAATCTGCGATCCAAGTACCATCAATAAACATATGAATAAGTTGAAGGATCTGAGATGTATTAAACTGACTTCACTTAAAGCGAGTCGAATTAATTACTGGGATATAATAATATTCAGCCATTTAAAAAATATTCGACATGAATTTCCTGAACTCCAATTAAACAAACACGAAAAATCTATCAATTTACTCCTTTCAGAACTTCAGCAAATTTTCTTCAGTTTTGAATTGTTAAAATTTTATACTAAGCTACGTATGTCGGTCTCGTTGTTTAATGCATGTATAGAACTCGGTATTGAAACATTGTATAAAGGAGCTTGGAGAGTTTACATAAATAAAGAATCTCATCAATATCAACTTATCAACAATCTTTTGAAATTATGTTATCGTACTTGCGTAAAATATTATCCAGATTTTAAAATGTCTAAAAAAGCATTCATGGACACTATGAAAGAACTTCCGTGGAAAATTGACCCAATTAGTCCTGAAGAGCATGTTTCAGAATATATCGAAAACTATTTACCTGGATTACCGGAAGGAATAAAATACTCACTATTTACAACAAGACCTAATTATGAAATAAAAACAGCACTAGATGTAATCCCAGATGAAATAGATAAAAAGGATCTTGTAACTTATTTGACTAACACACTACTATTGATAATGTGGAAGAAACGGATTTTTTTGTCGGATAGAGAAAATATATTATTGCAGCACTTTCTTAACCATGATATGTTAATGGGGATACATTCCCAAGAAGAACTTGAAATTGCAGAAAAAACGAAAGATCAGATCGCTTTACTTAGAGAATCAGTCGATTTGTCACAATTTTTATCACAATTAAGTCATAAAATTTGTCAGGATGTTATTTTGAATCGTCGATAAGTTAAGTCAGTTAATTTAAAAACGGTTCCGTTGCAATAAATTAAAAGAAGGTTCACCGAAATAAGTAGCAGTTTAGGATTATATATGATGAATATTTAACAAATATATAAATTCCTTATCTCGAAGCTTCGTAGAGTTATAGGAGTTGTTTTACTACTTTCTGAGAAAAATGTTATGCAGAGATTATAATGTTAAACCTGTGTATCTAAAAAGCCAATAAATTATATTTAGAAAAAAATATTCTTCTCTGAGCTGCACATTAATTTTATTACTTATTTGTGCACATTAACTTGCTGAAATCCTACTTTTAAATTGCAGCTAAAAATAAATCACAGGCTGCGATATCATCTAACATTGCAAGTTAATCAAAGAAATTATTAATTTTATAAAAAGAACTAATCTGAAATCAGACAATCTAGATTTAGACATTAATGGCAAAAAATAACTTCAAAAATACAAATCTGTAGTATTCACTTGGTGAAAAAACTGGAATAATTCCTGTGAATAGAAAAATCAAAGGTAATTGAAATACTGTATAAAAGTTAAAATAAACAAGTATCAGGAAGTTAAAAAGAAGCGATAAGGGATATTTCAGTTCTAGGGATTTCAATCAAACTCGTAGTTGCACCTGATACCCTCGGGATCAAAGCATAGATTACAGGATATACACATTGCCTTTTTAGCCTCTCCAGACTTAAGTTTCAAAATGATATCGGGCTCACGGATAAATGGCCTACTCATGGAAACCAAATCTGCAAATCCTCCCTCAAGCAGATTCTCCATAACAGAAAGAGATCGAATGCCCCCTACAAGCATCACAGGGACATTTACTACTTTTTTTATTGCTTTAGAATATTCCCTAAAATATGCTTCTTCAGTAGGAGAATTAATTTCTGTTCTTACAACTACTTCACCCGCCTCCCTGATCCCACCACTAACCTCGATTGAGCATATTCCAGCTTTTTCCAGAAGTTTTGCAGTCTCCACAACCTGCAAAATAGTGATTCCAAGCTCTGCTTTTTGCGAGCCCGGCTGAAAACCATCTGTTGCATTCAATTTGATAAGAATTGGAAAATCAGACCCAGCTTGTTTTTTTATTTGCCTGACAATCTCTGTGACTATTCTTGCCCGATTTTCCACTGAGCCCCCCCAGCGATCAGCTCTTCTATTTGTATAGGGAGAAATGAAATTACTTAAAAGAAAACCGTGGGCACAATGAAGCTGTACACCATCAAAACCTGCTTTTTTTGCTCGGATAGCTGCTTTTGTAAAAGCCGCAATTACTTCCAGTATTTCCTTTTCAGTTATTTCCCTAGGTACAACTCCTGATAGTTCATCTTTGATTTCCGAAGGAGCCATAGGGACCGGGTATTCTTCAGAAATTACTGCTTGCCTCCCTCCATGTACTATCTGAAGTATAATTTTGCCTCTGTACCTGTGCACTATTTCTGTTATCTTCATGTAGGGTTCAATAAAACGATCATCATAGATCCCTTGCTGGTAAATAATACTCTGTCCACCAGAAAGTACATAAGAAGAGCCTGTTATGATCAACCCTACATCATTTTTTGCAAGCTCCTCATAGATGTCTCCTATTTTGGGAGTGGGCTTTCCATCTTCTTCGGCCATGAATTCATGCGTTGCAGACCTTACAAAGTGGTTCTGAAGATTCAAATTGCAGATTGTAATAGGATCAAAAGTCATGGAAAATGATAAGCTAGAGCAAGATAAATAATTATCCAAGATTCCTGAGAACAGATCATTTTTACCCAATAATTTTTTGATAACTTGATTATTCCATAGTACAGGAATTTACAATTTTCTACCTATTACTACCAGTAAATGCAAAAAATGCTAAAAAACATATAGGCACTTTTTGTATGGTCTGCAGATGATTATTTTAAGTCAAGAATAGTAACAAAAAAAGATGAAATCAATAAAGACAGTATACTATGTTATGTATATATACAACATCTACCCATCATATACATGCGATGTGTATGGTACAAGCAAAAATTAATATAAGTCAGCATTCTAACCAGTTGTTGAATGTTATAAAAGCTAAGTACAATTTAAGAGATAAGAGTGCCGCTATTGACCTAGTGATGTCTCAGTACGAAGAAAAAATTCTTGAACCTGCATTTAGTCCAGAATACATTCAAAAATTAGAGAAAATAAAGAAGGGAAAACACATATTTGTCGGCAGTATCGATAATTTTGATAAAATTGTAGACGACCATGTTGATGATGAAGATGAGTGATGCCTACAATTTGGTTTTTAGTGATGTGTTTACAAGTTCAGTCAAAAGGATTAAGAAAAAAGATAAAAAGTTATATGATAGTATCAAGCATAAGGCCAGTGAAATAGTTAATAACCCCCATAGATACAAAAACCTAAGATATGTTATGAGTGGCTTAAGTCGTGTTCATATCGGACCCTTTGTTTTGTCTTTTTCTATTGATGAAGAAACAAAAACAGTTACGTTAGAAGATTTTGAACATCACGATAACGTATACTGATGCATGTAGTTGATTTTATTTTTATATTAAAACCAGTAATGTACTAAAAGTTCTTTATTTATAGTTTTCACTAATGCATAGATTTTGCTATAAAACCTATGCATAACTTAAACTGGTTCTGTTGCAAAAAAATAATATTTCTGCAGTTTGATACTATAATTTTTCTTTTGGTGTGCTATTTTGCTGGCAATCATTTTTGTAGTATCGATAACAGCAGTAGCAGTAGATGGTGGTCGTGGCCGCGGCATGACTGCAGCAACGGCAGCAATGTCCGCAAAAGCAGTACCTGCAAGCTATACCAACGGAGCTAACGGACAGAACGGACCATCTATTGGCCATAACAAAGAAATACCTATTTTGCAACATAAAAAGTATTATTAGAAGTCAAGAAGTATTATTAGCAGTAAAACAATAACAACTGGATTTGAAAGGGCAATTATAGTTTTGTTGTTATTATTTTTTCAGTTCAATTGTGCGAGTCCTAACCGGATTAAAATTGAATCAAACTGAATGAAAAGGGAGTGGAATGAATAATGGAACAAAGTAAAATTAAAAAGGTACTGGCCATTTTGCTGGTAGTCATTTTTGTAGTATCGTTGACAGCAGTGGCAGCTAGTGCAAAAGGTGGACGCGGTCACGGTGGCATGACTGCAGCAACTGTTGGCGCACTCGGCGGCAACGGCGAAATGAAAATTAGAGTAGTTTCGAGTATGACTGCACCGGCACCCACGGCTACGAGGACTCAGTGAAATAACGACCTGGGAGGCTTCTTTAGTGTCTTGGAACACCTACAGGTAAGCAGGTAGATGTTGACTGTAAGCAAGTCTGAATACACATTACCTGATGAATTGTACACGGGAAAAAAGTGGATAAAAAAACTTGAACTATTTCCCGTAACTTTAGAGTATTTCGATAAACTCCATTAGTTTAGCCGGTTGTTTATATGGTTCCGTTGCAAATAATTCAAAAAAGATGTTAATCTATAAGTAATTAATAAAAATCAAAATATTCGAGGAAAATGTATTAACATTACAAAACTATGC
>Ga0182027_10007075_pt1 | contig 16634 bp, 14 predicted proteins | sample 712E1DmetaG_FD_121300 | JGI IMG/M metagenome (GOLD analysis project Ga0182027, IMG submission 121300) | Permafrost microbial communities from Stordalen Mire, Sweden - 712E1D metaG (Illumina Assembly) | ecosystem: Environmental > Terrestrial > Soil > Wetlands > Permafrost | place: Sweden... | reverse complement strand
GGAGAAACCGGGGACGGACGGGACGTTCCCTGTTCGGCGGACCTGCTTTGCGGCCGCGGCCGGCGTCACCGAACTCTCGACATCGCTTCCCGCAGGATGAAGTTGATGCGGGTCGAATATCCCTCGCCGAACTTCTTTAGCCAATCCACCACCTCGCGGTCCAATCGTGCGGCCACCAGGATCTTCGGTGCGCGCTTAGCATTGGCAATCTGCTCTTCGGTGAGTGCGGGGATGTCTGAGTAATCGATACGCGAGTCGTCTCCGGTTGCCTGGTGTTTGGCAATCCGCGCCAAGTCGGCCTTCCGCCGCTTACTGAGCGGCTTGGTCAAAATATCTTCGGCGCTCACTTTAATTCGCCGGGCGCGCCGGGATGGTGCGGGTAATGTCTTCTTCGCCATGCTTTCCTACCGCATCGTTATACGTATCGTATAACGGCCACGGTGCGAACGCAAGGAGGACTGGCGCAGGAGGCGCAAAATGGGTGCGCCCCCCGCTCATCCCACTACTTCCAGAAACGCCTTGGCCGCGTGGCTCAGCCCCCGCCGCGTCGGATACACCAGCCGGATCTTGCGCTCCACGTGCATCTCCTTGATGCGCACCTCGGCCAGCGTCCCCTGTTCGATCTCCTGCTCCACGCACATGCGCGGCACGAACGCCACTCCCATGTTGCTCTGCACCATCTTCCGAATCGTCTCGATGGTCGGCATCTCCAGGTCCATCCGCAGCGGCACTTTGTGCGCCTGGAACTCCCGCAACACTACCGCCCGGTACGGCGAGACCACGTTGTGCGCCACGAAATTCTCCGACCCCAGTTCGGCGATCGACACCGTCTTCCGGTGCGCCAGACGGTGGCTCGGAGACACTACGAACGCCAGCGCATCCGTGTAGATCACCTTCGATTTCAGCCGCTCGTCCGCCGGATCGTAGCTGATCACTCCCAGCTCCAGGTTGCCGTCCAGCAGTTCGTTCGGAATCCTGCTCGAGAGGCTCCGCCGCACCTGCACCTTCACCTTTGGATATAGCTCCCGGTAACGCTCGATGTGACGCAGCAGGTACAGCGAGGTGGATTCGTTCGCCCCGATCGTCAACCGCCCGGCCGAGTTATCGCGCAGCTCCGCCAGCGAATTCTCCATCTCCCGCTGCAAGCTCTCGAACCGCCGCGCATATTCGAGCGTCGTCCGCCCCGCATCCGTCAGCAGCAGCCCCTTGCCCGAGCGGTCGATCAGTTTCTCTTGCAGTTCCTGTTCCAGCCGCTGCAACGCCAGTGAGATCGCCGGCTGCGTGCGCAGCAGCCTCTCCGCCGCCCGCGAAAAGCTCTTCTCCGTCGCCACCGCCAAAAAAACCTGAAGCGAATACAGTTCCATATCGCTCCCCATCATAACAATTCCTTATGCAGCCTTCAACAATTATAAATTTGCCAAATTGTCGGCCTGCCCGCATAATTGAGTCTGAATCGACAAACTCAAGCCCAAAGAGCTGAGCGCTGAAAGCTGAAAGCTGAAAGCTTCTTCCCATGACCGACCGCGTATACATCTTCGACACTACCCTCCGCGATGGAGAGCAATCCCCCGGCTGCAGCATGGACGTACCCGAGAAGCTGCGCATGGCCCGCAAGCTCGTGGATCTCGGCGTGGACTATCTCGAAGCCGGCTTCCCCATCGCCTCCGAAGGCGATTTCGAGGCCGTCGACGCCATCAGCCGCGAGTTCCCCGGGGAGCGCGTCGCCGGCTTGGCCCGCTGCTGCACCCTCGATGTCGAGCGCGCCGCCCGCTCCCTCGAACACGCCCGCCGTCCGCGCATTCACACCTTCATCGCCACTAGCGATATTCACCTCAAGTTCAAGCTCAAGAAGACCCGCCGGCAGGTTCTCGACGAAGCCGTCGCCGCCGTCGAGCTGGCCCGCACCTACGTCGACGATGTCGAATTCTCGGCCGAGGATGGCGCCCGCACCGAGCCCGCGTTCCTCGAAGAGATTTCCAAAGCCGTCGTCGCCGCCGGCGCCTCTACCGTCAACATCCCGGATACCGTCGGTTACTCCATTCCCTCCGAATATGGAGTTTTGATCGGCCGCATCGCCCGCGCCCTGGGCGATAGCGCCATCGTCAGCGTCCATTGCCACGACGACCTCGGGCTGGCCACCGCCAACTCCATCGCCGCCGTTCAGGCCGGCGCCCGCCAGGTGGAATGCACCATCAACGGCATCGGCGAGCGCGCCGGCAATTGCTCGCTCGAAGAGGTCGTCATGATCCTCAAGACCCGCGCCGATATCTTCCCCTTCCACACCGGCATCCGCACCGAGCACCTCTTCTCCGCCAGCGAGCTGCTGTCTTCTCTCATCACCTTCGGCCCGCAGCCCAACAAGGCCATCGTCGGCGCCAACGCCTTCGCTCACGAAGCCGGCATCCACCAGGACGGCTACTTGAAAGAAAAGTCCACTTATGAGATCATCGACCCTCGGACGGTCGGCGTTCCCGAAGGCAGACTGGTGCTCGGCAAGCATAGCGGGCGCCACGCCCTGTCCCAGCGCGCCACCGAGCTGGGATACCAACTGACCCGCGAAGAACTGGACGACCTGTATCATCGCTTCTGCGCCGTCGCCGATCACCGCAAAAAAGGACTCATGAACAAGGAGATCGGCCAGCTCATCGAAGCCGGAATGCGCGCTAGACAGGCGGCCGCGGACTAACCGATGCAATTAAACGTTCTCGTATTGCCCGGCGACGGTATCGGCGTCGAGGTCACTCGCGAAGCCGTGCGCGTGCTCCGCCACATCGCCCGCAAACACGGTCATAACCTGGCCCTCGGCGAAGCGCTGCTCGGCGGCGTTGCCATTCATAAAACCGGATCGCCCCTGCCCGACGAAACCAAACGGCTCGCCTCGCAGGCCGACGCCACTCTCATGGGCGCCGTCGGACTTCCGGAATTCGATAACGCGCCGCCCGAAATGCGGCCCGAGAAGGGTTTGTTGGGAATTCGCCAGGCGCTCGGGGTCTACGCGAACCTGCGTCCCGTGCGCGCCTATGCGTCGCAGCTCGATTCTTCGCCCTTGAAGAATCGCCTGGTGGAAGGCGCCGACATGATTATCGTCCGCGAACTGACGGGCGGCATTTATTACGGTACTCCGCGCGGTATTACCGAAGACGGCGCGGAGACGCGGGCGGTCAATACCATGACTTATACGCGCTCGGAAATCGTGCGCGTGTCCCGCGTGGCCTTCCGCCTGGCCCAGGCGCGGCGCAAGAAAGTCACCTCGGTCGACAAGTCCAACGTCCTCGAGAATTCCCAGCTCTGGCGGCGGGTCGTGATTGAAGTGGCCAGGGAATATCCCGACGTCGCCCTCGATCACATCCTCGTCGATAACTGCGCCATGCAGTTGATCTTGAATCCGCGCCGCTTCGATATCGTCCTTACCGAGAACATGTTTGGCGACATTCTGAGCGATGAGGCCGCCGTCCTCGCCGGCTCCATCGGCATGTTGCCCTCCGCTTCCATCGGCGACCGCCGCCCCTCCGGCGCATGGGTCGGCTTGTATGAGCCGGTGCACGGCTCCGCTCCCGATATCGCCGGCCAGAACAAGGCCAACCCGCTCGGCGCCATCGGCTCCGTGGCGGCCATGCTCGAATACAGTTTCGGCCTGAAACAGGAAGCCCTATCCGTGGAAGCCGCCATCGAAGCCGTGCTCCAAAGCGGCAAGGTCACCGCCGATTTGCGCCCTCCCGGCCCGCCCGCTACCACCGAACAGGTCGGCGAAGCCGTCTGCGCCGCCATCGGCTGAGCGGTCCGCGCTCGAGGAAATTTGAGACAATAGATAGTGAAACCCCTGGCCCCCATACCCTATGCCGCGTACCATCGTCGAAAAACTCTGGGACTCGCATGTAGTCGAGCAACAGCCCGGTTCCCCGGCCCTGCTCTACATCGATCTCCACTTGGTTCATGAAGTCACTTCGCCGCAAGCCTTTCAGGGATTGCGCGAACGCGGGCTCAAGGTCCGCCGCCCGGACCTGACCATCGCCACCACCGATCACAGCATTCCTACCACCGATCGTTCGCTGCCCATCCTCGACCCCATCGCCGCCAAACAACTCGCGCAACTCGAAGCCAACTGCGCCGAATTTGGCGTCCGCTGCCTGGGCGTCCACAGCGATCGGCAGGGCGTGGTGCATGTCATCGGACCCGAGTTGGGGCTCACCCAGCCCGGCATGACCGTCACCTGCGGCGACAGCCACACCGCCACTCACGGCGCGTTCGGCGCCCTGGCCTTCGGCATCGGCACCAGCGAGGTGGAACACGTCCTGGCCACCCAGTGCCTCCTCCAGCGCCCGTCGAAAACGTTCCAGGTGCGCGTCGAGGGCAGCCTCAAGCCCGGCGTTTCCGCCAAGGACATCATCCTCGCCGTCATCGCCAAAATCGGCATCGGCGGCGGCACCGGCTGCGTTTTCGAGTTCTGCGGCAGCGCCATCCGCGCGCTCGATATGGAACAGCGCATGACCGTCTGCAATATGTCCATCGAGGGTGGCGCTCGCGCCGGTCTCGTGTCGCCGGACGATGTTACCTTCCAATACCTCAACGGACGCCCGCACGCGCCCCAAGGCGCCGCATGGGATTCCGCCGTCGCGCGTTGGAAGCGGTTGCCCACCGATGAAGGCGCCGTCTACGGCCGTACCCTTATCGTCGATGCCGATGCCCTCGAACCCATGATCACCTACGGCGCCAACCCCGGCATGGGTGTTTCCATTGGCCAGCCCGTTCCCGATCCGTCGCGCGTGTCCGACCCCATCGAGCGCGATTCCATCGCCAGGGCCCTCAAGTATATGGGCATCGAGGGCGGCAAGCCGCTCGTCGGCCTGCCCATCGACGTCGTCTTCATCGGAAGCTGCACCAACTCCCGCATTTCCGATCTGCGCGCCGCCGCCTCCGTGCTCAAGGGCCGCAAGGTCAGCCCCAACGTGCGCGTACTCGTGGTCCCGGGGTCTCAGGAAGTCAAGCGCCAGGCCATCGCCGAAGGCTTGCCCGAACTTTTCCGCGCCGCCGGTTGCGAATGGCGTGAGCCGGGTTGCTCCATGTGCATCGCCATGAACGGCGACCAGCTTGCGCCCGGCCAGTATTGCGTCTCCACCAGCAATCGCAATTTCGAAGGTCGCCAGGGCCCCGGAGGCCGCACCTTGCTGGCCAGCCCCTTGACCGCCGCCGCCAGCGCCGTCACTGGCGTGGTCACCGATGTGAGGACAATGCTATGACGCCGTTTACGAATCTCGAAAGCCGCGTGGTTCCGCTGCCCGTCAATAACGTCGATACCGACCAGATCATCCCCGCGCGCTTCCTCAAAACCACTTCCAAGGAAGGCCTCGGCGACCAGCTTTTCACCGACTGGCGTTACGACGCCCAAGGCCGTCCCAAGCCGGATTTCATCCTCAATCAGCCCCGCGCGAAAGGCGCGCAGATCCTCCTCGCCGGTGACAATTTCGGCTGCGGCAGCTCGCGCGAGCACGCCCCCTGGGCTCTCACTCAGTTCGGATTCCGCGCCGTCGTCAGCACCTCCTTCGCCGACATCTTCAAGCAGAACGCGCTCAAGAATTCCTTGCTCCCCATCGTCGTTCCCCAGGATGTCCAAGCCGAGTTGTTCGATGCCGTCGCCAAGAGCCCCGGCGCCGTCGTCAAGGTCGATCTGGAAGCCCAAATCCTCACCACCCCCGCCGGACGCCAAGTCAAGTTCCCGGTCGACGAGTTCTCCAAACGCTGCCTCCTCCACGGCGTCGACGAACTAGGCTACATCCTCGGCCACGAGCAAGCCATCGCCGCCTATGAGTCCCGCCGCCTAGGCTCCATCAACACCCAAAAAGGGGACAGACGCATTTTCTGAAAAAGGGGACAGACGCATTTTCGCCGCTCTTGCGAAACTTCGCGCCTGTCCCCGGTTTGCCCCACTCGTCCGCCTGCCTCTAATTCGCCACGCCGCAATGGACTTATAATCATGGCGTGTTTTTTGGAGGCTCCGCCATGCTTTCTCGCCAGCAACTTCATCTCCTTTCCCTCTTGCCCTTGTGCGCCGCCGGCGCTCTCTACGCCGCTTCTCCCGTCAAGGTCTGGGAAGAGAAAACCGTCATCCCCACTTATCTGGCCGGCGCCCCGGAGCCTAATCCCATGTTCTTCTTCGGGCGCGCCTCGCAGGGCGCCCAGGCCCCGGTCTACCCCTACCCGATGTACGACACCCTCACCGGCAAGAAGGTGGATAAGACCTACACCCTGGTCTATCTCGAAAACGAATACATCCGCATCGGCATCCTGCCGGAGGTCGGCGGCCGCATCTTCGAGGGGATCGACAAGACCAATAATTACAACTTCATCTACCGCCAGCACGTCGTCAAACCCGCCCTCATCGGCCTGATCGGGGCCTGGATCTCCGGCGGCGTCGAGTGGAATATCCCCCATCACCACCGCGCCAGCACCTTCATTCCCGTGCAGTACAAAATCGAGGACGGCCCCGATGGCGCCAAGACCGTGTGGATCGGCGAGCTTGAAGTGCGCCAGCGCATGCGTTGGGCCGTCGGCTATACGCTTCGCCCCGGCAAAGCCTACCTCGAAGCCTCCGTGCGCATCCTGAACCGCACCCCCGTCGCCAATACCATGCTCTGCTTCGCCAACGTCGCCGTCCACGCCAGCGACGATTATCAGGTCATCTTCCCGCCCAGCACCCAATGGGGCACAGGCCACGGCAAGCGCACCTTCACCACCTGGCCCATCTCCAACACCATCCGCGGCGGGCCCGAGATGACCACCCCCACCGACATCAGTTGGTACAAGAATCACATCGTCTCCAACTCCGTCTTCGCCTGGAACTACCATGACGATTTCTTCGCCGGCTACGACCACGGCAAACAGGCCGGCACCATGAGCGTCGCCGACCACAACGTCGTCCCCGGCAAGAAGTTCTTCACCTGGGGCAACGGCCCCGCCGGCCGCCGCTGGGATCGCGTCCTCACCGACGAAGACGGTCCCTACCTCGAGATGATGGTCGGCGCCTATTCCGATAACCAGCCCGACTATAGCTGGCTCCAGCCCTACGAAGAGCGCTCCTTCACCATGAATTGGTACCCCTTCCGCGACATCGGCGGAGTCAAAAAGGCCAACCTCGACGCCGCCGTCAATCTCGACGTCGCCAACGGCGTCGCCAAGCTCGGCTTCTACGCCACCTCCGCCCACCCGGCCGCCCAATTCACCCTCAAGGCCGGCGATAAGATCCTGCTCCAGGAAACCGCCGCTATAGATCCCGCCAAGCCGTGGACCCGCCAGATTCCCATCCCCGCCGGCATCGATGAGCACGATCTTGTCGCCTCCATTTCGGATGCCGGCAAGGAACTCGTCTCCTACTCGCCCATTCGCCTCAAGCCCGAGCCTGAGCCAACCGCCGTCACCAATCCGCCCGCTCCCGCCAGCGTCCAGTCGAACGAAGAGCTATACCTCATCGGTCTCCGCGCCGAACAGTTTCACGACCCCAACATCGACCCCGAGCCTTATTGGCGCGAAGCCCTCCGCCGCGATCCCGGCGACGTCCGCGTGAATACGGCTTTCGGCATCGCCGCCTTCCGTAAGGCTCGCTACGATGAGGCCGCCGCCATGCTCCGCAAGGCCCTCGAACGCGCCACCGGCCGCTATACCGATCCCAAGGACGGCGAAGCCCTTTACTACCTCGGCGCTGTCCTCAAAGCGCAGGGCAAGACCGCCGAAGCCTACGCCCAGCTCTATAAGGCCACCTGGAGCCAAGCCTGGAAAGCCGCCGGCTATTTTGCGCTGGCCGAAATCGCCGCCGCCCGCGGCGATATGGCCGCCGCCCTCGATTTCGCCGGCCGTTCGCTCGATTCCAATGCCCTGAACATCCAGGCCATCAACCTCAAGGCCGCCCTGCTGCGCCATCTGGGCCGCTCCCAGGAAGCCCTCCAAACGCTCGATTCGGCCGCGCGCAATGCCGACCCGCTCGACGTCCGCTCCATGGCCGAACGCTGGCTCGCCTCCCAGGACCCTGCCGCCGCCAAGACCCTCGCCTCCACCATGAACGCCCACCCCATCACCGCCCAGGAAACCGCCTCCGAGTATCTCGACGCCGGCCTCTGGCAGGATGGCGTCGCCGCCCTCTCCCAGATGGCCGCCGCCGCCCCGGACAAGTCCAAGATCGATCCCATGGTCTTCTACTACCTCGGCTATTTCGCCGCCAAAATGGGCGACGCGCGCCAAGCCTCGGCGTATTACCGCCAAGCCATGGCCATGCCTCCCGATTACGTCTTCCCCTTCCAGAACCAAGCCATCGACGTGCTCCGCGACGCCATCCAGGCCAATCCAAAAGACCCTCGCGCGCCCTATTATCTCGGCAACCTCCTCTATGACTGGCAGCCCGAGGAAGCCGCGCGCCTGTGGCATGCCTCCGCCGCCCTCGACCCCTCCTTCGCCATCGTGCATCGCAACCTGGCCACCGCCTACATGCACCAGAAGCCCGCCGCCGATGTCGATAAGGCCATTGCGGAACTGGAGCAGGCCGTCTCCCTAGACCGCAAGTACGCCCTCCACTTCACCGAACTCGACCAGCTTTACGAGCAAGCCGGAACCCCCATCGAAAAGCGCCTTTCGCTCTTTGAAGCCAACCGCGGCGTGGTCGCCCAGCGGGACGATTCCCAGAACCGCGCCATCGCTCTCGAAGTGGCCGCGGGCAAGCTCGACGAAGCCATCGCCATGATGACCGGCCGCCCGTTCGCCTCCGTCGAGGGCGTCAACCTCAACGTCGCCGAGCACTGGGCCGATGCCCATATTCTCCGCGGACGCCGCAACATCGCCGCTGGACGCGATCGCGAGGCGCTGGCCGATTTCGACGCCGCGCTCCACCCGCCCTCCAATCTCCCCGCGGGCATGGGCAACTCCTCGGGCGCCGCCGGCGCCGCCGAGATCGCCTACTGGACCGGCGTTGCGTATGACCATTTGGGCGACCGCGCCAAGGCCGCCGAGTCCTGGACCCAGCCCGCCTCCCAGTCCGCCGCCGGCCCTGCCCAGTCCTACTACCAGGCCCTCTGCCTGCAAAAACTCGGTCAGGACGATAAGGCCAAGGCCATCTTTCAGGCCTTGCTCCTTTCCCCAACGGACCAGCCGCGCCAGTCGCGCGCCCAAATGGCGATGGCGCATTTCCGCGCCGGCCTGGGCTATCTCGGTCTCAACGACCCCGCCAAGGCCAAGTCCGAGCTTTCCGAAGCCGTCAAGGTCAGCCCCGATCTCCTCGGCGCCAGGACCGCCCTGGCAACCCTCAAATGACCTGATCCGCGCGCGTCCCGCCGCAAAAAAACATTTTCCCTTTGAAATGTTTCAATTTTCGCGTACTATCGTCTCAGTAGGCATTTGCCGACTTGGGAGAATTACCATGACGCAATCGCAGATCGTCAAGACGCTGGCAGCGAAGTGCCAGGTCTCTAATACGGTGTCGAAGAGCTTGCTGGCCGCCCTGGCGCAGACGGCTGTAACCGAAGTCAAGAAGAACGGCCTCTTCGTCCTGCCAGGCCTGGGACGGTTGGTCCGCGTCGAACGCAAGGCCCGCATGGGCCGCAACCCCGCCACCGGCCAAGCCATCAAGATCGCCGCCAAGAAGGTGGTGAAGTTCCGCGTGGCCAAGGCCGCTCGCGAAGCCATCGTTCCGCCGAAGGTGAAGAAGGCGAAGGCCTAGTTCCGCCGGTCGGTCGCCGTAGTCCCTTGTTGGGGCGAGGCCCCGCCTCGCCTCCCGCCGGAGTAGTGTCTCCATTGTGGGGCAGGCGCTTTCGCCCGATGCCACTTGCCAAACTCCGAGCCAGATGGTTCATTATACGGTGGACCGGAAACACGGAGGCTAAGCAGAATGCAATTCACCGTCTGGCGTACCATCGTCGCCGTCGCGGGCGCCGTTACCATGCATGCGGCCGCGCCGCCCGCTCAAGCGGATTTCGGAAAGATGCCGGATGGCGCCGTTATCCACGTCTACACTCTCGCCAACGCCAATAAGCTCCAGGCGAGAATTACCAACTTCGGTGGCGTCGTCGTATCGCTCGACGTGCCGGACCGCGCCGGCAAGATGGCCGACGTAGTGCTCGGCTTCGATACCCTGGCGGAGTATCTCGCCGGTCCTACTCAATACTTCGGCGCTCTAATCGGACGTTACGGCAACCGCATCGCCAACGCCCGTTTCACTCTCGATGGCGTCGAGTACAAGGTTCCCAGGAACAACGGCGATAACTCCCTGCACGGCGGCGACAACGGCTTCTTTAATCGCGTCTGGAAGCCCCGCCCGTTGCCCGATGGCGGCCTCGAACTCACCTATCTCAGCAAGGATGGCGAGGAAGGCTACCCCGGCAATCTCAGCGTCACGGTCACCTACCATCTCACCGACGCCAATGAGTTGAAGATCGACTACGCCGCCACTACCGACAAGGACACCGTCGTCAATCTCACCAGCCACGGCTATTTCAATCTGAAGGGCGCCGGCTCGGGTGACATCCTCGGCCACGAAGTGCTGCTCAACGCCGAACGCTTCACTCCCGTCGACAAAGGTCTCATCCCCACCGGCATGTTACTCGGCGTGGCCGGAACCCCGTTCGATTTCCGCAGGCTGACCCCCATCGGTTCCCGTATCGATCAAAACGACGAGCAACTCAAAATTGGCGGCGGCTACGATCACAACTGGGTCCTCAACAAGAGCGGCAACGCCCTCACCCTGGCCGCCCGCGTGGTCGAGCCGTCCACCGGCCGCACCATGGAAGTCCTTACCACCGAGCCGGGCATCCAATTCTACACCGGCAATTCCATGCAAGCCGCCACCAAGGGCAAAGGCGGCAAAATCTACACCCGCCGCTCCGCCCTCTGCCTCGAGACCCAGCACTTCCCGGATTCGCCCAACCACCCCGCCTTCCCCTCCACCGTCCTCAAGCCCAACCAGCGTTACCAGAGCGAAACCGTCTATCGTTTCAAGTAAAAAGGGGACAGACGCATTTTCGCCGCCCTTGCGAAACTTCGCGCCTGTCCCCGATTTTCCCCGGTAGCTCGCTGATTCCCCGTGCGGGCATCGGCGGCGCTTTACCGCGGGAGCGGGTCCCTCGGCGCCCTGGACCGTGCGCAGATCGAGGTCGATACGGAAGCCCTGCTTACGGACCACTGGCCCCTGGTGCGGCGTCTGGCCGACATGCTTCTGGAGCGCAGGGTGCTAGCGGCAACCCCGTCTGGATCAACAAAGCGGAGTGGGTTGTTTAGTGCATAGACGTACTTGTTCCAGGCCTGCGGGTTGCTGGTGTCCCTCGGAATCGGCTCCGGGTCCGGGCTAGTGAACCTCCCCCGCGCCGCCGAGTAGTATTTCGCCCCAAAGTGATCGAGGCCCGTTTCCGTCTCGGAAAGGTTGCCGGTGATCGGTGTGTTAAGGTCCTTTGCGCAGTTTACTTACCGCGAGAGCCTGCGCGATATCGAGGCGTGCCTGCGGTCGGTGGCAAGCAAACTCTACCAGATGGGGTTGCGCGGCAAGGTATCGCGCACAACGCTGGCCGACGCCGATGAGTCCCATGACTGGCGCATCTTCGCAGACTTCGCGCAGGTCTTGATTGCCATTGCCCGGCCGTTGTACGCGGGCGATCCCATCGGCGTCGACTTGGATGCAAGCTTGTAGGCGTTGGACTCGACCACTATTGACCTGTGCCTTGCGCTGTTTCCCTGGGCCAGATTCCGGAAGCGCAAAGGCGCCGTAAAGATGCACACGCTGCTGGACCTGCACGGCAACATCCCCACGTTCATCAGCATTACCGAGGGCAAAGTGCATGACGTCAACATCCTCGACGAGATTCTGCCAGAGGCCGGGGCGTTCTGCGTCATGGACCGCGGCTACGTGGATTTCGAGCGCCGCTACATCTTCACGCTCAGCGCGGCCTTCTTCGTCGTGCGCACCAAATCCAACGTCTTGCTTCAGCGCCGCTACTCGCCTCCCGTGGATAAGACCACCGGAGTTCGATCCGATCATACCGTCATCCTGACCGCCATCGACTCCGCCAAAGCGCACCCGAAGCAGTTCTGGCGGGTAAGTGATCTCGATGTGACAACCAGGAAACGGTTCAAGTTTCTCACTAACAACTTCACGCTCCCAGCACTTACTATCGCCCTGATCTACAAGTCGCGATGGCAGGTGGAGTTGTTCTTCAAGTGAATCAAGCAGCGCCTCCGAATCAAGGCTTTCTACGGTACCAGCCAGAACGCGGTGAAGACCCAACTATGGATCGCGATCTCGGTCTACGTGCTGGTGGCGATCATCCGCAAGCGCCTGGGACTCGATCCCAGCCTCTACCGGATTCTACGGATTTTGAGCGTGACGCTCTTGCGAGAAAACGCCCAGTTTACAGGCACTTCAGCCATTCGACTCCCGAGACGATTTACTCGATGCCTCTAACCAGTTGAATCTGTTCGACTCATAGCCTGACAGTAGTGGGGGGATTCGTAGGCCGTCCCTGAAACTCCCGAGAATCATGCTCGCGGAACTGGCGCCGCACGCTCGGGTTGCAGGGATTTGTTGATGATGGCTGCCAAGTCCTGGAGCCGGACCGGCTTGGCGATGTGGTCGTCCATGCCGGCATTCAGGCAGCGCTCCCGGGATCCTTGCATGGCCTCAGCAGTCATGGCAATGATCACGGCGCGGCGGCGCGGTGGTTCGTGCTTCCGAATCTCACGGGTGGCATCGTACCCGTCCATTTCTGGCATCTGGCAGTCCATCAGTACCAGGTCGTAAGGCAATAGCGCAAACAGGTCCGCTGCTTCCCGGCCGTTGGCTGCGACATCGGCGCGGATCCCGAGTTTTTCAAGCATCCTTACGGCAACCTTCTGGTTGACGACATTGTCTTCGGCAACCAAGACCCGTATGGGATGGCCGTTGGGCGCTACGTTCACGACAGCCTTCCAATCCGAGGCGGCGCGCGCTGGAGCGGCCGAAGTCGCGAGGCGGCTTCCTTCCCGTTTTGCCCAAGCCGTGGCGAGGGTTTGCAGGAGTTGCGAGTTTCGAACGGGCTTAACCAGATAGGCGTCGCACCGGGCGGATTGGCGTGCGCCACTCCTCTGGCCGACGGAGCTCAGCATCACAACCACAGTGTCCCGAGTAGCCGGGTCGTCCTTAATAATCGCGGCAAGAGCGGCGCCATCCATGCCCGGCATCTGGTAATCGACGATGGCAATGGCGTACGGATCGCCTTTCAGGACGGCGGCCTGAAGCGCGCTGAGCGCCTCTTCTCCGGAAGCGCAGATCCCGTTGCGCGTGCCCCAGCCAATCACCTGCTCGTGAAGCATGCGGCGATTCACTTCGTCGTCGTCCACGATGAGTATGCGCTTGCCCCGCAGTTCGTCCACCGGGATGGGCGTCACATCGGGCTGGGAATCGAGCAGTAAGGGCAGCGTAAACCAAAACGTGGAGCCTTGCCCCGGCTGGCTGGCGACTCCGATATCGCCTCCCATAAGGTTGACCAGCCGCTTGGAAATCGCGAGCCCCAAGCCTGTTCCGCCGTAGTTGCGGGTCGTTGAGTCATCCACCTGGCTGAACCGTTCGAAGAGGACGCCGATGTGTTTTGCGGGAATCCCTATGCCGGTATCGGTGACGGAGATTCGCATCGCGGCTTCACGCTCTGTCTGCCGGCCGCAAACCACCGAAACCACCACGTGGCCACTGGAGGTGAACTTGATGGCGTTGCCGACGAGATTGGTGAGCACCTGGCGAATTCGGCCGCCGTCGCCGACAAAATGGCGCGGGACGCCCGGCGCATATTCCAGCACGAGGTCCACATCCTTCTCTTCCGCCTTGGCGGCCAGCATCTCATTGACGTCCTCGATCACGAGGCTGAGGTCGAAGAGAATCGATTCGATTTGCAGCTTGCCGGCTTCGATCTTGGAGAAATCGAGGATATCGTTGATGACGGTGAGCAGGGCTTCTCCCGACCGCCGCGCAGTCTCGGCATAGTCCCGCTGTTCCGGAGTCAGTGCGGTATCGAGCAGCAGCCCATTCATGCCGATCACGCCATTCATGGGCGTCCGGATCTCGTGGCTCATGTTGGCCAGGAACTGACCCTTGGCGCGGCTGGCGGTTTCGGCCGCTTCCTTCAACCTGGCGCTCTGCTCCAGTTGGCGCCGGATGACGACGGTCTGGTGTTCGACGCGGCGCCGGAGCACCGCTACCCAGCCGAGCACGGCCAGGGTGACGGCCAGCGCCAGGCTGAGCACGGGCAAAGCATGGCCCGCCGTCCACCAGGACGGGCTCGCCAGCACGATAACATCCTCGGGTGAGCGCAGCAGGATACGAAACGACTTTGGGAACGCCGTACCTTGCTGCATCGTGGTCCTTTGTGCGTCCACCTGTACAGAGCAGATCCCCACGATGCGGAGCAGGCTACCGTCTTTCCAATCCAGCTTCGGATTCCCGCTCAATGCGCCTTCCGAACTGGCGGGAAGCGCCGCCGGAAAAAGGAATATGCCAGAAGACAGTACGAGGGTGGGGTCCTTCGTAGAGCGATCCCGGCCGATCAACCGGCCTTCGATTTGCACCAGAGCGGCGTCGTATCCGCCGCCAAGGGCTTGTTCCGGCGTGACGGGTTGCGCGGCCACGGGTTGGCCGGCGCGGGACGGCCTGAACGTGGCATCCGTCAGGGTGGGAGTGTACTCTCCAACGGCCGGAAAGCCCACTACGTCCGCCATGGCGCCTGGGGCGACGGATGTAACCTGCGACGTCTGGACGCAGATCCCCTGGCTCGCATCCTGCAAGCAGAGCGCCCTGCCAGGCCACGCGAGTGTTACGCGTCCTCGGATGTGGACGCGATGAAGGAAGGCGACATTCTGGTCGAAGCGCAATAGGCTGTTCACGTCCCGCACCGGCGCCGCGAAGGGATCGGCTGGAGCGCGCGATTCAACCTTGACTTCGTTCCGGCTCGGGAACATGACGCGAAAGCCCGTCATCTGGTGACTGGCGGTGGATAAAGCGCCCGCGTTGCCGTGGATCAGTACTTTAGCGTCCACCAATCCGGCATAGTCCACGCCGTGTTCCTTGACGGAAGTGGCTGTTAGGGGACCGTCGCCGATCATCAGTCGGAGGGTCACATTCGACCCCGACTCAACGACCGAATGTACGACGCCCTCAACCTCGACCCACTGAGCGTCCTCTGTTCCGGTCAACAGGCGGGTAAGGCTCATGCGAGGAGCTTCGGCCGGCACGTGCGATTCGCCGAGGACGCGAACGCGAGACTCAGCGACCACGGGACCGAAATCTCCCGGGTCACTGACGCCGGTAACCTCGACAAGGGAGCCCGCGTGAATCGGGAGGATAGGCCTGGCCGCGACGGCGACAAAGATGGCGCCGGTGGAATCGTGCACGAACAGCGCGCCGTGTCTGGGATCGATATAGGGATCGTAATAGGTGACTACGGTCAACAGGCGGACCGGGTAATGCCGCCCGGCTTCGTCCAGAGCAAGGCTGTGGACGCGCCGCGTGGTGGTCAGGACCGGCAATGAGCCGTTATCGGCCGCGCAGGCCTGGGCTGCGGCGCCGAACCACGCCAAAGCAACGACGGCCACCGGAAGCCGGCGGCCCGACGCTGGTTGCCGGGTCAAACCCTTGTGCTCCATTCCGTTAGGTTGGTGTTACGCAGGCGGGCCGAATGGGTTTGGCCGAACGGCAAGCAGGCGTTGTCGGACCAAGAGTCCACACTGACTTATCGGCTAGTTCCCGCCCAATTTATACTAAACGTCGTGCGCGGTATTCGCTGGTTCGACCCAGACAGCGATACCCCATCGGCTCCCGTCGATTGGAGAATGGCATCGCTCGTTACTGGCGAGCCTGTTCTTCGGGGAAAAGGTGACGGGCAGCATTTTCGTCCTCGCGCGAGCGGTAGGTCCCGTTATGTGGCCGGCGGGGTTCTATTCCTTTGACCGCAGATCGGGCATTTGCCCCATACCGCCACGATGTCGCCAAGAGGCAAGAGCCTCCTCGGCCTGCGGGGGCTGTTGCCGTTCCGGGTGATGAACCGCCGTCAATTCACGGCCTTGGGTCGCTCCGCTCGTTCGCGCTTTTGGATGGCGTCCCACACTTTGGCGGCGGCGGCGTCCTTGCCGCGCATCGCGTTGGAGTAGATGTCGAGGGTGGTGCGCACCGAGGAGTGCCCCAGCCGCTCGGAGACCGTCACGGGGTCCAGGCCCTCGTGCAGCAGTTGGCCCGCGTGGCTGTGGCGCAGGACGCGGAGCCACGCGCCCTTGGGCAGCCCCGCCTTCCTGCAGATCCGCGACACCGTGGACGATACCGAGTTCGGCTTCAGCGGCGCGCCGTTCGGGTTGGCGAAGATCAGGTCGAGATCGGCCCGGTAGCGCGGGCCGAACTGCGCGCGGAATCAATCCTTGCGCTCCCGGTGGCCCTAGAGGACCAGCAGCTCGGTCGGCGCCGGAGCTGGTGCGGCACCATTTCTGGCACCCCCACTGGGGGGACTCTGGGGGGATTCGACCGTCCACGTTTGGGTAAATTCGGGTAAGGATGGGTAATTCGCAAAAACAGCCGTGGCCGGGCACACGTCTACCAACTCGCGTGTTCAGTACGGGATACGTTGAAAAGGAAGGACTTAAATTGGCTCCCCGAG
>Ga0182027_10007073_pt1 | contig 16637 bp, 10 predicted proteins | sample 712E1DmetaG_FD_121300 | JGI IMG/M metagenome (GOLD analysis project Ga0182027, IMG submission 121300) | Permafrost microbial communities from Stordalen Mire, Sweden - 712E1D metaG (Illumina Assembly) | ecosystem: Environmental > Terrestrial > Soil > Wetlands > Permafrost | place: Sweden... | reverse complement strand
TCTCTCCGAAAGCAGATGGCGTACCACGGCTTGCGTATGTCTGGTTTGACGTTGCCACTACGACTGCGCTACGTATTTGGACGGCTAGGGTTCCGAGCCACGAGCATCCTGCGCGGGGCCGCTGTCAGGTTGGCGCCGTCTCGCCGCAGCCTCCTCATCCAGCATTCGAACGTGCTGGCCAGCCGCGCATATGAACCGGGTGCTTACGGGGGGCGCGTGGTCTATTTCCAGGGCGACGATCCGCGCTCCACCACGTTTTGGGAACGCATTGCCGTTGGCGGTGTCGAGATGCACACTCTGCCCGGCCGAGGTGTCCGGCTGTTCCGGGAACCCGGTGTGCAGGACCTTGCCGAAGCCGTCGCGGCCTGTCTCACGTCCAACGAATCAACTTCTCACCCAGCGCCCGCACCAAACCGGTCACTCGCAGCCGCGAGGTCAGCGCACGCATCCATTTCGTCAGCGTCAACAAAGCCAGGTGCGTGAGCACCAGACCTCTGCTTCGCACGCTGCCGCGCAAGAAGAACACGCAGGCGACTCGGATAGAGGTTCGCGCGAAGGCTGCCTTGTACGGGAAATAGCCCCACAGAAAGTCGAAGTACTCGAATCTCTGCTCGGCAAAGAGCGACTCCAGGATGAGCCACAGCAGCACCGTGCCCGGTGACAGCTTCGCGTGCCTGGGATCGTAGGCTGAGTGTACGTACAACAGGCTCCCTCCCTGCTCCCGGCAGAAGTAGTATGCCACCGTCTTGCCGCTCGAGTAGAGTACGTAACCCCGTATGCCGTCTCCGGCCGCTGCCGCGGACAACTCCTCGGGTGTGATCGCCAAATCCTTGAAGGCGGCGCCGATTCTTGCCTTGTAACTGCGCTGCGACAGCGCGGCGGCAATCCCCACAAACTCCGGCATCTCCTCCGAACGCGTGAACACCCGGAATTCAAGACTTCCGCCCGAGAACTCGGCGAACCGCCGCACGTGGCGAGTCAGCACGCTGCGCCGCCTACTGCTGAATCCCGAGGTGTAGTCCAGGAAGGTCCCTCGCAGGTGGATGAGATACCGCAACTCCGCCTTGCTGATGTACCTGATTGCCGGACCGAAGAAGCCTTTCAGCCGGGGGAAATGTCCTTCGATGGGGTGGGCCGGCAGCACCACGGCTTCGCAATCCGGCGGGATGGACGGCAATTCCGAGAGCGTGGCAGCCAGGTCGCGCGGCAAATCCGTGCAGTGAGTTTGGAGCGACAGAGATGGTACCTGGATGGTCTTCAGCGTGAAGCGGCCGAAACGCAGCGTGAACGGCTCGTTTCGCCTCACCCACACCAGCTTTTCCATTGGTCCCATTACTGTCCTGTCTCCGACCGTGGCGCACGCTCCAGCGTGCAACCGCGGGCTTCCGCCCGCTGCACGGCCCGTGCAATCGCCAATCCATTGCGGAGACCCAACATCACCCGCCCTTACGAAGTGGTTCCCAGCGCGGCCTCTGAGCCTCGGGCACCTCTCCCGTCCTCTGCAATCCGGGACGGAGCAAGGAGCAGGTATCGCAGGAGATGTCGTCGCGGCAGTCCACACGCTGGCAGTTGACCGTTCCAAACTGAGCGTAGTAAATGCGCTCGGGGTGGTCGCATACGGGATGACTCCCGTTGTCCCGATCGCAACTGCGAAGCAACACCAAGTCGCCCTTCGCCAGCACCTCGCTCAAAAATTCGCCGGCCTCCCGTTGGGTCGGGAAGCTGCGCGCGCGCTCGGCGTCCATGCCGGCAGCCACGGCGGCGCGGGCTGCCAGTTCGCCGTGCTCGCCGAAGAAGATCGCCAGGTCGGCGGCCTCGACTGCGGCCCGGCCCAGATCCGCGAATCGGACGGCCACGTCCTTGCCGGAGTCCTCCACGTCGCCTGTCACCAGGATCCGTCGGCACGCTTGCGCCTCCCGCAGCACCTTCAATGCGGCCGCCAACGAGTCAACCGATGCGTTGAAGTCGTCGCGTATCATGACCGCACCGCGCGGCAGAAGCAGGGGCTGCATGCGTCCCGGGTACGTCTCGGCCTGCTCCAGCACAGAGATCGCCTCGGGCAAGCCGATCCCGCAGCACAGGGCCAGAGACAGAGCCGCCAGCGCGGCCGTTATCCAGTGTTCGCCCACCAGCTTCGTTCGGACCGGCAGCGAGCGGCCGCCGGCATGAACAGTGAAGGAGAGCCCTTCCGGCCAGCGCGACGAAACGTCGCTGGCCCAAACATCGAACTGCGGCGATCGGCCGAACGTTCGCACGCTGCCCGGCGACCGCACGGCCATCGCCAGAACACGCGGGTCGTCTCCGTTGAGGATGGCGATTCCATCTTTGCCCAGCCGGCTCATCAGCGTGACCTTCTCGGCAGCAGTATGATCCAGCGTCGGGTAGTAGTTCGTGTGCGTACGAGCCACCGAGAGGATGACAACCACGTCCGGCCTCAACTGCCAGGCCGCTCTTCTCAGCGCTCCCGGCCGCTTGGTTCCCACCTCCAGAACCGTTACGCGGTGCCGATATCTGGTTCGCAGAACCGCCCGTGCTAGGCCGACCCGCGAGTTGTTTGAACCGCGCGTCGAGTTGACAGCAAGCGACGAGGACAGGATGGGCACGGCGATCCGCGTCGTCGTGGTCTTGCCCAGGCTGCCGGTGATGGCGACGAAGGTAGTGCGGAACATCAAGCGGCGCCACACGAATGCCAGGGCACCCAGCGCCAAGCCTTCTACCATCAGCCAAAGTCGCCCCACTCTCCTCCTCCTCATGTGGGCTGCTCCTCCAACTCCGGCCGCCAAGCGCAAGCCGCTGGGAAGCAGGTTGTCACGCACTGCGTCGGCAAGTGCGCGCAAAGACAGAAAAAGCACCGCAGCGCCCGAATCGGCAATTCGGCGCGTGCGCCCATCAGCCGGCGCAGACTGACGAAAAGCAGTGTCGAAATCAGGCGCGGGTTGTGAATCAACCAGTCGGTCGCCATCACCTGCATGCCCGGAGATCGGCTGACGGCTCCCCCCGCGGCCTCCAGGGCGATGTCCATGCCAACCGTAAGGCGCTCCGCCGGCCACAGATCGAACAGAATATGATCAGAACCAACCGCCTCTTCGAAAACGTCGGCCTTGAGGACAGCCTGTGGTTTCAAATCGCGCGCGCCGGCGCGAATGAAGCGCTGGTGCACTTTCGCTTTCTGGCGGCCCATCAGAGGGTCGAGGTACGAGGAAGGTGCGGCCTGGCTGGCAATCGTCGTCCATCCCGACGCGTCCATTGCATCCTTCGTCATCTCACTCCCCGGCTTCCAGTCGCCGCAGCTCGCGTCTCAATTCGCCAGCCAGGACCTTCACAGCCGGCTCCTCCATCATCGACCGATGGTCCACATGATACCCGGGAATATCGCACACAGTGAACCCTCCCACGACCAACTCCGCCCACCCGAGATAGGGATCGCCATACAGCCCCTTGGCGCGAAAAATGGCCATGCTGCCCGGATACGGCCGGGCCTGATAGAAATGCTCCGCGCGGCTATTGTTCACCAGAAAGAAGCGTTCGCGCAGGGCATCCGGCAGCGGCATGTTTTGCCGCCGATAATACGCCGCACGCCAGCGGTCGGCCTTGCGCAGCAGCCCTCGCAAATAGCTGCGCACGCTCCGCAGGACGCCCGCCGCCGGATCTCCCGCAGGCACGTTCCGGTAGCGCGGGCAGGGACCGTTGAGCGAGGCCAGTATCGCCACTTCCTCTCCTTCCTCAAGAAGCCGCTGCGCCATTTCGTACGCGACGATCGCGCCGAAACAATAGCCCACCAGATAATACGGGCCCCGCTCCTGCACCGCGCGTATTTCCTGGAGGTAGCGTTGCGCCATCTCCTCCACGCTGGAGTGCGGCGGAGCGCCGCCGTACAGACCCTGCGCCTGCAGTGCGTAAACCGGGCGGTCGTCGCCCAAGTAACGCGCCAGATCGTAGAAGAACAGGATCGTGCCCGCACCCCCGTGAATGCAAAACAAGGCCGGCTTTGAACCCTGTGGAACCACGGGCACCATGCAAGACCAGCGCGGATCCCGCTCCTCTTCGCCCAAAACCCGGCCCAACTGCTCGATCGTAGGCGCTCGAAACAATGCCCCAGGCGAGATTCTGCGCCCGAACTGTCGCTGGATCCGCACAAACATTTCCGCGGTAACCAGCGACTCCGCTCCCAAGTCGAAGTAGTTGTCCGTGATCCCGATGCGGCGTATGCCCAGGACGTCCTGCCAGATCGCAGCGAGGCGCTTCTCGACCGGGTTGCGGGGCGCAACGTAGCTCTCATCGAGTTCCGGACGGTTGCTGTCCGGCGCCGGCAGAGCGCGCCGATTCGTCTTCCCGTTTGGCGTCCGGGGAAGATCCGGAATGGACACGAATACCGACGGGACCATGTAGGAAGGCACCATGCCGCTCAGGAAGCGGCGCAGCTCAGCCGCCCCTGGCCCCGGCGCGTGCTCGGGGACGCAATACGCCACCAGTTGTTTCCTGCCCGGTGCATCCTCCCGCACCAGCGCTGCCGCCGCGCGAAGTTGCGGGTGGCGCGCCAGCGCGGCCTCGATCTCCCCCAGTTCGATTCGGAAGCCGTGCCATTTCACCTGTTGATCGATCCGGCCGACGAACTCCAGGTTTCCGTCGCGGCGCCAACGGACCAGGTCCCCGGTCTTGTAGGCATGAGTAGGACAGGCCCCCGGCCTGTCAACCAGCGCCTCCGCCGTTAGGTCCGGCCTGTTCCGATACCCGCGCATCAGGCCGTCCCCGTCGATGTACAACTCCCCTGCCACGCCCACCGGCACGGGCTGGCGCTGGCTATCGAGGACATAGACCTGCGTATTCGCGATCGGATGACCGATCAGGATCGGCCCATCCCCGGCTTCCACTTTCCAGACCGTGGACCAGATCGTCGTTTCCGTCGGCCCATACATATTCCAGAGCGATCCGCAGCGTCTGAGCAATTCGTCGGCCAGCGGCCGGCTGAGCGCTTCGCCTCCGCACAGCACCTTCAGCCCGTGCGATCCCTCCCACCCTGCCTCCAGGAGTAACCTCCAGGTTGCCGGAGTGGCTTGCATCGCAGTGACGCCGCAAGTGTGGAGCAGGTCCCGCAATCTGGCCCCATCGGCCGCCTCGTCAGAGCCGGCCAGCACGATCCGCGCTCCCACCGCCAGCGGAAGAAACAGCTCCAGCCCGGCAATGTCGAATGAAAGCGTAGTCACGGCCAAGACGACATCATCCGCGCCTAAACCCGGCTCGCGCGCCATCGAGCTCAGGAAGTTGACCACGGCGCGGTGCGGGATCTCGACGCCTTTCGGCTTGCCGGACGATCCCGAAGTATAGAGCACGTACGCCAGGTCTTCCGGCCCCGCCTGCGGTTCCTCGAAATCCGTGCCAGCCTGAGCTTCGAGTTCCGTTTCCTCGGCCTCGAGATCGACCACCCTGGGCGGCTCCGGCGGCAGTCGCATCGCCAGTTTGCCTTTCGTGATCAGCAGCGGCATGCGACTGTCCTGAATCATGTAGGCAAGGCGTTCCTCGGGATAGGAGGGATCGAGCGGAACGTAAGCGCCGCCCGCTTTGAGCACTCCCAGAACCGCCGCGAGCATGTCTATCGATCGGGGAACGCACAGGCCAACCAGCGTCCGCGGGCTCATGCCATGCCCAACCAGGTGTCGCGCCAGTCGGTTGGCGCGCCGGTTCAACTCCTGGTACGTCAGACTCGTGCCGCCGGAGGACACAGCTACGGCGTCGGGCGTGCGCACCACCTGCCGCTCGAACAGCTGCTGGACGGCCATATGGCGGGGGTAGTCGGCAGCGGTATGTTGCTGTTCGACGGAATCCAAAAAGGGGATGTCCGATATCGCCTGTTGGGGCTGCTGCGTCGCCCCCGCCACGAGCGCCAGGAAATGGCGCGCGAAATCAACCATCGTCGAGGTCTCGAAAAGCGCTCGCTGGTAGCGGAGCGCACCGGCGTATCCGTCTCCATCCCGCCACATCCGCAAGATCAGATCGCAATCCACCTGGGACGCGAGCCGAGCCACTGCGACGCCCGCCAGCCTCAGTTCCTCAGGCGGATGATCCAACCACTCAAACCGGACCTGGTACGATGACGCTCCACTCCGAACCCGTTCGGGCTGGACCGCCTCGAGTACCGATCCGCACGGGACATCGCGGTTTGAGAGTGCACCTGAAAGGGTCTCGTGAACACGCCTGACCGCCTCCTCGAACGTAGGGCGGCCGGAAAGGTCCGTGCGCAGCAGCACGGTATTGGTGCAGCACCCCACCACGCGTTCGAATCCGCCGGGCTGGCGCAGGTCCGCGGTCGTCGCTACCAGCACGTCTTCTTCGCCTGTATATCGCAACAGCAGTCCTTTGAGGGCGGCCAGGTACAAGGTTTCGATGGGAACCGCGAGTTCGCGGGCCGCACTCTCCGCCCAACGTCCTGTCTCGGCCGGAATTTCCAGCGGCAGCTCCGTACCCCAACCGTCTGTCGCCCGCGCCCGCGAGTGGTCGGCCGGAAGTTCTACGACCGGGAGTGCGCCGCCGATCTGTCCCCTCCAGTAACTCAATTGCTGCGCGACTCTCGCTTTCGTGAGTCGGCCACGATGCCAGGCTACATACTGGGAGTAGCTCCGTTCCAGTTCCGGCAGCCGCGTGGGTTCATAAAGCTCGTTGAGCTCTTCCAGCAGGATCTCTAGCGCGGTGTCATCAGCCACCATAAGCGACGCACGAAGCACGAAGGTGTACTCCTGTGCGCCGGTCTCCGTCAGCGTCGCTCGAAACAATCCGCCCTGGGCCAGATCGAACGCCGTTGCCTGTTCCGCGGCGAGGTTATTCGTAGCGGGCATCTCAACGCGCACGAGCTGCCCTGACCTGCGCCCCGACACTTCCGCGAACAGAAAGCCGTCGCGCAGACTTTCATGACGGTTGAGCAGAGTCTTGATGCACTTGTCCAGCACTTCCCGATCCAGATCGCCCCTCAGGCGGAAAGCCTCGCCAGGAACGAATTCTGCGCCCGCGAATCGCGTCTGCTCGCGGCGCCACAGCACTTCCTGCAGAGGCGACACCGGGTTCTTGGCGCGCTGCGGAGGAACACCCAACTGGGCTGGATCTGCCGACGTCACGAAGGATACATTGGAGCACAATTTGCAGACCCAGACCAGCGGGGGTCGCCGGGCGTAATGCAGCGGGGCTAAATGGAAGGATTAGTCAAGTCATTCTTTCAATCCCCTCCCCAGGGGGATCAGCGCGAATGCCTTTTGTGAACTACTTTTAACGCAGCGAAAACGAGCACTCGCGCTATACTATCTAACGATAATCGGGCGAGCCTCTCATGACGCTCGCTTGGGGGCGGGGGTTATCGTTGCCAGGCAGCATTCCAGGCTTTTTGCTTTCTCCTCACCAGAAGTATGTCCTGTTCCTGCTTCAGGCAGGCTACTCGGTCGAGGTCTCGTGCGTCGTCCGGATCGATGGCCCGATCGATGCGGAGCGGCTTCGAAATGCCTGCAAATGCGGGGTGGTTCCCAGACACGAGATCCTTCGAACTTCCTTTGAGCGCCAACCCGGGGTGGCGACCCCTTTTCAGGCCGTTCGAGCGGAATTGGATCCCTTATGGCAGGACGCCGGCGACAGCGCCTCACCGCTGCGCGTAAGGATCCGCCGGGAGAGTCCCGAACTCCACTTCATCGACGTCGCGCTCTCCGCCGCGGCGGGCGATGGTCGCACGCTGCGCAACCTGGTCGCCGAGTTGGTGTACTGCTACGATCATGGGACGAACGCCGGCCTCGAACCGCAAGCGCCGCACCAGTATGCAGATTTTGCTGAGTGGCAACGCGGCGTCCTCGAGACCGAAAGCGATGGCGCTGCCTGGTGGCGCAACCAGGCATTCGACACTCCGCCTCCAACCCTGCCGCTCGAACGCCGCGGCTCGGCGGCCTTGGCTCCGCCCCAAGAGTTGGAGGTCCGAGTCGGCGGCCTGCCTGCCGAGTTTCTGTTCGCCTGTTGGCTCGGGTTGCTCTCGCGGCTTGCGGACACGCCGGAGGTCGCCGCGGTCTTCATAGGTTCCGGCCGCACCCGCCCGGAGATCGGTCCCGCCCTCGGCTTGTATGCGCGGCCGCTTCCCATCCAGCTTCGGTTCGAACCGGGCGCGCGCGTGTCGGAGGCCCTGCCCCTCCTGCAGAAAAAGCTCGCCGAAGCGGAGCGCTGGCAGGACTACCTCGATCCGGCCGCCGCCTTCCCGCCTTCGACTTCCGCGGCTGCGTTGCCCGTCGGCTTCGAGTTCTTCGAACAGCCACCGGAATGGAATGTCGCCGGCGCGTCCTTTCGAATCGTGCGCGAGTCCAGCCCGGTCTACCCGTTCAAGATCAAGCTGGTCTGCCAGGCGGAATCGAGTGAGGCCACGCTGTGTCGCTTCGAGTACAACCCGCAGTTGTTGTCGCAACAAGAGGTCCAGAGGATTGCGGGGTATTTCAGCCGCGTCGTCCAACAGGCGGCAGCCGACCCGTCCGCCCTATGGCAGGATTTCGAGCTGCTGAGCGAAGTTGAACGCTCCAGAATTCTCGAGGGCTTTAACGAGACTGCTGACGATTTCGATCTCGACGTGTGCTTTCCGCAGATGTTCGAGGCCCAGGTCGAGCGTACTCCGGACCGCTGCGCGTTGGTCTTCGGCTCCGAGGCGTTGAGCTATCGCCAATTGAACGCCAAAGCCAACCGCCTGGCGCATTATTTGCGCGACCGCGGCGCCGCCCCCGGCGTCCGGGTAGGGCTGTTCGTCGAGCGTTCGGCAGATGCCATCGTCGCGCTCGTGGGCATTCTGAAGGCAGGCGCGGCCTATGTTCCGCTGCACCCTCACCTCCCATCGGCGCGTCTGGCGCATCAGCTCGCTGAGACCGAAACACGCATCCTGGTCAGCCAGCAATCCCTCCTCTCTCGATTGCCTGGCTTTGACGGGCACGTCTTCTCGTTGGACCGCGACCAGCCAGCCCTGGAATCGCAGCCGGAGACGAATCCGCCTGCGACGGCGACCGCGGCCGACCCCATCTATGTCATCTACACCTCCGGATCGACTGGTGTGCCGAAGGGTGTAGCCACGATCCATCGGAACGTGGTCAACTACACGCAGTCGATCTGCCGCATCCTCAACCTGACCGATCCCCTGACCTTCGCTGACGTTTCCACCCTGGCAGCGGACCTTGGCAACACGCCCATCTACGCCGCGCTGGCTTCGGGCGGCTGTCTCCACATGATCTCGGACGACGTGCTCCTGGACGGCCTATTGTACGGCGAATACGCCCAACGCGTACCGATCGATCTACTCAAGATCGCTCCGTCGCATCTGCGCGCCTTGCTGACATCGGGCGAGCCCGCCCGCGTGTTGCCACGCCGCCACCTGGTAGTGGGGGGAGAACGACTGCCCTGGGATCTTGTCCACCAGGTGCACCAGGCCAGCGCCTGCTCGATTCTCAACCATTACGCGCCCACCGAGGTGACCATCGGTTGCCTCACCTGCCAAGTCGAGACCAACGCCTGGCTCGAGTCCTTGGCCGAGGTGGTGCCGTTGGGACGGCCGATTGCCAACACAACCGTCTACATCCTCGATCGGACTCTCAAACCAGTGCCCGTCGGCGTGCCCGGTGAGGTGTTCCTAGGAGGAGCGGGAGTCTCGGACGGCTATGTCAACCGCCCTGACCTGACCGCCGCGCGTTTCCTCATCGATCCCATTCACCCGGAGTCCGGCAGGCGTTTCTATCGCAGCGGCGACCGCGCGCGCTTCCTTCCCGATGGTTTCGTCGAGTTTCTGGGGCGCGAGGACGATCAGGTCAAAATCCGCGGCTTCCGCGTGGAACTCGGCGAAATCGAGGCCATCCTCGCGCGTCACCCCAGCGTGCGGGGCGCCGTGGTCGTGCTTAAGGAAGAACCCGGCGGCGAACAACAACTGGCGGCTCACCTGGTTGTCTCCAGCCAGTCCTCCGCTCGCGAGCTGCGCGAGTACCTGCGCCAGCACCTGCCCGACTACATGGTGCCGGCCAGCTTCCGTTTTCTCGACAAGTTCCCTCTCAACGCCAACGGCAAGGTCGACCGGCGTGGTCTCGCAGCGATAGCCGCCCTGCCAGTCGCGCCGGAAGCGACCGCAGCGGTATCGGATCCGGTTGTCGAGAGGCTGATCGGCATCTGGAAGGAAGTCCTGGGAAGCGCCAGCCTCGGGCCCGACGACAATTTCTTTGAGCTGGGCGGTCATTCCCTTTTGGCCACGCTCATCATCTCCCGTGTCCGCGATGCATTTCAGGTCCAGGTGCCGCTTCGAGCGATTTTCGAATCTCCAACAGTGGCCGGCTTGGCGAGCATCGTCGCCAAGGTTCAACTCGAAGCTCAGGAGGACGAGATCGCCCGGATTCTCAGTGAAATCGAGGGCCTGACCGACGAGGAGGCGCGGCAACTGCTGCAAGGCGACTGATGTTGCGTCGTATAAATGCATTGGCAACTGCGGCGCACGCTATAGCATGCCGCGGCGGACTTCAGTTCGCCGTTCCCTACCAAAGTTATGAGTGACTTAGAGCAGCGGCTCGCCAAACTCTCCCCGGAGAAAAGGGCGCTACTCGAAAAACGGATGGGGGCGCTCTCTCGGGGTGTCTTCATTCCCAGGCGCCAGACCTCCGGTCCCTGCGCGCTGTCAGCCTCGCAGTGGAGGTTGTGGTTCCTCGATCAGCTCGAACCTGGCAACCCGGCCTACAACGTGTACCGGGTTGTGCGCATCCTGGGCCCGTTCGACGCGACTGCCCTCAGGCGCAGCCTCCGCGAACTACTGCGGCGTCACGAAGTGCTGCGGACGACTTACCCGCTCATCGATGGGCGCCCGGTCCAGCGGATCGGCGGGGTCGTCGATATCGATCTGCCTGTCAGCGATGTCTCGGCTGCGCGGGCGATGGAGTTGGCCACCGCGCAGGCTATGGCACCTTTCCGCCTGGACAAAGATCTATTGCTGCGCACCAGTCTCTACCGGCTTTCCACCCAGGAACACCTTCTCGCGCTGAGTACGCACCACATCGCCGTTGACGGCTGGTCTGTCGGTATTCTGTTCCGCGAACTGGTGACGCTCTACGAGGCTTTCTGTCGTGGCGCCGATTCTCCGTTGTCCGAACCACCCATCCAGTTTGCCGACTACTCGCTTTGGGAAGAAGGGGTGCTCACTCCCGCCTACCGGGCCCGCCTGCTCGAATACTGGCGGCAGAAGCTCCAGGGCATGCCCGCGGCCCTCGAGTTGCCTACAGACAAGCCCCGGCCCGCGGTCCTGGGCTCTCGCGGCGCGCGTTATTTTCTCCACATACCCGGCGCACCGGTCGCAGCGCTGGCGGCGCTCGCGCAACGTGAAAACGCTACGCTCTTCATGGCCCTGCTGGCCGCTTTCAAAATGTTACTGGCCGCCTACACCGGCCAACAGGATATCGCGGTCGGTTCGCCGTTAGCCTGCCGCGAGCTGCCCGAGCTCGAAGGGCTTATCGGCTGCTTCAGCAATACGCTGGCCCTCCGAACCGAGCTGGGGTCCGATCCCAGTTTTCGCGGCGCGCTGGCCGGAGTGCGCGCTACGGTCCTTGAAGGGCTGGCGCACGAGCTGATGCCGTTCGATAAGCTCGTTCAGGCCTTGAACCCCCCGCGGGATCCTGGCCGCCTCCCCCTTGTCCAGGTCAATTTCCGACTCCTGACCGCACCCCTGCCGCCCGCGACCGGCGCTGGGCTTGCCTGGGACTTCCTCGAAATCGATAACCAACGCTGCAAATTTGATCTGGCCATCGAACTCCTGGAGAAGCCGGACGGCCTCAGCGGCTATCTCGAATACAGCACCGACCTGTTCCATGCGGAGACCATGCCGCTCATCGCCGCCGACTACGAGGATGTGCTCCGCGCCGTCTCCGCCAACCCCGACACGCCCTTCAGTGCGCTGGGCATGGAGCTGCGGCTCAAGCGTAGACAGCCCGGCGCGCCCCTCCCTCAGGTGCGGCGCAAGCCACTCTGGTTTGATCCCAGTCCGCCCGCACCCCAATGCCCTCCCTACGAGCTGCGGCCCGCCACCATCAGAGACTCAGCGTTCCTCTACGATCTGCGCGCCCTGACAATGAGGCCCTGGGTGAGGCAGATGAAGGGTTGGACTCCAGAGCGGCAGGAAGCGCATTACATGGACTTTGAGCCCACCCACCATCACTTGATCCTGGTGGATGGAAAGCCAGTGGGCGCGGTCGGTTTCTTCTGGAAGCCCGAAGAGTTGCACGTGCTAAACTTGCATCTGCTGCCGGAGGCGCAAGGTCGCGGTCTGGGCACGGCTATCATGAACCGGCTGGTTCAGATGGCCCACGACCGCGGATTGCCAGCCCGTGGCGGGGTTCTCAAGATCAACACCATCACGCAGAAGATGTTCAAGAAGACACCCATGTGGATCGCCGAGGAGACCGAGGATCGGTACTTCTACGTTGCCTATCCACCGCCCAGGACAGCGGCACCCGGCCGGCCCGCCGGCAACTGGGTCGCGCCGCTCAACCCGCGTCCCCAGGCTGGCCTGCGCCTATTCTGCCTGCCCTATGCGGGGGGAGACGCCGGGGTGTTTTCTGGCTGGTCTGCCGGCCTTTCCGAGAGCGTCGAAGTGTGCCCTATCCTGCTTCCCGGCCGCGCCGCCAGGATCGCTGAGCCACTTGTCGCCGATATGAAGACGCTGGTCCGGGCGCTCGCCCAGGGGTTGGCAAATTGGACCGACCGGCCCTTCGTGTTGTTCGGCCATAGTACCGGCGCGCTGGTGGCATTTGAATTGGCGCGGCGCCTCGAGCAAGAAGGTCGCTTGCCGGCGCAGCTTCTTGTCTCCGGCTGCGGCGCTCCTCAACTTCCGCCCGGCCGCCCAGGGCAGATCCATGATCTGCCGGACGCCGATTTCCTGGAGCAGTTGCGTGCGCTCGGAGGGATGCCTGACGCGATGCTGGCCAACCCTGAGCTGCGCGACCTGTTCTTGCCGATTCTGCGTGCAGATTTCAAACTGACCGAGACCTATCGGTACGTGCCCGGCGTTCCTCTGCGGTGTCCTGTCACGGCCTTCACGGGCCTGGAGGACCGGTTTGTCAGCCGCCAAAGCGCCGAGGCCTGGCGCGATCAGACTACGGGCGCGTTCGCCCTGTATACCCTGCCTTCCGATCATCTGTTCCTTATCTCGGATCGCCACTTGCTGTTGCAGTTGCTCGCATCGAAACTATCAATCGTAGGGGTAAATTGCATTGGGGCATTATCGTAAACAGTGCATCAGTTTTCTCGTTTCCAGTGAATGCAACCTGGATTGCGTTTACTGTTACATGCCGAAATGGGGTGAGAACATCGCCCCGAAGGACCGAGTCATCGATCTCGAGTTCGCCGTCGCGGGCTTGAAGGACTACCTGGCATGGTCGCCCGTTCCGGCCATCCGCTTCTTCGCCGCCGGAGAGGCCACTCACCAGTTCGGCCGTATGGTGGAAATCCACGACGAAGCACGCAAGCTAGTGGGACCGGGATTGCGGGTTGAGCTCCAGACCAACGGCCATTTCGGCGAAGAGGTCGCGCGCTGGGTCGAAGACAACGTTAACGTCGTCTGGATCTCCGCCGACGGCCCACCCGAGCTGCACGACGCCCAAAGGCCGTGTCTGGACGGGCGCGGCTCGAGCGACGTCGTGCTCGCCAACATCGAGCGCCTGGCCAGACATCCGCGCCTACAGCTCGGAGTGCGGGCCACCTTCATGCCCGAGCACTTTGGCCGCCAGATCGAGGTCCTCGAGTTTTTCCGCTCCCGCGGCGTGCGCTATGTCTGCGGTGCCCCGGCTTACTCCTCGACGGTCAATCCCAACATCACAGTTCCTGTTCTCCAGGATTTCGCCCATCATTTCGTCCCCGCCTACTATCACGCGCAAAGCGTCGGAATGTTTTACCAGACCCATCTCATGGTCAACTTCGACGAACCGGTCACCTGCTATTGCCGGGCCTGCACCAAACCGGCCCACCCGCAGCTCACTTCCGATGGCTATGTGTCCTGCTGCGACTGGGCTTCCTTCGGCCCCGCCTACCTTCCCGGCCTGCTGCAAGCCTGCATATACGGCAAATGGGATCCCGTTGCGAAGCGAATCGAGTATTTTCCGGAGCCTGAGAAACTCATCGAAGCCCGCAACATCGAGACCCTGGGGGCGGGTCCCTGCAAGGGCTGCCCAGTTCTCGATCACTGCGCCGGCGGCTGCATCGGCAAGGTAGCCGTGCGTTCCGGAGATCTCCACAAGATTGATCCCAATTGGTGCGCCGCGGTGAAGCACCTAGCTAAGCACATCCCGTTCGACACCGGTGTGTACCCGGTACGGCATTCCTGATCATGCGCAGTCCCGCGGCCGATGACCCGTTCACCCTCCTGCGCGCCAGCGCGTTCAACATCCTGCCGGTCGCCGGAATTGAATCCGGACTATTCCAGAGCTCGCCCGATGAAGCGCGGTATGTGGGACCGCTTGGCCAGTCGGAGCGACCATTGAATGCGGACACGAAAAAATCACTGTGTTCTTTGGGAAATGCTGGGAATCGGGTGGTTGTGATGAACAGTTGCAAGCTCGCCGAGGTGAGGCTGCTCAAATGCCACGGGCAGTCGATCCGAACGACACTCCCGCTGACCCGCCCCAACGCCTGCTCGCCCATTCACCAGAGCAGTTTCTGCTGTGGGGAAGACCGGGAAACTACCATGACGCCCCTCTCACGGCCTCAGGATGCCCCCTGACGCGACCTCGGGCTACCATGGAGCCTTCGGGATGGGTCTGATCTTTCGCTACCTCCGCGAACATTGGTGGCTGGCCGCCGGTGCGCTAGTACTGGCTGCGATCAACCAGATCTCCAGCATGGCGGAGCCGTTCATCTTTCGCCGCATCATCGACGGTTACCTGATCCCTTCGCGGCACCAAAGCGAGCGCGAGTTTGCCCTGGGCGCCGGGCTGTGGCTGGCCGCGATGGTCGCAGCAACAACCATAGCCTGGGCTGCCAAGACGCTGCAGCTCAGCCGCGTCGGTCAGATCTCCCAGAAAGTCGCCGCCACCATGTTCGCCGATGGCGTTCGGCACGCGCTTGAAATGCCATACGCCGAATTTGAGCACACACGCAGCGGAGAGATGCTCGACCAGCTGCAGAAGCTGCGCTGGAAAGTCGAGCAACTCATCGGCAGCACTATCAATGAGCTGTTTATTTCCTTGGTGGGCGTCGTGTTTGTGCTAGTTTACGCCGCGTCGGTTCATTGGGTGATCGCGCTTTATATGGCTGTGGTGGCGATTCTCATGATCGCGCTGAGCATAGCGCTCAGCCGCACTCTCAAGCGAGTCCAGGCAGACGTCTTTCGAGAAGGCACGGCGCTGGCGGGCGCAGCCACCGAGACCATTCGAAACATCGAATTCGTGAAGAGCCAGGGGCTCGCGCAACGGGAGATTTCCCGCCTGCACGATAGCAGCGGCCGCATTCTGGCGTTCGAATTGGAAGGCATCCGCCGCGTCCGCCGGTTCAGTTTTTTCCACGGTGGCTGCGTACAGACCATGCGCCTGTCGCTCATCGTGCTGCTGCTGTACTTCCTGTACATGCGATGGATTTCGGCCGGCCAATTCTTTGCACTCTATCTGTATTCGCGGTGCCTTTTTGTCCCCTTGCAGCAGGTCGGATCGGCAATCCAGGAATACCGCAGCACGGAGGCTTCGCTCGGCGCGTTCCGCGTCCTGCTCGACCGGCCGAAGGAATCGCGGCCGGCACGGCCTGTCCGGGTCGACAAGCTGCGCTCGATCGAATTTGATGACGTCCAATTCCAATACGCCGCTGCGCTGCGTCCGGCGCTTACCGGCCTGTCCTTTAGTGTGGTAAGAGGAGAGACTATCGCTTTCGTAGGACCATCGGGAGCGGGGAAAAGCACCATCGTGAAGCTCCTCTGCGGCTTATACACGCCGCAGCGCGGGCGCATCCTCTACAACGGCATTTCGCAAGGTAAGATCAGCCTGGACGAATTACGCGAACGCATCGGGCTAGTGACGCAGGAAACTCAATTGTTCTCGGGATCAATCCGGCAGAATCTGCAGTTCGTGCGGCCCGGCGCAAGCGACGCGGAGTGCCTTGTGGCGCTCGAGCAAGCGTCGGCGCAATCGCTGCTGAAGCGCACCGGCCAGGGACTCGACACGCTCATCGGAGAAGGCGGTCTCCGTCTCTCGGGAGGCGAACGCCAGCGCATCGCCATCGCGCGCGCCTTGCTCCGCCAGCCGCACGTGGTCATCTTCGATGAAGCCACGTCGTCGCTGGATTCGCTTACGGAGAAGGACATCAGTGCAACCATCCGCGCGCTGACTGGCCGCTCCGATGCCATTACGATTCTCGTTGCTCACCGGCTTTCCACTGTCTCGCGCGCCGATGTCATCTACGTGCTCGATCATGGGATGATCGTGCAATCCGGATCGCAAGCCGACCTGGTGGCTGCCGGCGGACTGTACCGCGATATGTGGCTCCAGCAGGTAAACGGGGATGGCGAATCGCACCCAGAATCCTGATCATGGACGTTCGCTGCTCGGCAGCCTCTGGCGATGGTGCAGCGGGCCTTCACGGCGCTGTCCGAAACGATCGGCCCGGAATTGGCGAGAGCCCGGAGGGCCTAAACT
>Ga0182027_10007072_pt1 | contig 16640 bp, 14 predicted proteins | sample 712E1DmetaG_FD_121300 | JGI IMG/M metagenome (GOLD analysis project Ga0182027, IMG submission 121300) | Permafrost microbial communities from Stordalen Mire, Sweden - 712E1D metaG (Illumina Assembly) | ecosystem: Environmental > Terrestrial > Soil > Wetlands > Permafrost | place: Sweden... | reverse complement strand
TTTATTACTCATGTGATGTTTAACTGTGAGACTAACCTTGCTTTTGTCAGACTGTTCCCGTTAATCGGATTTCAAATCATCACTGAACTGAAGTTCACCTGAAGATTTACCATGCCATGCAATTGTTAAGCTATCTAACACAGACAGGGGTAATATCGCTGGTTCCGCCGCAATAGCAACAACTATCGGCAATTATCTTTTGGGGTGTTTTGGGGGGCCAACCATCGTGTCGCCAGCACTCCCGCACCGATTTGTGCCATCTGCCAACCGTCCATTTCAAGCGCCATCGCCTTTCACTCCGGCAAAATCCCAGACATTGCACAGGGCAATCATCTCCACCGTGCTGGACGAACAGCTAAGACCCCGCCAAACGTTTCAAGGCGTCGGCGAAATCGTTTCCGGCCGGCAATTTACGCAGCCGGTAAACGGTCCTCTTTTCGTCGTTGCCACTATTGCCAAGCGGAACGTCAATGCCCTCGATGAACTCCTTGCCCAGAAGTGCCAGCAATTTCTCGCCGTCGCTGTAGAAATACTCCTGCAACAATGGCACGATCTTGTGCTCCCAAGCGAAACGCAGGTCTTCGAGGCTTGCCAGCCCCATGAAATAGCTGTGCCCGATCTGATGGTCGCGGTCGAAATGGGCCTCCAGTTTCTGATTCAACGCCGTCAGCAGTTTGCCGAGCGGCACACCAGCAACTTCGCCTAGCAGTTCCGGCTGCGGCATCAACTCCACAAATGTGAATCGCCGCCGCAACGCCACGTCCAGCAGCGCAATCGAACGGTCCGCCGTATTCATCGTGCCAACAATGAGCAGATTAGGCGGCACACTAAACTCATCGCCCGAATAGGGAAGCACCACCTTGATCTCGTTGGCCGTGCCTAGCCGTTTGTCCGGCTCAATCAATGTGATCAACTCACCGAACACCTTCGAGATGTTGCCGCGATTGATCTCGTCAATCACCAGCGCGTAGGTGTGAGCGCGGTCTTGGTCTGCCTGCCAGCATAAGCGCTTGAACACGCCCGGCTTAATCTCGTAATGCACTTCGCCTTCAACGTCCAACTCGATCTTCGGACGCAATCCCTCGACAAAGTCCTCGTAGCTGTAGGACTGGTGAAACGTGACAAACTCCAAATAGCGCGGCTGTGCTTTGACACTGAACTTCAAATCGTTCCCCTTCGCCCGCAACAACCGTTCCAATACCGCCGCCTCTGTCTCCTCCAGCTTGAACAAGGTGCCCTGCGCCCGATGGCGGATCGGCTCGGCTTGCTTGAGCGCGGGATTGTCTTTCAATTCCGCCCAACCGACGGGCGAATCAAGGAGTTGCACGGGTTCAAGCTCGAAGGTTTGCGCCTCGCCTTCCGGTACAAGCTGTTTGACCCGCGCAATCGCCGTGATTTCCTTCTTGGGCCAAGCGGCGTAGCCAAAGACCAAATCGCCCACCGCAATCTCCTCGTAGTTGCGCTGAATTTTGCCACGAGTAAAAACTTCAGCTTTCTTGCGGAACAATTCATCCCATTTCCACCTGGCCGGGCTTGCTGTCACCCACCAATACCGGATGTCCTTCTGCTCGCCCGTGCCCTCGACCAGCGTAACCAGTCGCTTCAGCTCGTCTTTGTTGCTTTGCTTTAGCGCTTGGGCATACTGTGCGGCTTCAGCGGTCCAGCCATTTTTCGCCAGCACCAACTGCCGCGCCTCATGGAGTGCTGACCATGTCTTGCCTGTGCCCGGCGGGCCATAGTAAATCCAATTGAGACTGCGGTTCATGTCGAGCCGGGATGAGGGCAAGGTGACTACTGGCTTTGGCGCAAACTCGCCTGCCTCTTCCATCTCCGTATCTGTGTGGTCAGCGGGTGGAAAACAATCGTAGAGAAAACCCATCATTTGCCGAGTGTCGAATCCGGCAAACTCTGGCTGTGCATGAAGAAACGACAGAAACTGACGGTTCTGCGCATGGAGTCCTCCGTCAGCTTTCAGCTCAAATACGGCTTCAAAATGCTTCAAATGATCAAAATTGGCGACCGGTAGAAATTGGTCGGGGAAATAGAGGGATAACGGTTTGGCCCGCAGCGAAGCAGGAAGGTCGCTGTCGTCGAGCTTTTGAAAATCGCCCTGTTCGGCCTGTTGAACGAGCTTTACCAATCGTTCTAGGACAGCCGCAAGCGCCTTTTCTGCGCTATCCACAGCAAGCCAGTTGATCCACTTCCAATCCTTCTTATTTCCGTCCCACCAAACCCAAAACTTGCTGACATTGCCGCCCCGAATACTACCAAGCTGCTGCGTCTTGCGTTCCAGCCAGTAACAAAAACTATCTTTATAGTCATCGTGACCGAGTGCGTATTGCTTGAGTGTCAACTTACCCAATCGCTCCTTCGGGAATCTCCGGACAAACTCCTCGCGCAACTCGCGCAAATTCTTGGACATCGTTTTGGGATTTCGCGTCAGCCAATCGCGCAATTTGCTCCGCCAATCGCCACTGCCGGAATGCGCTAGGCTGTAATCGCACCAGAGCCAGGAATGGACGTCCACGAGGTCAGCTTCGCGTCCGAGTTGCCGCGACAGATCTTTCTGCAACGGCTTCAAGAATTCAAGGTAAGCGACGTATTTTTCACCCGCACCATCACCTTTGGGCAAGTCCAGCCCCCAACGAGTGACGGCGTTCTTGATTAGAGTGGGCCTGTAGAAGATGTATTTGTCGGGGTTTGTGGCGGCCAACAGACAGGAAATCAACCCAAGGCTGATCTTCTTGCCTTTGCTCACCAGCGATTGATAATCCGTGTCTACTTCGCGTTTGAAGGTCTCGATGCGCGCTGCTAGCGGCGTGCGCTCGTTAAACAGTCCCGCCAACAACTTTTGAATTCTCTTGGCGCTCACCACTGCCAGATATTTTTCGAAGTCATCGCGAATGTTGAAGCGCGTCAGATTGTCGAGTTCGGCTCGGCAGGAGACTACGACTTGGCGGAAGTTCGGGATAAAGCCGGGCGAAACCAACGCGGAATCTGTCAGCCCCTCGCCTAGCGTTTTCATCAGCTTGGTCTTGTAATCTCGCTCCTCGGCAGGATAGCGATCTGTGCCGGCAAAGCGGACAAACTCCTGAAGTGATTTTTGATACGTTTCGCTGTTTTTCATTGGTGCTCCTTCCGCCCACAAAGGATTCCCCTCAATTCCTCCGTGAGCAGTTGTTGGTCTGACTTTTTCACAAAGTCCCGCTGCAAATCCACCATGCACACTTCCAACCAGGGCGGCGAATCGGCATCGGCGCTGAAATCACGAGTAATTGTTCCAGAAGTTTGCGGATAGAGCAACACCACGCGCGGGCAGCGGTAACGCTCCTTGTAGGCGAACATTTGGTAGGCGTCGGCTTCGGCAACACGCGCTTTGGCGTCGTCGGCTTCGAGCCGTTTGTATTTGGTGTCCACAATCAGCGCCGTTTCGCGCGTGGCGGTTTCAAAACGGATGTCGGGCACGAGCTTGAAAAGATTGCTGCCCGATTCATCGCACAACAGATAGCGCGTGCCACTCTGCGGTCGCAATGACCAGCCGCGTGCCTGCCATACCGCCCGCAACTCGCGGCGGATGAACTCGGCGACGAATTCCTCGAACAGCTTGTTCATATCGAACATGAACGCAAACGCGTCGAGCCGGCCCGGACTCGGTTGCGGTCCTGCGCCCTCCCAGAACATCCGCGCCATCTCCAGCAGCGGGCGATACAACTGCCCGTCGCCCGCACGGCGACGATACCGTTGCATCCATTGCGCGGCTTCGGGGAAATCTTTCGGTCGGGGCATAACGTCAGCCACGTCGGCGAAGGCTGACCGCAACTGTGCCAGGTTACTGCGCGTGTCAGACCACGTTGCCCACCGCGATAAGCGTAAGACGGTGGCATTGAACAGGCGATTGGGCAGATTATCTTCGGTGAACTCGTCGTAAGCCACGTCGAAACGGTCGCGCCGCCAGCCGTCGGAACGTTGCGCCTGTGCCGCCACCAGCCACCGCCCCTTCATCACGTTGAGCCGTTCCTCGACGGAAACATAGCCGCGCAACAATTCACGCCGGACGGCGTCCCAAAGCCGCCGGGCGAAAATCCAGTAGAGGATTTCGGAGAACGGCGCGGATTTCTCGGTCAACCGAGAGATTTCAGGTTCGGTCACGCGCAGCTTGCCGGTGTAACTGAGCAGGAACAGCAGGTTGGCGGTCGCCTCGCGTTCGCGCTCGGTTGCCTGCAAGTCAGAACGGTGCATTTTGGGCAACACTTGCACGACACGCGCACCCATTTGGACAACGCCAACAAACGAAGTTGCCCGCACCTCGCGCCAGCCAACCTCGAACATCTTTTCGCCACGCGGCCCGCGTAGCCTGTCGAGCGTGGTCTTCTCCCCGTCCGATAACGGTTCGCGGATTGTCTCGTGCTCAGAGATCGCTCGCATACGCACGAAGTATGCTGTCGCTACGCTCGCAAAAGCAAGGACGGGCACGGCACAACACTCGCAAGCCTTCGCGTAAACCTTCGCGCCCGAATGCTGTCCGCAGATAAATTTCTTTTCTCCCGGCGCAAAACGCGGGAAGCTCAATCCATGAATGTATTCTTGACCGGCGGAACGGGTTTCATCGGTTCGTATGTGGCCATGGAACTGGTGAAACACGGACATCACGTGACCATCCTGGCCCGCAACCGCAACAAGGTGCCGGAACTCAACAAAATCAACGCGCTCGAAATCGTGCAGGGCGACATCACCGACCGCATACTGCTCGCGCAACTCGTCGCCGGGATGGATGCCTGCATCCTGGTCGCGCTGAATTACACTAGGAAAACCGGATGGGAAGTTCTCCTCGACGACACGCTCCCAACCGTATTCCTGTCCGACGCGGCGGCGCAGGCGCAAGTGAAACATTTCATCTACACCTCGTCCACGGCGGCGAATGACAGCCTCTACATGGGCGCCCGGGACGAGGCCGAGAAAGATCTCAAAAGCGTCACCGCCGCCACGAAGCAGCATCCGGCCACGTTCTACGGCGCGACCAAGGCGGCCAGCGAAAATTTTGTCACCGCGCAGTCTCATGTTTCACCGATGCGGGTCAACATCATCCGCCCGGGCTATGTGTTTGGAAATCCCGTGGTTCCGGGAGGCAGCATCCAGGGCGATACGCGTTTTCGCGACATCGTGAGAAGCGCCGTGCAGAACCAGCCCATCTCCGTCACCAAGCATGACGGCACCCAGTTCATCTGGGCCGGTGACCTGGCGCAGCTCTACGTGAAAGTCCTTCATGGGAACATGAATCGGAAGACATATTTCGGCCTCTCCCGGAAATTCGTTTCGTGGCATGACATCGCGCGGGCGGCAGTGGAGAAGATTGGTTCAAGAAGTCGCGTGGAGCTGGTGGACAAAGGCTGGGAGGAAAACGGGAGTTTTTGGGATGTCTCCGAGATGAAAAAGGATTTCGGCCTCGAGTTCGACCCGTGGCAAAAAATTCTGGAACACCTCGATCATTACATTGCGCTGGAAAAGCGGCAGTGACTCGGAATGTCACCGCCATACCGCTCACGTTCGTGAGTCTGTGAATTGCAATCTGCATGTGTGTTGTTCACTGTTGGACAGTCGTGCCGGGGCTTTTGATTCGCGCGAAAGTTTCCAGCGCCACTTTGCGGGCGACTGCGTGATCAACAATCGGTTGCGGGTAAGTGCGGCCGCATTCCACTCCGGCGTGGGTGAGCGCGTCAGCGGGCGCTTCGTGTGGGGCGTGAATGTATTCGGTGGGGAGCTTCGACAACTCCGGACACCAGCGGCGGATATAATCGCCGTGCGGGTCGAACTTCCCGCCCTGGCTCACCGGGTTGAAGACGCGGAAATAGGGCGCGGCGTCCGCACCGCAGCCGGCGGTCCACTGCCAGCCGAGCGTGTTCTGCGCCAGGTCGGCGTCTACGAGTGTGTCCCAAAACCACCGGGCGCCTTCCTGCCACGACAACAGCAAATCCTTCACGAGAAAACTCGCAACAATCATCCGCACGCGATTGTGCATCCAGCCCGTCGTCCACAACTCGCGCATTCCGGCATCCACGATGGGATAGCCGGTGAGGCCTTTCTGCCACGCCTTGAGAAACACAGCGTTTTTGCGCCAGGGAAATTTTCCGAAGCCGGCGCGCAGCGGTTCGGCCGGCGTGTGCGGAAAGTGATGCAACAAATGGTGGGAAAATTCGCGCCAGCCAATTTCGGCGAGGAATTGAGAAGAACGCCAGTCCTCTCCGGAGCGCCGGTCTCCGACCCGGCGAGTTCCGCTTCCCGCATGACGCCGTACCGCATGCCAGATTTGACGCGGGCTGATTTCGCCGAAGTGCAGGTGCGGCGACAGCCGTGACGTGCCGGTGACATCGGGACGGTTGCGTCCGCCGGCGTAATCGTCGAATACCCCGGTCAAAAACAGTTTCAAGCTGTCGGTCGCGCCTGCCTCACCCGGCTGCCACGCGGCTTGCATTCCACCGGCCCAGTTGATTTTCGGTTCGAGTTCCAGTTCGTCGAGCGGTATGGATTGCGGCCACTTCGCCGGCGCAGGCAGATGTTTCGGCACCGGCAGCGGCCCGACCGGGTCCGGCTGGGCGAGGCAATGCCTCCAAAACGGCGTGAAGACCTGGAACGGCTCGCCACTTTGATTTTGAATCGTCCACGGTTCGTGCAACAGCGCGGCGTTGAAACTCTTGGCCTCGAATCCGTCAGCGCACAGCGCTTCCTGCACGTTCGCGTCACGCGCGATAACATCCGGTTCGTAGCGGCGGTTACAGAAGACCGCGTCGGTGCCGGTTTCTTTTGCAAGAGCGCGCAGCGTATCGAGAGTCGGGCCGCGCCGGATGACCAACCGCAAACCCAGCTCCCGCAAGCGCGAATCCAAGGCGGCCAACGACTGGTGCAGCCACCACTTCGACGCGCCGCCCGGCGGCCAGTCGCCTTCTTCCTCCGGCGACCAGATGAAAATGGGCACAACCGGCCCACCGCGATTCGCTGCTGCAGCCAGCGCAGGATTGTCCGTGAGCCGAAGGTCTAATCGTAGCCAGAGGAGGGCGGGCTTGTTCATGGGTAATTTATTCCCTCAAGGATGCGCGGGTCGCGGCACGGATGGATTTGATATCGAGTTGAAATACACCGGCCTGCTGGTCAGAAATCAGAAACCCCACCGAGGTGACGTTGGCGGGATTCAACGGCGGCGCGTCGGTCAATACGCGTCCGCGAAACGTTGGCACGAAGTCCTCGAACGCCACCCAGTGATCTTCCCATTCGCCGTGTTTCGTCGTGAAGGCGCACTGGTAAAGCGGCGTGTCGAATCCCGGCCCGGTGCGCACGGTGAATTTGTAACGGCGTCCGTCGCCGCGCACGCGCAGGACGAACGCGTCAAACCCGCCGAGGTCATGCTTCACGCTCGAAGGGCGGATCGAAGCAAATCCACCATTATTTTCCAACGACACCAAGCCGCTGAAGACCGCGCTGTTGGCGACAACTTGAAACTGGCTGGTGGACACGCCGCCCATCACATCGTCATTGACGATCTGCCAGCCCGGCGGGTTGGCCGGGGTTTGAAAATCAAAAAGGATTTTTTCGGAACCAGTTTCAGTGTTCATGTTGAGTAGTTCACCCGTTCAACCGCCACAAGGCAAAGTTTAGCGCCGCGGCGAAGCTCACCCACGCGAGGTAAGGCGCGAGCAGCCACGCAGCGGCACGAGCCGCCCGCCGATGTAGCCGGTGGCGCCGGTGAGCCGAATGAGTTTGGTTGAGGCCATGCCGGCTTGCCGGCCGGGCGGGAAGCCCGTTCCGGATTCCGCGGCTCAGACCGCTTTCTTCCGCGCGGATTTCCACTCGTCCAACACAGAGAAGAAGCGCAGAGCCACCGTGTCATTCGGGTTGACGAGCAGCCTTTGTTTCAGGCGAAGCGACTCGATCTCGGTCGCATCCTCCTGCTCGGCCACATAGTAGATCGGTTTGGTCCGCTCGCCGTAGATGGCGTAGCAATACCAGTTCATGAGGAAAGGCTCGCCGCTCTTGCGGTAGTTCCAGGTCTGCCCGTGGAACACTTCCCGGTTCAACAGCTTTTGCCTCAGCGAGCTGACGACGGCACGGTCGGTGTGTTTGCCTTGAAGGATGCGCGGGGTCTTGCCGCCCAGTTCCTCCCGGCCGTAACCCGTTATCTTCAGCCAGGCGCGGTTCACGTAAATGATGCGCGGACCCGCAGGGCCTTGAAGCGTCGTGTCGGTGACCATGATTCCACGTCGCAGGTTTTCCAGCACTATCAGCCAATCGAATTTCAGTTGCATAGTCTTTGTTTTCTGCCATCGCCTTTATCGGCTCAGGCACTGGCATCTAACTTGCCCCGTGTGATCGCGAATGGCAAGGCGGGCGCGCTGCGGACCGGGCGCCGGCTCACGCAAACACCTCCCGCAATCTTTCCTGCCGGAACTCGAAGATTTTCCTCACATCGCGGCGCACAAAAAAGCGGTTGACCAGCCGGCCGCCGATCACATCGTACCGCACCATGTCCCGCGCGAGCGTCCCGCCGTCCCGCTCCTCAAAGGTGTGCTGGTGAATCCATGCGCGGTAAGGCCCGTGCCGTTGTTCGTCCACGAACCGGACAGGCGGCTCCCACGCGGTGATCTCGCTCTGCCAGCGCAACGGAAGGCCACGCAGCCGCAGCCGGTAGTCAATCCGCAGACCAACGCGCATTTCAATCGGGCGCGTCGTCAGCACCTCGAATTTCAGCCACGGCGGGGTGAGGGCCTCGAGATTGAACGCGTCGGCGAAAAACCGGAACACCTCGTCGCGCCGGCGGGGAAGCCACAATTCGGCTTCCAGTTGGAAGAGGCCATCGGGCGTCCGGCTGAATCGCAGCGGGTTCACGCGGCCTGAACCAGATCCTCCAGCAGCAGGCTCGTGCTGATGCGGGCGGACTCGAAGATGACCGGCAGGCCGCTGCCCGGATGCGTGCCGCCGCCCACGAGATACATGCGGTCGAATTCCTCAAAGCGGTTCTGCGGGCGCAGATGCAGCATTTGCGCAAAGTTATGCGCCAGATTGAAGGTTGCGCCGCGATAGATGTCCATTTTGCTCTCCCAATCGGCGGGCGTCACCACACGCTCGAACCGGATGCGTTTCTCGATATCCGCTGGCAGACCGATCTTCGCCAGTTGCCGCAACGCCACCTGGCGATACCGCGCGCGCTCCTGGCTCCAATCCACGTTGGGATGCTGATGCGTCACCGGCAACAGGACATACAACGCGCTGTGGCCGGGCGGCGCCATGGTGGCGTCGGTGCGGACGGGGTTTTCGACGTAGAACGAAGGGTCTTCCGACAACACATGCTGCCGCTCAATCTCGTCGAGGTTGCGGCGATAATCTTTGGCGACGTAAATGTTGTGGTGCGCCAGTTGATCGAAGCGACCTTCCACGCCGAGATAAAGCATGAAGGTCGAGCAGGAATAATCCTTCTTCGCGAGTTTCGCGTCGCTCCAGCGGCGGCGCAGGCCGTTGGGCACGAGTTTCGACATCGCGTTGGCGAAATCGGCGTTCACCACGACAGCGTCGGCCCGGAGTTCACCTTGCGCGGTCCGCACCCCCACCGCACGGCGACCTTCAAATAGGATTCCCTCCACCGCCGTGCTGAGTTTGATTTTCACGCCGAGTTCTTCCGCCACCCGCGCCATGCCGCGCGTGAGCGCGTTGCAGCCGCCCGTCGGATGCCAGATGCCGTGCTCATATTCGAGGAACGACAGGATGGAAAACAGGCTCGGACACTGGAACGGCGACATGCCGAGATACTTGGATTGGAACGTAAAGGCGAGTTGCAGGCGCGGGTCGGTAAAATAGCCCGCGAGTTCCGCGTGCAGGGATTTCCACGGCTTGAGGAACGGCAGCACCGCCAGCAGGCGCAGGCTGAGCAAGCTCGTCCACCCGGGAAACGGCACCTGCAGACACGGAGCGAATTTCTCCAGCTTCACGCGATTGTACGCCATGAATTTCCGGAACTGCGGCCCGTCCGCCGGCGACAATTTTGCAATCTCCGCCACCATGCGTTCGATGTCCGACGTCGCGTTCAACTCGCCACCTGCCCCAAACGTCAGCCGGTATTGCGGGTCGAGCCTGGTCATCGGCACTTCTTTGAACAGATCGCGCCCGACCGCTTGAAAAATTTCCTGCAGGATTTGCGGATAGAGAAAAAACGTCGGGCCAAGATCAAAACGGTAGCCGTCGCTTTCGATGGCGGAAGTGCGCCCGCCCACGCGCGGCTGTTTCTCCAGAACGGTGACTTCCACCCCGGCCTTGGCGAGCAACATGGCTGCGGCCAATCCGCCCGGCCCGGCGCCGACGATCAACACTCGCTTTGACATGATCATCTAATTACCCGAAACGCTCTCGCTTGGCAACCTCACCCGCCCAGCAGGAAACGGTAGGCGCGCTTGAGGGTGGCCAGCCGGGTGCGCGAGGGCGGATAGCGCAGTCCCGGATCGAACACAAGCGATCGGCGCAAGATCGAACGACGGTGGCTGAAACAGTCAAAGCCCGACCGGCCGTGGTAGGCGCCAAAACCGCTGTCGCCCAGACCACCAAACGGCAGGTCATGCCCGATGATGTGGGCGACGGTATCGTTGAGGCAGACGCCGCCCGACCGCGTCGCGCCCAACACGCGTTCCTGCGTCGCCCGGTCGTGGGTGAACAGGTAGAGTGCCAGCGGCGTCGGACGGTCGCGTTGCAACGCCAATGCGTCGTCGAGCCGGTCGAATTCCAGCACCGGCAGGATCGGGCCGAAGATTTCCTCCTGCATCACCGGGGCGTCGGCCGGCACGCCGGTCAAAATCGTCGGCGAGAGGTAGAGGTCGTCCGCATCCTGCTGGCCGCCATGGGCGATCTGGCCGCTGCCGAGATAGCCGGTGAGCCGGTCGAAGTGTTTGCGGTTGATGATGCGACCGTAGTCCGGGCTTTTCTGCGGGTCGTCGCCATAGAACTCGTGGAGCGTCCGCTTCATTGCGTCCACCAAGGCGGCGCGGACGCGGCGGTCCACGAGGATGAAGTCGGGTGCCACGCAGGTCTGGCCGGCGTTCATGAATTTGCCCCAGGCGATACGGCGCGCGGCGATGTCAAGCGGCGCGTCGGCGCAAACGAGGCACGGGCATTTGCCGCCTAGTTCGAGCGTGACGGGCGTGAGCTGCCGGGCGGCAGCCGCCATCACGGCCCGGCCAACGTTGGTGCTGCCGGTGAAGAAGATGGTGTCGAACTTTTCGCGCAATAACGCCTCTGCGGCATCGCGTTCGCCCGGGACGACGGCGATGTATTCTTCTGGAAAAGTCGCGCCAATGAGTTCGGCGATCGCGTCGGCGGTGTGCGGCGCGAACTCGGATGGCTTGAGCACGGCGCAATTGCCCGCGGCCAGCGCGCCGACCAGCGGCGACAGCAGAAGCTGGAACGGATAGTTCCACGGTCCGAAGATGAGGGCCGCGCCATAGGGTTCGGGCCGGATGAATCCGCGCGCCGGCCAGGCGAGCAGCGGTGTGTGGCGGCGTTGCGGCTTCATCCATGCCGGCAGGCGGCGGAGGGCGTGGCGGAGGTCGCCGAGCACGAGGCCGATTTCGGCAGTGTAGGCCTCCTGCGGCGATTTGCGGAGGTCGGCGTGGAGCGCCTCGATCAGCGCTGGTTCCCGCGCTTCGATGGCCTCGTAAAATTTCCGGAGCTGCGCGCGGCGAAACTCGATGGGCCGGGTGGCGCCGGTCTGGAAGAAGGTGCGCTGGCGGGAGATGAGCGGGGCGCAGTTCATGTTAGGTTTGGCAGAGTGTCGGCGATGGTGTAGAACTTGAGCAAGAAATGATTCGGAGAATTGCGATCTGGTTTTTCCTGTCCGCGTCCCTGGCGTGGGCGGACGAGAACAGCGACCGTCTCACAGTGGCCGGAGTCAGGGAGTTCACGGCGGCGTATCAAGCTTGGGACGGCACGCGGTTTGGCGTGGCGGCGGAACTTTTCCGGCAGGCCAGCACCAACGCCACGGCCACCGTGACGAATTTTTACTGGCTGGGCGCGGCGCAGTTTCATCGCCTGTTGCAATTGCAGAACCCGTCCGCGAACCCGACCAACCCGCCGGCCGCCGATGCCGCGCTCGAGGCGGCGGTGGACGCGCTGACGACCGCCGTGAAACTGGATGAACACCACGCGGAAAGTCACGCGCTGCTCGCGACGCTTTACGGCATGAAGATCAACGGCAGCGTGCTGCGCGCCGCCTGGTACGGCCCGCGCGTGATGAAACATCAGAACCAGGCGATCGAGTTCGGCGCGACCAATCCGCGCGTGCGGTATCTGCTGGGCATGTGCCGGTTTCACACCGCGAAGAAACCGGCGGCATGGCAGGAAACGCTGACGACGCTACTCGCGGCGGAAAAGCTTTTTGAGGCCGAGTCCAAGGTCGCCGCCGCGCCGCTGGAACCGCGTTGGGGCCACGATAGTTGCCTGACGTTCATTGGCCGCACTTACGAAACGCTTGGCCAGCCGCCGGAGGCGGCGGATTATTTTCGCAAGGCGCTGGAAAAACATCCGCAAGACAGCCTGGCGCAGGCCGGCTTGAAACGGGTCACGGAAAAGAAGTGAGGAAAGCATGGACAATAAAAAAGTCATCGTCATCGGCGCGGGATTGGGTGGATTGTCCGCCGCCATTTCGCTGAAGCAGGCGGGCTACGCCGTCGAGGTATTCGAGAAGAACGCGCAGATTGGCGGCAAGCTCAACGTCCTGAAGGAGCGCGGCTACACGTTCGACCTCGGCCCGTCCATCCTCACGCTGCCGCACATCTTCGAGCGGTTGTTCGAGCGCAGCGGCAGGAAGATGAGCGATTACATTCCTATCCGCGCGTTGCGCCCGCACTGGCGAAATTTTTTCGAGGACGGCGTGACGCTCGATCTTTATCCCGAACCCGACCGGATGGCCGCCGAGGCGCGAAAGGTCGGCGAACCGCCCGAAAACATCGAACGTTTCCTCACCTACTCCGCCAAGCTCTACGATCTGACGAACGATGGCTACTTCGAGCAGGGCCTGGACAATTGGCGCGATTTCGCACGGCATTACGGGCTGTGGAAGTTTTTCCAGTTCGATTTGTTCCGCAACATGCATCAGGGCGTGGCGTCGCATCTACAGACGCGTTACTTCCGCGACATCTTCGATTTTTTCATCAAATACGTCGGCTCGTCGGCCTATCGCGCGCCGGCGTTCATGAACGCCATGCCCACGATCCAGTTCCGCTACGACCTCTGGTATGTGGACGGCGGGCTTTACCATATCGCGCTTGGCTTGAAGCGGCTCATGGAAGAACTCGGCATCAAAGTGAACCTCAACGCCGAAGTCAGCGAAGTGCGCCGCGAAAACGGCCGCGTCACCGGCCTCGTCGCGAATGGAAGGTTCCACGCCGCCGACATCATCGTGTCGAACATGGAAGTGATTCCCGCCTACGAGAATTTGCTGCGGGAGGACAAGGCGTTCATCGCGTCGCTAGAAAAAAAATACGAACCCGCCTGCTCCGGGCTGGTACTGGATCTCGGCCTCGACTGCCAATATCCGCAGCTCGCGCACCACAATTTCTTTTTCAGCGGCCATCAGCGGGAACATTTTCAAACCGTTTTTCAAAAGCGCGAACTGCCCGACGATCCGACGATCTATCTCGTCGCCGCGTCCAAGACCGACCCGACCGTCGCGCCAGCGGGCTGTGATTGTCTGAAAATCTTGCCACACATTCCTTATATTGATGACGAGCACCCGCTGACGCGCGAAGATTATTTGAAATTCAAGGAGCGTATCGTGGACAAGCTGGAGCGTATGGGCCTGAAGGATTTGCGGAAGCACATCGTCTTCGAGCACGTCTGGACGCCGCTCGACATTCGTGCGCAATACAATTCCAACAAAGGCTCGATCTACGGCGTGGTGAGCGACCGCTGGAAAAATCTGGCGTTCAAAGCGCCGAAGCAAAGCACGCTCTACACAAATTTGTTTTTTGTCGGCGGCTCGGTGAACCCCGGCGGCGGCATGCCGATGGTGGTCCTCTGCGGCCAAAACGTCGCCAAAAAAATTGTTGCGTGGGACAAGTGATGATCCTTCTCGCTGTCACACTCGCGCTCTGGTTTGCGGGCTGGATTGTGCTTGGCCGCGTCCGGCGTTGCGGCCACCACGAAGTGAATCAATCTGTTTCCGGCGAACAACTTTCCATCATCATCCCCGCCCGCAATGAGGAGCACAATTTGCCGACGCTGCTGCGCTCGCTCGCCGCGCAGCCGGTGAAGCCGCGCGAGATCATTGTCGTGGATGACGGCTCGACGGATCGCACCGCCGAACTTGCCCGGCAACTCGGCGCGACGGTGATTGCCTCGCAACCGCTGCCCGATGGCTGGCGCGGCAAGACGTGGGCCTGTCACCAGGGCGCAGAAGCTGCAACCGGCGACCTGCTGTTGTTCCTGGACGCGGACACTTGGTTTGAGCCGGACGGGCTGGCGCGCGTTCTCTCCGGCTACTCCGGCGGCGCTTTCTCGGCCGGGCCATACCACGCGGTCCGCAAACCGTACGAAGACCTCTCTCTGTTCTTCAACGTAAACATGAACGTCGGCACCGTGCCGCGCGGGTTGTTCGGGCAAATGTTGCTCGTGGATCGGGAGAGTTACCGGCGCGTCGGTGGACACGAATCCGTCAAGGGCCGGATTCTGGAGAACTTCTGGCTGGCGGAGAAATTTAGCGTGGCCGGCATTCCGGTCCGCAGCGAGCGTGGCCAAGGCGCGTTCTCATTCCGCATGTACCCGAACGGGTTGCGCGAACTCGTCGAAGGCTGGACGAAAGGCTTCGCCTCCGGGGCCGGCCAAACGCCGCGCGGGACGTTGCTCGTGGTCGTGGCCTGGATGACCGGTCTCATGCTGCCGCCAATCTCGTGTTTGGCGACCGGCGACTGGCTCCGGTGGGGCACGGTGTATCTGTTGTGCGCCGCGCAGGTGGGATGGCTGGGCGGGTGGGTGGGGGCGTTTCGCTGGTACACGGCTTTGCTGTATCCGGCGCCGCTCATATTTTTCTTCGCCGTGTTCGCCCGCTCGGCAATGCGGTCGGGCAAAGCAGTCACCTGGAAAGGACGGGAAATTCGTGCCGATTGAACCGCCCATCATGTGGATCATCGTGCTGAACGTGGCCGGCTGGCTCGTCATCCAGCTTGGCCTCGCGTGGCTGTTTACCAAGATGCCGGTGACGTGGTTTAACCCGGGCGGCACGCCGGCTTGGGAACGGGGCGGACGTTTTTACGAACGTGTCTTTGGCATCAAACAATGGAAAAACCGGTTGCCGGATGCCGCGCGCTGGTTTGGCGGCGGCTTTGCCAAAGGCGCGCTGGCTGGCGCCGATCCCGATTACCTGCGCCGGTTCATCCGCGAGACCTGGCGCGGTGAACTCTGTCATTGGCTGGCCACCGGCTGCGCCCCGCTGTTCTTCCTCTGGAACCCGTGGTGGGGCGACCTGATCATCGTCGGCTACGCGCTGGCGGCGAACCTGCCCTGCATCCTCGCCCAGCGCTACAACCGCAACCGTTTCCAGCGCCTGCTCGCCAGGCGAGTCTGAAGAGTGGCACCTCGCTCCGTTACATGGACCATGGTTCCGCGTGGATGTCGAGCTCATCAGACCAGCGGTATTGCAGCTTCACGATTTCATTCAGGATGTCTCCGGGCAGCGGCTGGAGATTGTCCTTGGCAGAGAGGAATTCCTTGAAATTTTCGGGGCGGCTGGTGGCACCGACGGTGGCGCGGACCTCGGGGAAGCTGTGGGCGAAGCGCAGACAGAACTCCGTCCAGTTCTTGGTGCCGGAATGTTCAAAAATCGGGGCCACTTCCACCGCCCGCTGCTGCAAGTATTCCTTCCAGGCGGCGCCCGGAACATCCCGCAGCCGGTGTACGTTGCCACCGGAAACGGTGCGCAGAGCAATGACGGGGTCGTTTCGTTTCCGGATCAAATCCCACAGCTCGTTGGAGGCAAATCGCTGCAGGGGATTCAAATAAAAAATGCAGCCGTCAACAATGCCTTCCGGGTATCCGCCCCGCAACGCCTTGAGCGCTATATCGGAGGTCCAGGGAAACACTTCGAGCACGAAACGCCGCACCAGCCCTTCCTGCTTGAGGCGGGAGAACGCCTGGTAACAGTCCCCGCCGCGCGCGAAGTCATTGGCCAGCTCCCCGCCCAGGCAAAGCTGGCCGAGTTCGATGTTGTCCACTTCCAGCGGTTCGATGTTCTGGCGAATGACGTCCCGCAGCTCGTCCACGGTGCTTCCGATGATTTTGACAATCAACTTCGGAACTTTGGCGCGGGCCTGGTCAAAAGCTGCGCGCAGCACCTCGAGGGCGTTGCCGTAGGTGTGGCTGGTGTGAAACCAGATGCCGGCATCCATGGCGACGCGTGCCATTCGCACACGGTCGTCGAAAGGAATCTGGCTGTCGCCCAGCCGCGTTGTCCCATAAATGTATGGCGGGAGATCGGCCAGCAAGGCTGATTTGGCGGTGGAATTGGTCTGGTGCATGGCGAAATGGCGTTCAGTCCTGCGCAGGCGGGTCGCCAGCCTGAGGCTTGGCCGCCTTGATCTGCGCGCAATCAATCCCCTTGATTTGCCGGGAGAGCAGCA
>Ga0182027_10007071_pt1 | contig 16643 bp, 19 predicted proteins | sample 712E1DmetaG_FD_121300 | JGI IMG/M metagenome (GOLD analysis project Ga0182027, IMG submission 121300) | Permafrost microbial communities from Stordalen Mire, Sweden - 712E1D metaG (Illumina Assembly) | ecosystem: Environmental > Terrestrial > Soil > Wetlands > Permafrost | place: Sweden... | reverse complement strand
CCGGCTCCAGACATAGGTCCATTGTCAGATGTGTAAATCTGACCACCACCATCGACTAAAAATGCTGTATTTCGTGCCACACTTGAAAAACCAGTCCATCCATCAGTTGTTTGAAATATGTCAAATTCTTCAATAAGACCCTGTTTGATTCTAAATGTCTCCCACATAGCCTCAAACTTAACATCCATCGGAACGTCATCTCCAGTTTTGACCGAGTTAAGTTTGCCAAAACTGAGCGAGTAGGTCATATTCCGCTTTTCGGAAATAGTGATAGTTCCTTCTCCGGGTCGAAGTTCAACGGAGTTTTTAGGATCGCTACCGTCCAACAACTTGAGAGTACAATTCCTAAGGTCTAGTTGCATCTTGAAACTCCATTTTGTATGTTCCAGCCACCGTTGACTGCAAAACCCGTGAGCGCGCGTCCAATTGACCATAATGGAAGACTTGAAGTGATACGTTTCGAGTTACTTCCAACTTCATACAATCTACTTGTGTCCCATCAAAGTTTGCGCCTGTACCTCCGATTCTTAGAATCGGAATAAAGGATTGAAAAGCAGTACAAACTTGACCAACATACCTGTGATTCTTATATAAATCCTTTTCCTCCGCCATAGCCTCAATCAATATATTGATATAGCACTCGACAACCCAACAATTGTTAGTTCCACGTTGGCGAAACCAAGGACCATCCACGCGCAGTTCAAGAAAATCCTTATCTTTATTTGTGTCTCTTGAGCCACCTTCAATAAACATCGGTGCCACATTCTTCAACTTGAGTGTGAAGTGATTCACAAACGAAGCAGGAGCCCAAATTGTAAGTTGTTCAAGAAGCATCTTGTCCTTCAATTCTTCGTAGTGAAAAGATAATCGCTTGACCCTCTGGATACTCGTCAAAATTGTTTACCGCATACTCCATTTTATTGAAGATTACTGAGTGACCTATATCAGGTTTATATGTTGAAGGAAGATCAGTCCTGTCAATTAAAATATCGCGATTTCCAACATCAAGGAAACCGCCTCCCGTAAATTTGCTCCCACTCAAATGCGCACTTGCAAAACTTACACCTGCTCGCTTGTATGTGTCCGGGAGTAATATCGCCCGCTTCACGGCGATCATAGAGAAATCATGCTTAATTTCTCCGGTGATAGGATCGGTAGACTTAAGTTCAGGAATCTTGATAGCTATAGGAAATCCAAATTTCCTTTTCAAACCTTTTATAGTTTTTGATACGAATTTCATTTAGTGTTGGCTGGAGCGGGTTTAAGCCCGCTCCAGCCACTCCACTTTACCCAAGCATGACAACGCCAAGGTGCTTGTCAAGAATCTGGGTACCGAACAGCATGTCAACCGTCACCAGATGACCCTGCAACTGACCGTTGTAAGTGATCACAACGCGCAGGGACAGTCCGTTGAAGTTAACAACGCTCGACAGGGCGAGTCCGGGCATCGGGGCAGGCAACGGGCGCGTCACCATCGTGATCGCGTTCCGGTGGAAGCCGAAGTTGTACGACCCCGTCGGAAGCAGATTGATTGCCGCATTGTCAGCAATGTCCGCATCCAGAGGCCTGTCCAACGTGATTTCCGAATTCGTCAGATCAATGTCGATGACACAGTAAATGTCATTCGCAATACCAAACGTTACGCCCTGACCAACCTGCGGCTTGTTGGTGAAACCATCGAAAGCGATGCCTTCATCATAACCTGCCGCATAACCAGCCGGGAGATTCACGGCACCAGTCTTGCCGCAAACCGTCACAACCGCATTGTCCACAACAGCCGTGGTCAACGCAGGAGTGAACGTAATGCTCGTCGTGTTCGAGGATGCAGTCTGACCAGTCACCCTCAGCGGGCGATTGTCACCAGCAATAACCATCCACGAACCGAGCACCAACGCCCCGCTGAACCCATCAACAGTTACCGTGGTTGCGCCAACAGCATAACCAGTGCTATTGTTGATTGCTCCGGTCGTCGCATCAACACTCGCCGACACATACGGCGTGTTCTGGCACATATAGAAGTCCCACTCCAGCTTGGTGCCAATTGACGCCGTGCGAAGAGCGGTGCCCTGATCTCCAACCTTCTCGGCACTGATAAACAGGTCGGTATTCAGAATTGCGGTTTCCGTCGAGGATGTCACAATCATGTTCCGAGGCGCGAGAGCCTTATTATCGTTCATGACCTTACGGGCATCAAGAACGGTAGCCTTGGAATTGCTGCTTGTGATAGCGCCCAGACCGCCCGCGCGGTAGGCCAAGAACTGATAAGCCTGACCAAGCAGGATGCGATCAACCATCTGGGCCTCGGCGAGAAGCGCCGGTTTCAAATACTCCTGCACCAAGTCCGCAAAGGACTTCGCGCGTTCCGCGTCACGAATCATGAACGAAACGTGGAGTTGCTGATTCAATGGAACGAGGACCGGGGTCGCCGTCGCATTTTGAATCGTGACTCCTTCCGAACCAACACGTTTCGCCGTGAACGTTCCGGGGCGACGAGTATTGACGACTTCGCCATACTGAGCGATGATGTTCTCGAAATCACGGTGGACGAGATTTCCAACCACCATGTTCTCTTCGAGAATGACCAATGACTCCTGCGCCCAAAGCTCGGGATTCCAAGCCTCAAGAGCATTGTCATAGATCGCCAACTGCACTCGCCTGTTCAACCATTTCTGCATGTTGCTCCTTATTTTGGTGTACCTACAAACTCAGGATGAGTCTTACGAAACTCACGATACTTCGCTGCATCATTGATCGGCGGTTTTCCGTCATCAGCGCCACTGCTACCACCGGCATTGCTTCCGCCAAGGCCGCCAGCAGCAGTAGACTTAAACAGATTACCGTATTTCTTCGGCGTGGCAACCATCCGTTTCATCGACTCCGAAACTGCTAAGTCCAACTTGATGGGTTTATTGTCCTTGTCAACGTCCTCATAGGTGATCTTAGGAACAAGATTACCTGTGGGCTTGCCATCCTCTCCTAACGCCTCGACTAATCGAGTATTGCCCTTCAACAGAAGAACCAGTTGCGCTGGTGAAAACGCTCCCGCTTCAACTGCTGCATCGGTTATTGCACGTGTGATTTCAGCATCCGTGAATCTGTTCCTCCAAGCATCTCGCTCAGAACCGAGGTCTTTCTGAGCCTTCTCAAGAGTCTTTCGTAGATTCTCAATTTCACCCTTTTGAAGTTGCTCTTTCGTCTGTCCCTCGGCTTGAAGATTGGAAATTCGATCTTCCAATTCTTTCTTCTGCTGCTCAGTGAGCGTAGCAGTCTCTCGAAGTGAGGATAGTTGCGTGATCAAATCCTCACGTTGTTTCTGAGCCTTACGACGATCTTCCGCAAGAAACTTATTCACTTCCTCCTGCGTGAATTTCTTACCCTCTGCGGCCTGTTTCTCAGCCGCAAGACGATCAGCCTCTGCTTTTGCTGCCGCATCAGCGGCATCATCATAAATGGCCCTACGCAAACACCTATTGAAGAACACTTGTCGAACTCTCATTGGCACCTTTCTTAATTAACCCTCGTCATACGAATCAATCCGGGTTCTAGCAGATAGGGTTTGATCTTTTTCCACGCCGTAGCACTGGGAACACCAGCCGCTATGTGTTCTTGGACCATTGACCTATCGTAGGATACACGAATTGACGAATACGATTGTGAGGTAACTGCAATATCCTCTATCGACTCGTCAGGATTTATGTCATTCAAGAGCGCCAGTGCAATATCGCAACAAGCCTCTTGAACGTCCTGTGGAACCTGACTACTTCCACTAAGAAGTCCATGTCGGGGGAAGCAATTTTCCTGATCCCAAGCATCAGGAACGCCCACCCAATTTAAGGTGTTCAAAATCTTTGTGGCGTGACACAAGGCACGAAGTTTAAGGGGGTCTTCCGCGTCATCCCACAATTGTGATCCAACAATATTTTCAAAATAACTATCAGCTAAAGAGGTTGTCGTTAACGGGGTCATTTACCTGCTCCTCTCGTTCCGGGACCGGGTTTACCGCCAGCATCAGGATTCTGTGATTTTAGTTTTTCAAGTTGAGCAGCAAGAGCGGGATCAGCCGATCCATCTGGATTTCCGCGTGCTGCTGGATTTTGAGCACTCTGTATTCTCGCCAACCTGTCGGCCTGCTCTTGTTGAGCGACAATCACGTCATCTTTCGGATACCCTCTCAAATTTGCACCGCTTGAAGCTGAGAGTACCCCATCTTCCACATCCCTTTGAATGAGCGAGGGATCGAAAAGTGGGACTGCCGCTGAATCAATTTCCTTCTCAATGGCAACCAAGGTGTCGTTGTCAACATCCTCTGCTCCGATGAGTAAGGCCATATCCTTGGCAATAATTTTACGAAGTGTAGGCGAAGGGATCGAGAGAGCCAATTTCTTTTTGCTCTCCGCCTCATCCAACATCTCGGAATCCGTTTTAAGGTTATATCGTGAAGGATAGTTAATAACAGCCTTCGCTTCACTACCCTCATACATAGCCCAATAATCGGCGATCAAATTTTCACCATGTTCCAATTCGAGGCCAATATAACTTAACCCACTTTCGAGACCCTGTTGGTCTTGACGTTTGGATTCAGCAGATTGACGAGTGGGTTGGAGATCAGCAACCGCCAGATTTACTAGTTGTCTAACTTCCGCTTTCATCTCCCGTTGTTTTTCGATGGAAATATTTAAAGGTTCCGGTGACGGATGTATGAAACCGGGTCTATCAACTCCCTTAGGATACTTGCGGCCCATTTTGCTGCCGACAGTTGTATTATTAACTGCAAGTTGTTGTTGTTCCTCTACGGAAAGAATAGCATTAACCTGTTGTGCAGCCGGATCAACCTTCGTGGGTTGACTCTGTTTCGTATACGGACTATCGGTACGGGGATCAAATTGTTCCGTATAGAATGGGAAATTGCTGCTCACAATGTAGGCAACATCAGAGGATGCAATATTCATATGGGCAACTTGATATTGGCAAGCGTCACATAGTAAACTATTAGTGATTTCAAATATTACCAAGGGAATCTTGTTGATTTCCAGAATCATAGGTGCTGTATCAGCAGGAACGATATCCCCGACTAAATCAATACGTTCTCCATTTGCGTCGAAGAACTTTATAGCGACCTTTTGTTTCCCTGTCTCATCGGTAATTAAATATAGTTGACGGAATCTATAAATAGTGTTTGTTGGGAGATTAGTCTCAGTATCAGTGATGTAAATTGTGTCACGCAAAAGAACAGACTTAAATACGCTCACATTGTCAGCGGGAGCAAGCGCCCACGACATAATATCTTCAATTTGATAGGTGTAGATGTATGGATGTTTGTCTCCATTGTCCGCAAGTGTCGGACCAATCTTTGACGGCATATCCACGTAGACACCGATTTTACTCATCGAAAGTAACTCTGGCAGTATCTTTCGACCAATGAAACTGTTCATTGTGGAACCGGACAAATCAACACCGCCCATTTTACCAGTTATCGCTGATTGATACGAGGTTGTTCCACCCTTACGAGTTACTTCCGCGATTCGGCTGAATATTGAGTTCTTAATATCGTTTACAGCGGCTTTGGCAAATGATGGCACATAGGTTATATCTTTCCGCGATTGAAAATCAATAAGAGTCTCACGAATACTGAATAGTTTCAAGTATTCGTTAATAAAATCATCACCAGCTTCATAAGTGAGACGCCACTTATGCCACTGTGTAGCCATTTTGACGTACAACGGATGTTTAATCTCTGAAACTTTAAGTATTGGCATAGAATGTTCTCCGTATATTGTCAAAGGCTAACATGAACTTGCTACGAAAAATGCTGCTCAAACGACTTTCCAATCTTTTTGATTCCTCATACTCGCCATTTGCTACTGCCACATGCTTATTGGCTGTTAATCTCACGATTTCAACATCCGCAAGATGTATGAGTTCTTCATGCATCAGGCCCAATGCATCCGTGACGACTTCCTTCCGTCATTTATCCCATTCCAAATTGTGTAACCACCGATTCTAACAGCATGATAAATGATTTCCCTCTGCATATCGTTCATAGCAATTTTAGGAAACCACACTTGTTCACTATAAATAACCTCCTCCAATGCATAATAATCTGCTTCGTCACGATCAATAGCTATCTCTATTGGGGTCTTTGACACATTGGGCAATCCAGTCAACGGATCAATAGGATATTCGTGGCGTTTCGCCCACTCATAAGCATCATCGTGCGTGTATCCAGCCCAACTCGCGTCAGCCGAAACTCCACTTATAAACTGCATACCAAGCGTCATGGACATTTGGTCGGTATGGTCTCCGTTTCTAGGAATCCACCACTTCCCACGGGAATCACAGTAACCGAACCATGCCGCTGGAGACTGAATTACTTGGTAATTTCGAGGTCCGGGCAAGGACACAATCACTGGATTTCCGTGGAAAGTTCCGGCTTTCACTTCTTATGCCTCGCTGCGGCTCGACGTGCAGCAGCCGCGTGCTTGTTAAAATTTGCCGTCCCATACTTCTTTCGACCAGCAGCGGCCATAACGCCGGGAGGTACCCCGGAGCGAACCGCCGCAGCAAATCGACCACCTGACCATAGACGGGCTGGCATTACTTCGCCGCCTTCACCGCAATAGCCGGAACGACTCTGCCCTTGACCACAGGCATCGACTTTCCAACCTTGCCAGTGTTATCGCTGCAACTAAGCTGTCCCACTGTCTTGGCTGCCATTTTGTGCTCCTTCCTGCTGTTGGCGATGCGCCACCTGACGCAACGCAAGAACATCATCTATGTTTGGCACACACTTTTCTGCAAAACACCCATCATGTCCCCAAATAAGGTGGCAATCGTGAGACTCGGGGCATTCGCAAAGAGTTATAAAATTGTTCGGATCGCTGGCATGTTGGATTTGAACATCCATCTGTTCATCAACGAACATCCACAGCGATTTCTTGTGATGTACTTGACAATCCTTCGTCCCACCGCAGCGCGCACAACTCGGATGCATCTGGAGATGCAACTTCATCGCCCGTTCAACTTCCGGGTGCGACCGTATAGTCTCGTCAACTTGAGGATTTCTCTCTTGAATAGTCGTCATGGTTTGCGTCCTCGCACAGTGAATCCCGCTGAGCCATTGTAACAGTACCACAAAACACCGTTCGCGTCACATGCGCCACTGATTTTGGAACCCGAACCCAAATTGATCGGATTCGAGGGGTTACCTTTTAAGTCTACAAGACTCCCCCATACTGAACCAGCGTTTGACCACAATACCCACCAGCCACCATTGGGGAGTGCAGCTATTTGTGGAGCAAACCTAATACCGCCGTTATCACCACCACCAACGCAAGGAAGATTGTCCAACGGAAAAAGCATTTTGTCTCCGTCCCACACATTATAACAAACTCCGTTGTAGGCTGCAACCATAATTGCATGATTTTGGCTTCCTTTGACTTCACAGTATGTGGTGTCGCTATCCATACTCCTATAACAAAGATGACTTGCCCATGACACAGCATCGCCCATTTTGGATGAACGAAACAGAGAGTCACTTGAGTTCTTACCGGGTTGATTAGAGTTAAAACCGGATATTGCTGCATACCAAGTCCCATCGGAGTCAATAGAGAATGCTTTCTTCTCTCCTCCGCAACAGATGTACATTTGATCACGCTTCAGTACATTGAAATTAGAATCAAATTCCTCATAGAGACCATCGCTGCTCCACACGACAAAGACTTTCTGAACCGAATCATAGCAACTACGTCCGGTGTCCCAATCTTGACCTACTGCTATCTTTTGATTGGAAAATTTCAATGAACCCGGAGTTCCTGCAAGAAGGTCCATGTTCATCGCTCCACCATAAGCGATTCCTGAGGCATAGATCAATGTGCCATCAGATGAGATACAGGGATTGTTCCACTGACTCGATGGAGCGACCGAGATTGTCTCATTGACAAATTTGCTTCCACTCCAATAGTAGATGATTGCATTTGGATTCCCGGCATCACCTACAGCGATATAAGGAAATCCCTTTGAATTCAAGCAAATTGCCGATTTGCCACCTTGCCCAAGCACATAATCTTTATCAGTTGCTGGAGGATTACCATTGATTGTTGTTGCAACAATGGGAGGAGTTACGTTAGAAACAACCGTGGATGTAGTGGATGCTACTCCGTTCGTTAGTTTTGCTTTTTCCTTGGTGATATAAGCATAAATAGTGGCACAATTTGCGAAAACAATTAGACATGCCCCCATGAAACCAACTGTTATAATGAATCTTAGAATCCTCATCACAGAACTCCTAATTTCTTGAGCGTGTTTGCCGCGTCATTTATCTTCTGTGACCCGTCAATTATGTTTTGGATGGCCTGAATCATCTCCGGTGAAAGATCGCCACCGCCGCCTGTCGAATGCCAACCATTCGAGTCGCAGGTGGCATTTGGCAATTCGACTTTTCGCCACGGAGCCACATCAGCCTTGGCGACAACGTGATTAGTCATATTGCCAATGGTTGTCCAACTCTCCATTTGGATCGTGTCGCAACCACAGAGTAGCAAAAGAATTGGTATGAGTCTCTTCATTTGACCGCCGGTGTTACTGCAATTTGGGCTTGAAGGGACGCGATTTGATCAAGATGATCCATGTGGAGTTTATGTTTGGCCCAACGGTCAAAGAGTCCCCATGCGGCGATTGCAGCATCAGCAAGTGTCCCTGCCATAGCCGTAAAAGCCATCTGCCACGCCGTGCTGCTAGGATCAACCAATTGATGACCGATCTTCGTAGCCGCAATTGCTGAAAAGATAATCAGCAACATTTGACGGAAGAAAGACAACAATCCTTCTTTCCAAAACGATTTACTCTCCATTTGGCACCGATCCTTTCATTCGACGTATGCGTAACTCCGCGTTGTCGTCATGTTCCCGTACTATGATCCAGTTTTCCAACTTAGTGAGTCGAGCCTCATTTCGCTCACGAATTAGATCAGAAGTCTGTTGAATAGTCTGTGCTCTTTTGTCCGTATTGTCCAGTGCGGATTGGAATTCCCGTTGAACTCGGTCATCAAGTTCCCTGATTCTGGAATCCACTGTTGCGTTCATTAACTCATATTCTTTTTGCAACTTTAGATCGAGATGTTCTATTGCAGAAGTTGTGTCTCGCTCTTGCTTGTCAATGCGTTTTTCAAGAGCATCAATCCTAGCCTGTCCAACAGGGTGCAGGGGAAGTTTCTCATGGGCCGCAAACAGTGCCGTTTGATTTTCGTTTACGGACTCAATAGACGTTATGCGTTGTCCCAATGTGGCAAAGATAATTGAGCCAACTGCCAAAATCAGAAGGCCCAATTGGATCAATGTGTTGGGGTCGGCTCCGCGTGGAACGGAGATTTTGGAGACTGTAATTGCGAGTTGACCCAATTTCTCCTGAGTGTCATTTTGACCCCTCGACATCTGTTCACGCAACTGACGGAAATTTTCAGTTGATGACGAAATGAAGTCATGGACCACATCTCCAAGGTTAGAAAGTTGGGTCTCCAATGTAGAAACCCGACTGGTAAGTGTGTCCTGTTCCATTGTATCAGTTTTCCGTCTTGCGTATCTTCGCCCACTCATGTCGTGCCTTCCTAGTGTCATGACCCGCGCTAGGTACCTACTCCCGTCGTGGGTGGTCTTCCCGAAGCCTTCAGAGGAGTAAACGACCAGCAGCTGCTGATCGCGATCGTAGTCCATTCTGCCCGTATCCCACGATCGTTCACTTCAGTAGCGGCCTTCGTGTTCGCGGACATTTCCTTGCGAAGCTCGTCAAACTCTCCGAACTTCACGCGGCACAATTCGTTCATTTCGTGTTCAGCCATTTTATGTCTCCACCGATACCTGCTCTGTGTCGTGGGCCATTGTTGCCTCAGGGTATCACGTAAGCCGCCGCTGTTCCAAACTGGAACACCTCATTGGTCACCACTGTGATGCCTGTGATGCTCGTCGTCTGTAGAACCACGCCGGTTACAACCTGCATCGGCTGGAATGCAGCGTAATATGCGCCGCTGCCCCATGTGGTCCGCAGCATGATGTTGGTGCCGCCGTCGAGGAATAGTGTACCTAACGTGGTTGTTGAGTTTGGCACGTTGTTGCTCTCAAACGTGCCCAAAATCACGCAGTTGGTCGCTCCCGCCTGTGAGTAAGCTCCAAACAGGTTTATGCCCCAACCGGGCTTGGTAGATGTCCCTGTGTACATGCCGAAAGAGCTGCCTAAAAAAGATGGGGCAATTGCGCCACAACCATTAGCCGTGGATGCGCCGCCTGTGGCCGTTGTACAGTAGCCCACAGCGGTATCATAGCCACTACCCGGACTACCCGCTAATGTCCTAAATCCAAGGGCAGTATTGTAGTTGTTGCCGTTGCCAGCGTTGGCACCGTTTCCGGCGGCTAGTGCGCCAACGGACCCACCGACTGTTGCATTGTTACCTATCGCAACAGCATTTGCCGCATACGCACCCCTACCCAGAGCCGTACCGTTTATTAATGCTAACGCGCCGACACCCATTTCATCGCCACTGCCCCCTGCTGAACCGTTGAGATGCGAGAAATAAACGTTGTTGGTGAATGTCAAGGCGTCATTCGCGCTTATACCACCGCCGGACCCACCGGATGGCGCGGTCACGTAGCCGTCCGCATTAGTCCCCGTGACAGCCGCGAACCCGCTGAGGTGCAGGTTGGAGATCCCGCCGGCTATCAGCGTGTTGGTCGCAAAGAGGCTGATGGCGGTTGCGCCTCCGCCACCTCCAGTATTCGTAACGGCTAAAGTCTCCACCCCCGCGTTGGTCGTGGATGTGAGGCCGCTGCCCGGCTGGATGAGTTGCGACACCGTGCCCGACGTGGCGTATCCCCGGTCGTTGACCAGCGCCGAGACATTGCTTCCCGCCGTGAGGTACGCACCAGTGACCTGCTTCCCGGCCAGCGCACCGGCCAGCGATGTGTTGTCCGTCGCATTGCCGGAGATCGCGCTGAAGGCAACACCGGTTAAGGGCGCGCCATTCACCGTGACCGTCTTGAAGACGCCGTTCGATGCGGACACGATCGACGCGTTAGTTAGCGGATAGCCGGCGGCGTCGATCCCCGAAACCCACGGCGTCAAGTTGGTCGCCGCGCCGCCGACGCCATTAGCCGAGATTCTTATTCCCCCGGGCATCGAGGATCCGCTGATCACAATGCCCTGGCCAGCGTCCACCTTGTTGCTCGTGAGATACGCCGCGACATTGACCGGCGGGCACGTGTTTCCACCACTTGAGAAATCTGACCAACCCATTTGTGCGCGGTAGACTTGTCCAGAGTTTCCCTGCCACGGCCCTTGGAAATCAGGAAGCCCTGAGGCTAGGCTATTGTCCACGGTCAACGTCGTCGAGAAGATTGTGCAAACATTGGTGCCATTACGATTAGCAGAACCCTCAATAGTGTAAACCCCAGTGGGGAGGATTGTGTCGTTGATTCCCAAAATCCATTGAACGACCGAACCTGCGGCAACGCCAGTTATGTTGGTGAAATATGCCGAAGTGGGGTCGTTATTAGTGTTGGCATAGAGAGTGAAAATGATGTTGGTATCAGACAAATCGGGTTTGGAGAGTGTGAAGTGGGGTTGAATATTGAGAGTGATTGTCTCGCCACGTTTGAAATAAATGGCATCACAAGTTATCGGTTGCTGCTCAATGTTGGAGGGGCGGAAGATGAGTCTGCCAACAAACTGGTCACTGGCTAGCGACGGCGAGGTCATCAGCAGCAGAAACAGGAGTGTTGTCAATTTTCTCATCTTCCGCCTTTGCATCAGTTAAGTGATACGACTTGACCTTTGACTACGATCAAAGTCTGCGTCTTCCCAATCATTGGGAAGATATTAGTGTACGATGCCGAATTGGGTTGCGTTGCCGATGCCCCTAGAGTAGCATTTGCCACTACATTGGAGTAGTCGACATTTGCCATCACAACACTACCCGTTTCCGGGAAATAAGTTGTGAACCCTCTTGTGTCCACAACCACTTTCATGGGATACCTGTTAGTGCCATCGGGAGCATAATAGAACACCCCAGTTGCCTCGTTGGAGATAACACTGGAGTTACCCTGATGATTGAAATCAATCAGAGGGTTTGCGCCGAGAGCGCGCCAGTTAATATCAACAGCTTTCGCTACCCCAATACCGAGGGTCAGAGCAACCGCAATACTTAGCAGTACCTTTCTCATGTTTCCTTTCTAGGCCGGAATGTCTTGTGAACCCACCACGCCTCCAGCCAAAGCTAAAGCCATCTCCGAGTAGTTGCGCGCATGAGCGTAATGGTCCTCATCATCGCCCTTCTCATAACGACCAATCGGATTCCCATTGTCATCCTTCATATAAACCCGGCACAGGGCTTTCATGTGATTCTTATATTCAACAGTGGTATCCGTCGGAAGATTAATTGCCTTCTGTCCTTTGTGAAACCGACCTAGTGATAGGTCGAGCCAAGCCGTTCGATCCACTTCGATTTCCAAATCACCCGGCTTCTCATGGATGAATTTGCCATTGATGCTGCGCCCATAGTAGCAAAGTTTCACGTGGCCGAAGAAGCGATTGGCAAATTCCATCGCTTTCCTTCGTTCGGGATTGGCATCAATAACCGTCATCTTGGGTTTATATTTGTAGAGCACATTGTCGAGTTGCTCAAAGTCCGTAACCTTGTTTGTCTCAAGTACAAAACAGTTTGCATTGATGTTGATATCACCAGCCACTGATCCTTTCAATATCCATCCATCAACTTCGTAGTGCAACCATTTACCCACGTCAATCCCTATTGTGGTGAAATAAATATACGAGGGTGCTAGGCCACCATTCTTGTGGGTGCCGACACAATTCTCCAATAGGAGGTCTGTGACTCTAGCACCCTCGACAATATGAGGTAGCCCGAATTTCGAGTTATAAAGCTCTTGCTCTACCGTAGGGTCACTCAACGACTTGAGGTAGGCAATAGCGATCTCTCTCGGTGAGACTGTCATCGAATACAACTGATTAATTCCGAAGCCCCGCTCCACTCGGTCTGAGAATGTTGGAACCCATTTCCCATTTGCCAGCCACTCGACTTTGGAATCGTGGTTGAGTTGGTGCTTACATTCCTTGCACTGAAGGAATGAGGCTTTTATGGTTGGCGAATTAATGTCGTCGCCAGTGATGACCAAGCAATCGGGGAATATCAGGTCCGTGTACCGAGAGCAATGAGGGCACTTGAAAGCGAAGAACTCTTGAGTTGAAGCCTTGAACGCTTTGTGGATTCCGAAGTTGTCGATGGTCGGAGTAGAGATTTTCCAAATCTGTTTCTCCTCCTGACCACTTGCACGCTCCAAGGCAAGTTGCACGTTGTCCTGATCCATTTCGTCCAACTCGTCGAAGACGAGGAAACCTGCCGGAACCGACTTGAGTCCAGAGCGCGATCGCGCGCCACGTATGTATAGATTGCGGGAACCCGCGCGTTTGTGTCCGATGTTTTTCACATCGGAGAACAACGTGGCTAGATGTGGGGACAATTCGAGTGCCGAGTCGAAGCGTGCTGAACTGAAGTCGCTGGCGTCCGGGGAGCGGGCAGGTAGGACATAAAGGCAATCCACACCTTCAATGTCGATTTTATAGAACGTCCTATTGAGCGCTGTCTCTGTGAAAGCCATTTGTGCGGCTTTCATGCCGATGTTGGAATCGGCGTCCGAGTCGTGCATTTCCCGCGCCCACGGATGATGTAGGAAAGAGAACGGGCCGGGAAATGGTTTGCCCATTATCCGGTAACTCTCGGCATATCGAGAGCAAGATGTTATTGACGATTTCTTAAGTCCGCTGGCTATCGTCCCCAACATCTGGTTTATTAAGATGTGTGAGTGCATCACTGAGCCTGCGAACAATAGCGTCAATGACAACTTCGCCCAGTATTTTGTTGATATTTTCTTCACTGGTATCTGTAACAATCGACTCGATTGCTGTTGATAGTTCGTTCTGAATGATCTTCACCACTTCCAACGAGAATTGATGCGCAGCCGACTTGTCAAGCATCCCACCGAGTGATGTGTCGAGTCTATGGCAACTCGACACTAACTTCTCGATTTTAAGGATCAAGTCGCCAATGCGACCGCTGTGCATGATGAGTTCGTTGGTGCTTGTGCAAGTGTTCATCTGCTCTTCGAGCAAGATGCGGAGGATACCTATTTCCTCGCGGAGCGACTTGATTTCGGAATCATCGCTAAATTCATTTAATCGCTCACGCCACTTGGTCAGACGGAATTTGCGAATCCGACCGAGTTCGGCGGACTTCACTTGACTCGCTCCGCTGTGGACAAAGCAACACGTGGCACCGGATAACGATTCGTTGCGGCATTGTTCCCCGCTCGCTGTGCTGACAGCTTTGCACCTTGTCGGGGAGTCCGGCTCTGCGATTTTGGGAATCTGACTTAACACGGTTCTGTGTCCATTGTTTATATTGCTTCTCGATACATAGTACGGCGAACTTTGTGGAAAGTTTACAAACGAATTGCGCGAAATCATTGGGTAGAATCCGAGACACCTCGGTGCAAGTGTCGCGCTTTTGAACCAAACTTATCGCATTACTCGACAATACCCTTTTTCAAAAGCTGTAATATATATCTTTTCTTTCCCTTTTTCCTGCTTGTTTATAGTTATAAAAAGAGTAAGTAAGTAGTTCAAATTTGAACAATTTAAGATTAGGCCAAATAAATCCAGTAAGTCAGTAAGTTAGTAAGTTGATGCAGGAAATGATTTGATTTCGTGATTTTCAAAATTCGGATTTTAAAATCTCGACTTTGGAATCTTGGAAAGATGGTTCTTCGGTCCGGGGCTATTCAAAAACCCGGCAGTACGGCGGTCGATAGAGCAGCACCACCGCGCCGCTGCCTCGCCCTGTAATTCCGGCACAGAAAAACCCGGCTCCCTTGCGAGTGCCGGGGTTTTTCCGTCCCAGTCTACTTACTTGCGGGCATTGTCCTTTGCTGCTTTCAGGCTTATCGCTTGCTCATTAACCTCTTTTGTGACAGCCTTGCTAACCGAGTCCCACAGTTTGCTGGCCGCCTCTTCAAGCAATAACTCGGGGGTACTTGCGGGCATACGTCCCAGGTAGGCACCTACTGCTCCCCTGATGGCCCGGACCAGTGCTGCACCGTAATCGCCGGACTTAACGGCCATATCCACCGTCACCACGTGCTTCGTCGGGTCATCCGAGCTAACCGGGTCTGCACTACGCTTTGCGAGCAGCCGCTTGTGTATCGCGCAAGCGTCCGCGACACTTGCATTGACGATTTTTTCCACGTCTTTGCCGTGAGACTGCGCCACTTGCAACGGCAACCCGCTGGCCGTGTCTTCGGCTATGGTACAGTCTCGCGCCACACAACCCGCATTGTAAAGGCCTGTCTCGGCATCCACTTCCGGGCGACATGCAGGGTGTAGCTTCAGATACGCCAACGCTTGCTTGTGGCTTTCAACCATGCGAGGCACGTAGTCTTTAACCACACGGGAAACTTGCGTCCGTAACGTCGCGGTATACTTATTTGCTTTTTTCGCGTCCGCATACAGGACGCGATTAGCCTTCTTAACCGCGTCAGCATTAAGCACGGGAACGTTAATTTCCGTACCATTTTCATCGGTGCACTGCGACGTACCACCAAGTGCCAGAACGTCTTTGGCACCACTATGCAGGACTAGGAACCGCATGTAATACGGCGCAAGGTATTCCGCGACCTTATTACCCACTTGATCAAACGAGGCGCACACCTCGAACAATCTCTCCTCAGCAGTGGCGACTTCTTGCAACTGTCCCACGCCAACACTTTTGACCAAAGTAAGGTTGAGTGTCTCTTCCTGTAACTTCGTCGTCATTCTAGTATCCTCCGAGATAAGGCCACTCGTCGCGCCCGTGTGCGTAGTGCCACTATCAGCGCTCCGATATGTCCATATCTTCATACTAATAGACTACCAAAAGCCGTCAAATGCGTCAAGTGTCCGCAACCATTTTCTTTGGCAAGGAAAAAGAAGCGTAACACTGTAACAAATGGAAGTCAGAGCATAAACCATGCCACTTGAACCAAGAACCGGACACCCTCAAAAATGAGAACCAAAAATGCCAAGATGCCAAAATCGTTGCTTCACGGCCCGTTACAGTGTTACGGGCGTTTGAGTCCTCGGTGACTGGTTCGAGGTTCGGGTTTAATGATTTATACACGACGATTTCTTACTTCGGGTTAGGGCCATTGGTGCGTTGCCTCTGTCAAAATTTGACATAAACAGGGCAATATGTTATCATTGTAACAATAGGAAAGGAGTGTGCGTTATGAGTAAGCACCGGACCAGCGACCTAGGACAAGGACCAGCGACCTCGGACCAAGTTAACCAAGCCAAGAACCAAGCCAAACGCAACACTGTTACGTTTACCTTTACCCGCAGATTCATTGACGGCATGACCCAATGAAAATTTACGCACAACCAATGTTCGGGAAGCGTTATGACAACGCACAGAATGCTATCAAAGCGTGGCACTGTGGCGTTTTCTTCGAGCATTTGGGTTATGACCCTGAATTCATTTCCAAAGCCACCAAACTCCCGAAAAATACTCACGTTTACATTTTCTATCAGCCGTCGAAAAAGGCCGTGCCGGT
>Ga0182027_10007070_pt1 | contig 16644 bp, 12 predicted proteins | sample 712E1DmetaG_FD_121300 | JGI IMG/M metagenome (GOLD analysis project Ga0182027, IMG submission 121300) | Permafrost microbial communities from Stordalen Mire, Sweden - 712E1D metaG (Illumina Assembly) | ecosystem: Environmental > Terrestrial > Soil > Wetlands > Permafrost | place: Sweden... | reverse complement strand
TTCCTTTGGATAGGTTTCTGCAGGCTTGATGGTGCTTGCATCCTGGTATTCTGTCTTTGCCGGCTCGTACGATTTATCTGCCAGCAATTTGTCGGCTTTTTTGATCAGGCCACTGTATTGTTCATCCTTCGATTTCTGTGCCTCAATGGAAGCAAGGATGTTGTCAATTTCAGCAATCTTTGTTTTTGGATAGGCTTCCGATGGCTTCAGGTCACCGGCTTTGCCATATTCTGTCCTGGCTTCAGCATAAGTTTTCGCAAGCAGCAGCTTATCTGCATTGGTGATGATCCCGGTATATTTATCATCCAGCGCTCTCTGCAGGGCAAGGTCAGCCAGTATCTTATCAATCCCGAGGATCTTATCCTTCGGATAGGTTTCATTGGGCTTTAGCGCTGAAGCAGCAGTAAAATCCGTTTTTGCCTGTTCCCAGTTTTTTTCAGCAAACAATTTATCTGCTCTGATAATAATGGCTGAATATTGATCATCGAGGGCTTTCTGTTTTGCAAGATCTGATAATGCAAGATCGATCTCAGCGATGCGGTCTTTCGGATATTTCTCTTCCGGCTTTAATTTTAAAGCCGACTGGTACTGAACTTTTGCAGGCTGGTACGACTTATCCGCAAGCAGCTTATCGGCAGCAGCAATGATATCAAGGTATTGCTTGTCCTGTTGTTTTTGTTTGTCGACCGCGGCAAATATATCATCGATTTGTTTGATCTTATCCTTCGGATATTGTTCTTCAGGTTTGATTCCAAGGGCATTCTGGTACCCTGATTTTGCTTTATCATATTCTTTGGCCGTATATAGCTTATCGGCATCCGATACTGCAGCCTGGTAGGCTTCTTCCATGGCTTTCGAATTGGCTTCCTGCCCGGAAATAAGGTTTTCCGCCTTGGAAATCATTTCCTTGGGATACGACTCATTGGGTTTTACCTTCAATGCCTGCTGGTAATTGATTTTGGCGTTGATGTATTTTTTTGCCACATAAAAGCTGTCGGCAAGATTGACGAGCCGGTTGTATTCCTCTTTGGCATTTTTCAGCCTGGCCAGGATCAGGTCAATTTCTTTGATCCGGTTGATCGGATAAATTTCTTCGGGTTTTATCTTCGATGCATTCTGATATTCCGATTTTGAAGGGTCATAGGATACATCGTCAAAAAGCTTGTCGGCGGTGGCAATAGATTTTTTGTATGCCTCATCCCTGGCTTTCATGGCCGCAAGAAGCGCAGTCAGTTCCTTGATCCGGTCTTTCGGGTATTGTTCCTCCGGTTTATAAGAAGCTGCATGCTGGTATTCGAGTAACGCATTCTGGTATCCTTTTGAATTATAAAGTTTATCGGCAGAAGCAATGGATCGGGAATACATCTCCTCCGTTGTTTGCTTATCAACCATCATCTTTATAATCTCGTTGATGCGGTCTTTGGGGTATTTTTCATTGGGGAGTATTTTACTGGCGTCCTCGAATTCGGCCATTGCCTTTTCAAATTCTTTTTGCTGGTAAAGCTTTTCAGCACTTGCTATGGCAACATCGTAAAGGATATTACTGGCCTTCATCGACCGCAAGAGGTCCATGGTCTCCTTCAGTTTTCCCTTGGCAACGGCATCATCCGGTTTGGCATCGATAGCAAGCTGGTAGGATGCTTTGGCATTAAGATAATCTTTGGCTTTAAAATAATTGTCGCCGGAAGTGATGGATTTTCCATAATCCATTTCTGCCTTGATCTTGTTTTCCAATAGTATTCTTGCTTTACCCAGCCGGTCAGTGGCATATGGATCTTTCGGCTTCAGCTTCAGTCCGTTCTCATATTCAGAAATGGCTTTTTCATATTCCTTTGCACCAAAAAAATAGTCCCCTGTTCGCATATTGGCTTTATAGAGGGAGTCGATGGTAGCAGGTTTCTTAGGCTGAAGCGTATCATAATTCACCTTTTCTGAAGTTTCCGGTGAAGTTTTTCTGTACATAGAAGTAGCAATCATGCCGCTTCCAATGAGAAAAAAGGTAAGGAAAACGAATATCAGGAAAGTATTTTTTTTAACAAGAGATTTGACAGTACATAACTTCATGCGGAGGACCAGGGTTTTTCAATGAAAGAAATAACGCAAATAATGGGATTTAATTTTATGCAGATGTTTTTTCAATCACGCCGTCACGCATGGTAAGCTTCCGGTCGGCCATATTGGCCAGATCGGAATTGTGAGTTACGATGATATAGGTCTGGTTGAATGAATTCCGGAGGCTGAAGAACAGGTTGTGGAGTTCCACTGCAGAGGCGGAATCAAGGTTTCCGGAGGGTTCATCGGCAAGTATCACATCCGGATCATTGATCAGGGCACGGGCGACGGCTACCCGTTGCTGTTCCCCGCCCGACAATTCATTGGGTTTATGTTGTGAACGTTCTTTCAGTCCCATGAAATTCAGAAGTTCAATTGCTTTCCGCTCAACTTCCCGTTTGTTCCTTCTCCCGATAAACCCCGGGATACAGATATTTTCAAGTGCGGTGAATTCGGGTAAAAGATGATGGAATTGAAAAACGAATCCAATGTTTTTGTTGCGGAATGCCGCCAGTTTTTTATCTGATAATTTCAGGACATTCACACCGTTCATTTGAATGGTACCGGCATCTGCCCGGTCGAGGGTACCGATGATATGCAGAAGGGTTGATTTCCCGGCTCCCGATGCTCCCACGATCGAAATGATCTCTCCTTTCTCTACCTCCAGACTGATCCCTTTCAGCACTTCCAGGCTTCCATAGGATTTGTGTATGTCTTTAACAATGATCATCCCTGCTGATTTTGTGCCTCAAAGGTAAGAAATCTTTGGTATTTGTAAGTTAAACCTGGAGGATGGAAGATTGAGGCCAGAGGTCGGGGGTCAGAAAAAAGCAAAGAACGAACAGCGAATAGCGGATAGCAAACAACGTTATTTGAAAATCGAATATCAATTATTGAATTTGAATTCTTACTTTTGAAAACTGAAAATTGAGAGATTATGAACTTACATGAATTCCAGAGCAAGTCGATCCTGAAGAATTACGGGGTCTCTGTTCCAGAAGGAATACTCGCGCATAATGCCGGAGAGGCAATAAAAGCGGCAGAGATCATTCAGAATATTACAGGAAGTGATAAATGGGTGATAAAGGCACAGGTTCATGCCGGAGGCCGCGGTAAAGGTGGCGGGGTGAAAGTGGCCAGTACACTTGATGAAGTGAAGACGTTTACCAGCCAGATCATAGGGATGCAGCTGGTCACTCCTCAAACCAGCGCCGCGGGGAAAAAAGTCAGGAAAGTCCTGGTGGAACAGAACATTTTTTACCCCGGAGTCAGTGAACCTGCTGAATTTTATCTCAGCATCCTGCTAAACCGGCAGAAAGGACATACCATCCTGATGTATTCTCCCCGGGGAGGAATGGAGATCGAAAAAGTGGCGGAAGAAACGCCTGAACAGATCTTTACGGAAGAGATAGATCCGAAAGTTGGACTGCAGCCATTCCAGGCCCGCAAGGTGGCCTTTAACCTGAAACTGAGCGGTGAGGCTTACAAAAATATGATCACCTTTGTGAATGCCATCTATGCTGCCTACGATGGATGTGATGCCTCCCTGATCGAGATAAATCCTGTATTCAAAACATCGGACAATAAGATCCTTGCAGCCGATGCCAAAATTGTAATCGACAACAATGCGCTGTTCCGCCATTCTGATATTTCAGCGATGCGTGATTTCGACGAGGAGGATCCCATCGAAGTTGAAGCAACCCGTAATGAGTTAAATTACGTAAAACTCAATGGGAATGTGGGTTGTATGGTGAACGGAGCAGGGCTTGCCATGGCCACCATGGATATTATTAAGTTGTCGGGCGGCGATCCGGCCAACTTTTTAGATGTTGGCGGCTCTGCAAGTGCCAAGCGCGTTGAAGAAGGTTTTCGTATCATCCTGAAAGACCCCAACGTAAAAGCCATCCTTCTTAATATCTTCGGAGGAATTGTGCGCTGCGACCGTGTAGCCCAGGGTGTCGTGGATGCCTATAAAAACATCGGGAAGATCAACATCCCGATCATCGTGCGGTTACAGGGAACCAATGCCATCGAAGGCAAGAAGATCATCGATGACTCAGGGTTGCGCGTACATTCCGCAATCACACTCAAGGAAGCAGCTGACCTGGTAACGAAGGTATTGAAGTAGCCTGGTATTCTTCTTCCTTTTTCATCAAAAATATTCTTACAAGATCCAGCTCCTGTATTGTCGATGTGGCAAAAGAAAACTTTGCAGGTTCAGGTATTATTACTTGGTATTCATCCGGATAAAACCGTGAAAGAAACTCCAAAAGATGCTCCTCATCGGTTTTAGATTCATTGTTTTGACGGTACTTTAGGTATTGAAGGATCCGTAAGCCGTCAAATTTTTCATGGCAGGCCCTTGCAAATGTTGCCGGATCTTTGAAATTCTCCCGGAGGAGCTTAAAAGGATCCTCTTCTTTGAGCAGTTGCCTGAGAAAACCGACAACCGGTGTAGCCCCCGTTCCCAAAAAGAAATCCCTGAAAAGATCTGTCGTCATCCTGATCTCATCAAAATAATGAAAAGAATAGACCGGGTAACTCTTCCAGTCGCCCTGTTCCCCTTTGATCATGGCTGGGCCGGTTCCGAAATAAACACGGTCGGAAAAACGGGCTGCCGGGTAAACTTTTTCAGGGTTGGCGAAGAGCATCTTCCCATATTTTCTTAGCTTCTGAAGAAAATAAAAATCCTCGCCACTCATTTTGGGCGTCATCCCGCCAACGGCACGATAAGCCCAGACGGGAAAAGCTATTGCCGAACCCAACGCCATGAAAGAGTAAGGGCTGGCGATCCTCCATAAGTTCAGGGAATAATACCGCATGTAGATCTCGTACCGAAGCATCGCACGGCTTGCAGTTTCATCTTCTGCCAACTGATGAAAATAAGGAACCGCGATGGCAACAGCATCGGGATGAACAGAGAAATTCCCTGCAAGGGAGGAAAAATAATTTTCATGGAAAGTGGTATCGGCATCCAGGCTGACAATGATGTCCTTCGCTTCGGCAACTTTGTTGATGGCATCCATCACTGTTTTCCGGGCCCAGCCTACACCGTGTTTTTTCCCTTTCCATCCGTTTCCGGGTGTGCACCGGTCGATCAATGTCAGATCAATTCCGGGGAATTTTTCAAGGGTTCTGAGAGTATTAACATTGGCCTCGCAAATGTGTTTTTTTAAAGGCATTTCCCACCATTCATCTGGCTGGTTGACACAGATAAAAACCCTGAACTTCTTGTAATCCTGGCGTAAGAAGCATCCAAGGATCCCTGGAAGGAATTCCACTTCGTCGATAACAGGAAGGGCGATGTAAAGGGAAGGAGTTGGCCTGTTATTCAATACCGGGATAGTATTTAATTAATCTGAGACGTTGAAAAACCTCTTTACCGTTGGATTCCCAGTTTATCAATAAGCGCATCGTTTTTTATAATCCCGATCGCTTTCTGAACCTCATTATCTTCACGGTTAATGATCTTATAGGAGTCATTCACATCCCAGAGCTTCTGCGCAATCAACGACTTGATCTGTGATTTGATGAGAGTTTCCGAAAGTCCATATTCCTTCTCATTCATCTTCACTCCCTGTTTTTCTGCCAGGAACAGAAAATCTTTCATAAAAGCATCATCGATGATGAACTTTTTATCGAATGAGTTAAAATCCGGATATTTTGTCTGGAGATCTTTGCGGTATCTATCCACATAATCCCCTGAGAACAGGTTGATCACATTTTTTCTCCTGAGGTTAAGGAAATAATCGGTAAAAGGAATGGTGTCAAGCGGAATGAAAACATCCGGCATTATTCCTCCTCCTCCATAGACGACGCGGCCTTTGGAAGTATGGAATTTCAATGAATCCGGGAACTTGATGCTGTCGGAATTTTCCATTTCCCCATGTTTTAAACGCGTCGTAAAATCCTCATAATATTTATCTACGCCTTCAGAATACGGTTTCTGGATACTGCGGCCGGATGGAGTATAGTACCGGGCGGTGGTCAGCCTGACTTCCGAGCTATCGGGTAATTGAAAAGGCCTTTGCACAAGTCCTTTTCCGAATGACCTGCGGCCGACAATGATGCCCCGGTCAAGATCCTGGATGGCACCAGAAACGATTTCGCTGGCGGATGCTGAGTTTTCATTGATCATGATCACCAGTTTCCCATTCTTTAATATTCCATTTCCTGTTGAATAATAATCTTCGCGGGGACTCGTCCGGCCCTGGGTATAAACGATGAGTTTCTTTGCTTCCAGGAACTGGTCTGCCAGTTCAATGGCAGTATTCATATAGCCTCCGCCATTGTTACGTAAGTCGAGAATCAGGCTTTTCAGCCCTTGTTCATTCAGCTTTACCATGGCATCAGTGAATTCTTTCATGGAAGTGGAAGAAAACCGTGTCAGGTTAATGTACCCGATGCCAGGTTCTATCATGTAAGATGCATCAATGCTGTTGATAGGGATCTTGTCGCGGACAATGGCAAAATCGATGAGGTCTTTTTTTCCGGAACGGTAAATGGAAACGTTGACTTTGGTGCCTTTTTTGCCGCGTAAACGATCAAAAACAAACTGGTTGGTTATTTTCTTGCCGGTAACATCTTCAGATTCAATTTTAATAATCTTATCGCCTGACAGGATTCCAAGTCGCTCAGAAGGACCACCGGGGATAGGATGAACAATGTTGATCGTATCCCTGAGGATCTCGAACTGAACGCCGATCCCTTCAAAATTACCGACCAGTTCTTCGTTGGCCCTTTGGAGATCTTTCTTCGAAATGTACATGGAATGGGGATCAAGCTCTTTCAATGTCTCCACAATTGCTTTCTCAACCAATTTTGATTCATTCACCGTATCGACATAAGCGAATTTAATCATCTGCATCAGGGAATTGTACTTCCTTACACCGCTCAGATCCTGTTTATTGTTCTGCCCGGATCCGGAAACCGAAAAAAGGGTAAAAATTACTACGGGAAAGATATACCGACCCACACTGCGAAAAATTTTATTTTGTATCATGCAAGGCTTAATTAGTAATGATTTCAGGGGTTCAAAAGTAAGATATTTTTTTTTGGACTATGTAAACATAAAAGCTTTTTAACTAATTTTAACTTACTTTTAGAAACGAAGATCCGGTTAAATAAGTATACCGAAGATGCAAGATGAACAAAAGAGAATACTCCGAAGCCTGGTCATCCCGGGAATCTTTGTCTTTCTCATGTGGTTGATAAAGATATTTGAAGTAATTTTTAAAACTGATCTTGAAGTTTACGGATTAACGCCCCTGACCTGGAGAGGACTACCCGGTATCCTTTTTGCTCCCTTGCTTCATGCCAATTTTTCACACCTTTCAGCCAATACCCTCCCTTTCTTCTTCCTTGGAGGATTGCTTTTCTTTTTCTACCGCCCCATCGCATGGAAGATCTTCTGTCTGATCTGGTTTACTACAGGTTTGTGGGTGTGGTTTTTCGCACGGGGAGATTCTGTGCATGTCGGTGCCAGCGGTGTGGTATACGGACTGGCATCATTCCTTTTTTTGAGCGGCATTCTCCGCCGTGATTCCAGGTTGCTGGCGATCACACTTTTGATCGCTTTTCTATACGGTGGATTGGTATGGGGAATTTTCCCTCAATTGTTTCCTCATCAACCGATCTCCTGGGAATCGCACCTGATGGGATTACTTGCCGGGGTCGTGCTGGCAGTCTACTACCGTAATTCAGGACCTCGAAGGGAAGTTTATAAGTGGGAAGATGAGGAGGAAGGAGATGAAATTGAAGAAGAAAATAACGATAAAGGACCAGATGACAACGGACAACCTGGTGGAACAACGGTCAATTATGATATAAAAAATGAAGAATGAAAAGTACAATGTACGAATTCTTTGTGACTCTGTGACTTTATACTTTACAAACTTTATAAACTTTCTACTCTATTTTAACATACACCCTCATCTTCCGGTAGGCTGAATCTGAAATGGCCCTGATATTTTTTAATTCCACTGTACTTACAAACTTCTTATGATCCTTACGATAGAGCATGATTGCTTTTGTGATATCAAAAGGGAAATAAGGATGGGCAAGCAATTCCTTGAATGTAACGGTGTTCAGGTCGATCGGGTGAACAGAATCCGCGTTTACCGCAAGGTGTTCCCTGATAGCGTTATACTTTGAAGAATCCATTCCCCAGATCTCAAGCAGTTGCGATTTGTCGGTGAATCCTCGCAGCCTCTCCCGGTATTTTACTATTCTCCGCGCAAAAGCAGGACCTATCCCCCTCAGTCGCTGCAGCTCAAAAGTATCTGCCGAATTGAGCTCAATCACAAAGACCTCTTTCGTGTAAGGCTTATACATGCATGCTGAATCCTTTCCCGGATAGGAGGCATAAGACCGGAATTTTTTATATTTAGACTTCCGGGCCAACTCTTCCAGCGAATCTGCAATCCTGACCGCTTTTTCAAATGCCACGACCTCCTTTTCAAACCCAGACTGATCCACGGGTTTTGGAGTAACAACAACCGGTACAACCTCATTGGCGATCACAAGCAGGAACAAGATTGACAGTAATACAAAAATGCCACGCTGTTCCATACGGTTAAAGGTGAAGTAGTCTTTGATGATGGTACTGAGTTTCATGGTATAATAAAGTCACAGAGTTTTAAGAGGTCATAAAGCCTGTAAAGTTTGTAAAGTCATCAGCTCACCTTCTTACTAACTCGTCTGCCTGTCCGCTTGTTAATAACTGATTTCCGATCCTGCACTCCAGGCATCTTTTCCTATCACAGTAGCAACTTTTCAATTGAAGGAGGGCCTGGGTATGCAATGAATCCGGTGCAGGAATCCCGATCTCGTTCCAATGGCTTATGTCGGAATTACTTTCCGGTGGAAGAAGTTCAAGAAATGCCAGTCCTTTCTCTTTATAGGATGGTAACGCTTTTACTTCCCCGTAAAGAAAGAGAAATGGCACGACAAGATTGACAGTCAACAGCCGGATAGAGGCGATGCCAAGTAATTTGGGTCTGCTCGCGGACCATTTTCCGAATAAAAAATGAGTATCCCAGTAGCCGGAAGCCTGCACGCCAAAAAGTTCGGTCATCTCCCGCGGATCCCGGCTTTCAAGTATGGAATGAAAAAGATCCTTTGTGGAATGGATGAGACAGGCGAACTGGGCGATACGGATAGCCGGAAAGTTCGACGGGCGTAATCTCAGAAACTTCCATAAGGAGCCGGGGATCCCCTGAAGACCATATTTCCCTTTTAAAAACCGGTACTCCTGTTGTAATAAACGGGGATACTCTTCAGTAAAATCCTGTTCGAGCATCCCGGCCTGCCCGAATAACAATGCTTCCAGTTGAAACAGGTTGTCACGGTGTTTCTGAAGCAGCTTCCAGGGCAGCGACCGGGCAAGCAGATCAAATGGCTGGGCATTGATCCTGAAACCAAATGACCTCGCCAGGTTCCGGAAAAATGTTTCCTCCCAGTCGAATTTACTTGCCTCGAGGCTCCTTTTTAGCAAAAGGAGTTTATCCTCTATCCTTTCTATTGCCAACCCCGGGATCCACTGCTCAAAAATAAAAGGATCCATGCTGCCTATGATCGCCTGGCAGGGAATCCAGTTGATGTTTTCCTGGAAATCCCGGTAACGGTCATAGATATAACCGGGAAAATGCCCTTTCAGAACCAGGGTGGGAATTTTCTCATCCGACCGGCGAGTAACTTCCACATCATTCTCATACACGGTATGCAGGATCACGTTATCATAGGCAGGATCATGCTGGTGTCTGTGTTTGTACCATGCCGAAGCCTTCACATGGATTTCGACATTGCCCGCCCATGTCGTGCCATTGATCTTCAGCCGGGCATTAAAAAAATCAGGGCCACCGTCCTTATTATGTTCGCCGGGATGGAGAACCACCAGTGGTTCCCCGGTAACTGTGTGGAGTTCAGGATCGAGCAGACGGTATTGCCATAGGTAATGCAGGAATTCTTCATTCATGATAAAGTAATTATTAATTCTCCTGCATTAATCGGTTAAGGAAGAGATAGGTAATATCTTTTTTCCGACTTTTTTTAGGTGGGATTAAAAATAAATAAGTACGTTAAAGATATTCCGGGAAGTTCGTCTTAATTATCTCATTAATCATTTCCAGGGTCAATTGTTTGTATTTAAAACCATTGACTCCGATAATCTTTTCAGCTATTCTTCTATCATCAGGGTTTAAGGAAGTTGTAAGCATAATAATGACTATTCCTCTTTTTTGGATATCATCAAGTTTTTGATATCCTTCAAGAAATTCCCATCCATCCATGACCGGCATATTGATATCAAGAAAAATTAATTCCGGGGGAGAAAAGGGACTTACCGGTTTTCCGCATTTCCCTTTACCGGTGATAAAATCAAGGGCTTCCTTGCCATTCATCACGATTTCTATATGGTCGGCGATACCTGATTTTTCAAGAACCTTTTTGTGCAAAAAATTGTCGGATTCATTATCATCCACAAGAAGCACACAATTCAGTTTTTTCTTCATATGTTTTTATCTGTTGGGATTGTAAATTTAAATTTACTGCCTTCGCCAGATTTGGATTCCACCCAAATCTTTCCCCCATGCAATTCTATGATTTTTTTACAGTGTGCAAGACCAATTCCGGTTCCCTTATATTTATCCCGGTTATGCAACCGTTTGAAAATAATGAAAATCTTCTCCTTATCCCTTTCTTCAATACCAATTCCATTGTCCTCAACAGAAAAGATCCATTCACTATCATTACGCTGAGCAGAAATTTTTATTTCCAGTGGAATTTCTTTATTCCGGAATTTGATCGCATTGTCTATTAGGTTTTGGAATAATAACCTTAATTCTGTTTCATAGCAATCTAAAGTGGGCAGATCCTGTACAGTTATAATTGCCTCACTTACTTTTATGGAATCAGCCATATCAGACAGAACTTCACTGATAATTTTATTGCAGTCAATGATTGTAATTACTTTCTCTCTCCCCAACAATGAATAGTCGAGTAAACCCATTACCAGTTCTTTCATACGGGCCGCAGAATCATGGATAAACTCAATAGATTTATTCCCGTCTTCATCCAGTTTCCCGCTATAGTTTTCGTGGATGAGCTCGGAAAAGCTGGTCAGTGAACGCAACGGCTCCTGAAGGTCATGGGAGGCGATATAAGTATATTGTTCTATTTCCTTGATATTTGATGCAAGTTTTTTATTTACGATTTCGAGTTGATTTGTGCGTTCGGCAACACGTTGCTCAAGGGATTCATTTAGTTTTCTGATTTCGTCTTCCGCCCTTTTACGGTCAGTGATATCGTATATGAATGCACCAATCCCAATTTCCCCCTCTTCAAGTTCAATAGGGAACTTCATCGTCTCATAGTATCGACCTTCAACAACTTCTTCTGTGATCAGGAGAGCATTCGATAGCTGTGTTTGTTCATCAGTTTTTCTGCATGCAGAAGCAGCATTCTCGTTCATCAGATCAAAATCGGTCTTACCGATGATTTCACTCTCTGTCTTGCCGTAGAACTTACACAAAGCACGATTTGCGATGATATGTCGGAAGCTCTTATCTTTCATATAAGCCATGTCTGAAGTCGAATCAAGAAATGTCCGAACCTGTTTCTCACTCTTGCGCAGCGCTGCTTCTCCCCGATTCCGTTCGGTTTTATCAACAATACTACCGATAATTTTCCAGGGCAGATTGTTTTCATCGAACATCAACTTGCAGATTAAAGAGCATGGAATATGCGAACCATCACGGTTTTTCATCACTATTTCGTAATCATTCACCCTTCCCGTTTTCTGCAATTCCTGAAGCAGGATTTCCCTTCTCACCGGGTCAGAATAAAAATCGAATATATTTTTCCCGATCAGATCTTCACTCCGGTACAGTCCCTTGGAAAGAACATGGATAGAAGGACTCAATACCAGGATTGTCCCGTCAATCGATGTTTCGTAATAGATATCCTGGATGTTTTCAAAAATATTTTTGTATTTCCCTTCACTTTGGCGCAATTTTTCTTCAGTCTGTTTTCGTTCTGTGATGTCTTTATCAACTCCCCGGTAACCTTTGAGATTCCCCGCTGCATCAAGAACAGGTACCCCATTAGTGAGCAGACATACTCTGTCTCCATTCTTTCTGATGTTCCAATTTTCCAGATCCTTTATTGGTTCCTTCTTTTTCGCGATTTCCACAAATAAAGCTGCCACTCTTTTTGCTTCATCCGGCGGCATAAAATCGAAAGGCGTTTTCCCGATGAAATCTTCCCGGGCGGGACCGAAATATTCAAATCCCTTTTTCGAGATATAAGTATAGACACCATTCTCATCTACCTCCCAAACCCAATCGGCGATACTGAACATGATATCGTTGAGTCGTTTTTCGCTTTTTGACAGGGCTTCTTCCGCCTGTCTGCGCTCAGTCAGATTTCTATCGATAGACATCCCTAATGAACGAGATACCAGTGATATTATAAAACCGGAAAAAATGAGAGCAGAAATGTCGATAATACTGTTTGTAAGTGCATTAGTATCGTTAAGACCTTGAGTAGTAAGGCCATCGAAAAGATCTTGTATCAGCATTAGAATCAGAATCCAGGGCAAAATATTACGCAACAACCTGGCCCTGGTCGAATCGCCCATAAAATATTTGAGCGGAAAAGTCTCTTTCCCGGATGCAATAAGAAGTCCAACAGAGGAAATAATAATGACAATGCCGGTAGACCATGACATTGGTAATACGGGCCCGGAATAGAAAAAAGGAACTCCGTAACAATACCCGGAAAAAACAAAATATCCAATAATAAGACTTAATGTACTAAAGATAACTGAGATTTTATTAGCTTTTCTCATGAGTAAGAAAAGAGCAATGCTTATAAGAATAAAACAACATGCTGTAAGGAAAGACATCACCCCGGTTTCTATGCCTACTTTTATTATATGCGATCGCATCAGAAAATTACCAAGGTCCCAGATGTTGCCGATGACAAAGTCAATAATTGTAAGTAAAGCGCCAATTCCAATGATGATCATTAAACTTATAATAAAATAATGCCATTTCCTGTTGCTGAAGCCCTTCAGGTTCAAAGCAAGAGCAATGCCAAACAGTAAAAACAAAAAAGCAGTTTCGTCAGCCATAGGAATGAATCGTTTACCCAGGCTGCTGAGATCAGGTTGGCCAAAAATCCATCCTGCCAAAACCAAGGCTCCGATGAAAGCAGTGATGATGGCACAGACAAAGGCAATGAGATTTAGCCGGCGATCAATATCCCGTTTTTTTTCAGGCCGGGGACTTTCCATTCTTTGCTTATTGAATTCTTTAAATAATTTTTTATCTTGTCTTCTATCTGGAATCATAATTCAGCCCATTAAAAAACAGAAATCCATTTTCAGATTTAATTCTTAGTAAGGATAAGCTAAAAATCAAAGGATCAGGCTATCGGTTCATGTTAATTAAAATTACAGAATCACAAAGTCACCGAGTTTGTAAAGTTCATAAAGTTTTAATTTCCCAAAATGCCAAATGCACAAATCCTATTGCCTATTTTCATATCGCTATTCCACCATTTCGCAAGTTAATAAAAGGATTAATAGAAAATATTTTTTTTCACCAAATTTTAAAAAAAAATTAACTTTGAGAAAAATTTATATGAAAAAATTCTACATACTTATTATCATCCTGGTATTTGTTGCAAAAGCACAGTCACAGGAACCCTGGGGACCTCCTTTCCCTCTTACAGATTCACTGTCAGACAATGTAAATGCCACCTTGTCGATCCTTCCGGCTGAAATGATCCAGCCGGATACCTTGTATTTATTGTGGGAGAAGTCATATGATTCGCAATCTACCGGGATCTATGCCCGCAACCTGACTACTATGGCAGGTCCTTTTATGGTTGCTGCCCAGCTTAATGCACATTTTAAATATCCGCGGGTATTCCGTAGGGGAACCGGGGATACCCTATTCTATTTCAGTTATGAAACTGACATGAATGGAAACTGGGACTTGTATTATTCCATCATGATGAAGAACGAAATGGCACTTGGGCCTTTTCCATTCATCCGGTCAGGACTGAATGAAAGAAGCCTTCATTTCGGGGATATACAGAGCTTCTCATGGGAAAAAGAGGGATCTGTTTTTGTCAAAACATTCACGGGAGATACTGTCAAACTTGCTTCGGACAGCTGTTCTAATCCCGTCCAGGTTGGTGACGGGGATGTTGCCTATGAAATGGGCGCCGGGCCGGATCACGGAACCTACTATTCAAAGTACGATTATACCATGAATCTTTGGTCCGGACCCTTTCCTCTTGATATAAATGGAACCAACACCCATCTGACCTTCGGGAACGATTCCTATGGTGACGTAAATGCCCCTTACCTTTTCTGGCAGCATAAGAATGGTCCCTTCTGGGTGATTGAAGGGTTTGATATATTTGATAGCCAGTCTGTTTCATTCAATAATTTCACTGGAAGCAACAATATGTCACCTTCCTATTGCAGCATAATCATGACCACTGATCAAGGCTATCTGCCAAATATGGATTTTTCAACGTTTGCTTCTGATATTACCGGAAACACAGAGATCTATGTAAATATGTGGATCTATGACACCAGCTATTCAAACATATCGGTTAACAGTGTCAACAACGCACATCCTCAACTCTTCAATAATTTTCATTTCTCCTCCGGACTGGATAACCAGCTCTTTGACATCTGGGAATCATACCGGGGTGGTCACTGGCAATTGTGGGCAACGACCCGGGATATCCTCACCGGAGAAGATGCATTGAAAGGTTATTCCGCATGGATGATAAAATGTTCGCCGAACCCATTCAAGGACGAAACCCGGATCGAGTATTTTTCAGGAAAGGCAAGCCTGGTGACGGTTGACATCTACGATCTTTCCGGCAGAAAAATAAAGACTTTGATTACCACCTCAGAAGGCCAGGGAATACATTCAGTCACCTGGGACGGTAAAGATGATTCCGGGTCAGCGGTTCCTGCAGGCATCTATGTGTGCACACTAAAAACAGCTGATAGGTTTTATAATTGTAAAATCATCTGCCGGTAACCGGCATTTGTGAAAGGCGTATTTTTTTTGCGAACCAATGTGCTAATGATTATCTTTGCAATACCATTTCCTGTCTTGCAAAATGACAAGTACATTATCTTTTGTAACAAACATTGAACATAAACTGCTGAGATTGATTGAACAGCAGAAGCAACTCAGGGAAAAAACAGATGAATATCAAGAAGAAATTCAGGAACTAAAAAAAATTCATGAAGAACATAAAAAAATCATCCGTCAACTCGAAGAAAAAATAAATACAATAAGAATAACTAAAACGATTGAAAATAAAGAAGGAGCAGTAGAAGCAAAAGAAAGGATTGCAAAACTTGTGCGGGAAATTGATCATTGCATCGGGCTGCTGAATACTTAGAAGTAATGTTCATAGCAAATGAGTGAATTTTCAATATCAATAACTGTTGCCGGCCGTCCTTACAAACTGGTCGTTGAAAAAGAGCAGGAAGAGTTGTTCAGGAATTCGGCAAAGTTGATTGATAAAAGAATAAAGGAATATTCGAGCAGTTACGAATTTAAAGACAAACAGGATTTGTTGGCAATGGTTGCACTCGAATACACGGTTAGTTTTCTTCAGAATGAGCAGACAACAAGGGAATCAGAACTCCTGCTGAATGACAAACTAACAGGGATTGACAATGCCATGAATGAACTTTTGAAAGCCCATTAGCATAAAACGTTCTTTGACACTACCAAAAGGTAACCCGCATTCATTCCAAACAGTTTGTAAACCTAACATTACAAACATTAGGGCGTAAGCTCAAGACATCCAGGACAGGCCTCATCCTGCTTCGGCAGGAATCGCAGCTACGGCAGCGGCAGTGGACGTTCGAAATGCCTGGCAGCCCTATCCGTGTCAATTGAGGTTTATCAATACCTCTGGAATAGTGCGGGTTTTTATTTTAACTAAATACAACCAAAGATGGACATTTTAACCATATTAAACAACCCCTTGCCGATGGATCCCCTGACCATACTCATCATCGGGGTATCGGGAATCATCGTCGGCGGACTGATCACAGGAACAATCCTGCGGAAGGCCATGGACCGTAAACGGGATATGATACTGAAAGAGGCCATGGAAAAAGCCGAAATGATCAAGCGGGACAAGATTCTGCAGGCAAAGGAAAAATTCATGCAACTGAAATCCGAACATGATAAGTTTATTCATGAGAAGAACGATGAAGTTCAGAAAAATGAGAACCGGTTAAAACAGAAAGAAACCGTTTTTAACCAGAAAATAGAAGAGATTCAGAAAAAACAAAAAGAGACGGTTGTCATAAGGCAGAACCTTCAGACGCAGATGGATCTTGTGAACAAGAAACAGCAGGATCTCGAGAAGAGCCAGAAAATCCAGATTGAGAAACTGGAAGCCATCTCAAACCTCTCTGCGACTGAAGCCAAGACTCAGTTGATCGAAACGCTGAAAGAAGATGCCAAGTCGGAAGCATTGGTCCAGATGAAAGATATCATCGAAGAAGCCCGGATCACTGCAAACACAGAAGCCAAGAAG
>Ga0182027_10007068_pt1 | contig 16646 bp, 17 predicted proteins | sample 712E1DmetaG_FD_121300 | JGI IMG/M metagenome (GOLD analysis project Ga0182027, IMG submission 121300) | Permafrost microbial communities from Stordalen Mire, Sweden - 712E1D metaG (Illumina Assembly) | ecosystem: Environmental > Terrestrial > Soil > Wetlands > Permafrost | place: Sweden... | reverse complement strand
TGAACTATTATCAAAAAGACACAACTTTCCATCCTACGGTAAGGGCATATGTAGACACTTACGCGACTAAAGGAGATTGTATGGGTAACAACAACTTACACGTTTCTGCCCCGGCATGGACCACTGCAAGCACCGTTTTTACATGGTTTGGAACTACCAATTCAACTAAAATTACTCTTAGCTCTAGCGCCGGTAGCGATACCTGGGGAAGAGTTCATTTTTACGTTCAATCTGCAAACCCGGCAGCCGCTGTGACTAATATTGACGGAGTACGTTTAATACAGGCAACGGTTGGTAGTGGAACCGACTATGCCGAAAATTATCCAGCGGATCCAAATAATTTACCGGAACCGGGAGACGTTGTTGCCCTGGAAATGCTTAACGGCTTGGCAGTTGTTAAACCGGCTAATGTTCCAATGGATCAGGGAGCGATAGGAGTTGTTTCCACTAATCCGGCGCTGGTACTTGATGACGGCAAAATGCCTGATCCGAAAGTGCCGATTGCTCTTTCCGGACGTATTCCAACAAAAGTTTCTAGTAAGAACGGATTGATTCATTTAGGAGATTATTTAGCCTCGTCGAATATTCCCGGAGTTGCCGTAAAAGCAACAACCGCAGGACCTGTTATTGGAACTGCAATGGAGGATTATACCGATTCCGATCCTGCTAATGTTGGCAAAATTATTATGTTTGTTAAAAATACCTATTACAGCGGAGGTTCAATTGTTAATAATTCCGGTTTGGACTTAAACGGAAAAGACTCATCTTCAATTCTTACTGTTATGGCTCTTTCGCAAAATTCCGGAAATCTTTCAATTCCCGTTACAACTTTTGGACGTATTGCCGGACTTGAGCTTATTACGCCAAAAATAACAACACAGGATTTAGCAGTTGACACAATAAAGGCATCTACGGGAAAAGATATTACCTTTAATTTGGCAAACGACGGTAAGATCATAATTAATGATAGCAGCGGAAAACAAGGACTTACGTTTGATGCATACGGAAATGCAACTTTTGCAGGTACGCTAACTGCCAACGAAATTAAGTCCGCTAAAATTGACGGTCTGGATATAATAAGCGGGCAAATTGCAGATATTAACAATAGCATTTCAGCTATAGACTCAAATCTTGCCGTTTTGGCTGCGGCGACTTCAAGCGCAAACTTTGGGATAGTTTCTCCGGCTCAGTCAAGTTCTTCAGCGCTTACCGTAACAGGCTTAAATATTGATGGGTTAGCGACTGTTTCCGGAAGCTTAAGGATTAAGGGAAGTTCGTTAGTTGAGGGAATTTTAAACGTAGTAGATACAATTACAACCCAAAGCCTATTTGTTACAGGCTGGTCTGAATTTTTTGACAGTGTTGTATTCAAAGGTCCTGTTAGTTTTGAAAAACCACCGGTCTTTAATTCGGATACTGCCGGAACGGTAACTATAAAGAAGGGAATGGATAGAGCAGATGTTGTTTTTGGCAATGAATATGGAAATGTACCCGTAGTTACAGCTAATTTGTCTATTGACCAAAAAACCGGGGAATCTAATGCCGATTACGAAACAAGACAACAGGAAATACTCGGCAAAGGATACACTTTTGTTATTTCGGGAAGAAATACAAAGAAGTTTACGATTATTCTTAATAAACCTGCCGAAGAAGACATAACGTTCTCCTGGGTAGCGATCTCGGTTAATACTTCGGTAGGTGACAACAACTCTTCTACAGATTCAGCCAATCTGGGTAACTAGACTATTTGGGGTTATATCTTGTGTTAATATCGCTGTAAATAGAGCCTGAAATTTGGCCTATTACATTACTTAAGCTGTTGTAGTTTGTGCCTCTTGTCATTATACATAAAAGATAAGGGTGATTAGGATAATAAACAATTCCGCAGTCATGAAGCTGTACACTTTTATCCTGAAGCTGTCTTTCGCCAAACTTATGCGCTACTTCTATGTTTTGCGGTATATTTTTATTAAGTCCCTGTTTAAATTCAACTTGGCTTAAAAGATCAAGCGCTTTTTCCGAATATTCAGCATCAAGGTAAGAAGCATTATACAAAATCCTAAAAAAAGAAGCGTAATTTTTAACCGATATATAATTTTCGGGAGTTTCGGCGGTCGGAGTTGCTATTCCAAGATCTTTGGTGACCTTATTTACAAAGCTTTCGTTAGTATGCTCACCAAGTAGGGCCAGAGCGTAATTATCGGAATAAACAATCATTCGGTCTATTAATTCACCAACTGTATAGGTCTTTCCCATTTGAATTGTCTGGGAAGGAGAAAAATTTTCATTTAGAGGATTAATAACGGAGTCATATTTAATTTTCTTGCTAAGAATGCTAGGGTCATCAACTGCGGCTTTGTAGTAAGCCATCATAATTGGTACTTTTAAAAGACTGGCAGGAGAAAAAAGATTCTTTTCGTTAATTCCAAACCAGGGGCCGTTATTTAAGTCTCTGTAGTAGACGGAAGCATAAGTTATTAACTTTGAGTCGGTTGCCTTTTTAATAATGTTATTTACTTTTGCTATAGAAGGTTTATATTCTGTTTGGCCTATTACATCGCTGCTTTCACACTCCAGAAGGGGACTAATATGTTTGTATCCGCCAAGGCGAGTTTCTTGTTCTTGAGTTGGTAAAATATTAATTTTCGGTAAGTATTGACTGACAAAAGTTACTCCAATTAGAATGCCTCCGGCAAAAATAACTAAATATCCTGCAAGCCTTAGTTTCATTTTATTAACTTCTCTAAATATAACCTAATTTTAAGATTATAACAGGTTGTAAAAGGTTTAGAAATATTTAAAACTAACTCTGTAAAACTTAACCCAAATAAATACATTACCTAAGGAAACAATTAAAAATGGAAGTGCTTTAATCCAGCCAAAAGTGAAACCAAAAATAAACTCTGTAATTAAGCAAAAAATAATTAATAAGGGAACCAAAATTACTAAAATTGAGTCAAAAAACATTACAAAATAATGCTTTATTGTCTTTTTTTCAGGAAACTTTTTAATCTTTAATTCCAAACGATCATTACCACTTGGTTCGTCTTTGGAAAATTCAAAAAACGGATGTTCCTCGTAGCCTTTTTTAAAGATTAAAACTTTATAATTGTGAATACCTTTCCGGCTAAAGTAAAATTCTCCCTTTTTGTTTGTTTTTGCATGTTCGGCTATTCGGCTTTGGTCCGCATCGATTAAGTAAGCTGTACATCCGGCTATCGGCAGTCCTGTTTGGTCATCAATTACTTGTCCCACAATATATTTCCTCACAGAACTTTTAGAAAATAAATGCCTAAGCGTTGTTAAAATATAGGAGTGCATTTTATTAATAGGAATTTTTGTATGCATACTAAGCGCAATTATGGTTAGAATTAAGGCAATTAGAAGGGCTGTTACCGCGTTTATCTCAAAAAATCTGTTTGAATTGCCAAGAGCAAGCAAGTATTGTTTTGTGACGCCAATAAAGTCCATAAAAGTTGTGTAATAATAGTTGGCAAAAGAAATTACGTCAAAGGGTTTTGATTTTAAGTAAATAGTCGGATAATTTTGCCCGGCTTTTCCTCCTAAAATAAACTCGACTTCTTTTGATTCGTATCCAATTGCCTGAATAGAAGCTTTATATTGTCCGGAAGGAAGAATAATATCGTCTTCGCCATTTAGGTCCGTGAATGAAGGGTTATTAGAGGTAGCTATATCATTTGAAACAACTTGGAAAATTTTATTTGTCGGATCATATCTGCTTATCAAAACTCTTGCTCCCTCGACTGTCGTACTTGAATCGCCCTCTCTTAAAATAGTTAGTTTTTTTACAACCCTTAGTTCCGCGAGAGGCTGTTCGACAATGTTTCCATTGTAATCAAAAATTCTTGCAATAATATCATAGTTTCCCATATCCATTGGCGTTTCAAGACGACCTTCAAAAACTCCCGGTGCAGTTTGTTCAAGGCTAGTTGTGTTTGTTGAAGCATTGACTTGTTCTAAGGAATTTATTCCCAGGACGTATTTGTTTCTTAAAACCGCCTGGACTTTTTTAATTGAGTCATATTTATTAATCTTAAATTGGAATTGGTAGATAGAACTTTTCGGAATAACTACTATCGGGTAAAGTTTATTTTCAATCTGTTTTGGAAGATTGGGGGAGGCTAGGATAACGTTATTGGAAGAAATTATAAGGCTTGAATTATCTGCTTGAGGAGCAGTTGAGACAGGAGGAGTTTTAAAAGTTAAAATATCCGAGACTGCAGTCTTTCCATCCGGAGAAGTTGCGTGAAATTGTGTGTAGTAATCAGTGTCGGGATCAAGCTTTTCAATCTTTACCTCCTGAACCTTAGAAGGATTTAGAAAACTTATTGTATTCGAAAGAGCTCCCGGGCTTTTTCCATAACGGACAACGAGCTTTGATTCTTGGTTAAGCTGTACTCCTAAAAGTACTGAATCGGAGGACAGTGATTCAATTTGAATATTTTCAAACGTCAAAGTTCCGGGCACCGGAGTAATTGTTGGTGTTGGAGTTGAAGGAGGAGTCTGGGTTGGGGTTGAAGCGTTAATAACCGAGCTTGTTGGGGCAGTGCCTGTTGTTGGCGTAGGGGTATTGGTTGGAGTTGGAATAATAGTTGGCGTTGGAGTAGGGGTATCGGATGGGTTTTCGGTTGGCGTTGGAGTAATAATGCTTTGATTAAACCGGTATGAATTAGTTACTTGGTCTTGTACAATCAACGATTCGTTTATAACTCTGCCGTAAACTGTAAAATTAACTTTTTCGTTTCCCGTGTAATTACTGTTAGTTTCAAGCTGGAAAGTTACTGTATTGCCGGAAGTTCTACTTGGAAAAGAAGGAATTACCCAATCAATTTGCTGATTTATTAAGTCAACAACCGCCGGTGTTTCGCCGTACGCCTCGCTTGCGCTTCCCAAAACATAATCGACAACGTCAATATCGGGAGTTGACGATCCTTGCGCGGTTCCGTTACTCCACTGCGCCTGAATTGTTAGCGGAGTAGAATAATATAGATTTGAGCCATAAGTAATTGTGTACTGGATAATTGTTTCTTGGGGAACAGTTGATCTTGCGCTGGAGGCTATTGAGGACTCAAAGTCGGAAGGATGCGGTTCTACCGATACCGAAACGGCTTGATCCGGCTGCACTTGAGCGTAAGAGGAAAAAAACTTTGAAAAGACCAGAACGGAGACAAATGCTATTAGGATTCCGCTAAGGATTTTAACTTTATTTAAGCTCATAACTGTTGTCTAAATTAATGGTAGCATAATTAAGTTTTCCAGCACAATAAAGTTGACAAGTTTTTCCCCGATAGTTTATGATTTAGATATGTCGAGAGCAAAAAAATCAGAGGTAATTGTTGTTTCTAAGACAAACTGGAAGTTAATTATTGCTGTAGTAATAGTAGTGGTAATTATTATTCTTTCTGTGTTCCTTTATTTTTCAAAATATTCAGGAGCGAATAAAAATCCGGTTGCAGGCAACACTCAAGTACAAGATCTTGTTGAAAAAGTTTCAAAATTAATAGAACTTCCTAAAAATGAGGAGCCTACAATTGCAACGGTTTCAGACAAAAAACAATTACCAAAGAATGCCTTTTTTGCAAACGCCGAGAATGGAGACAAAGTATTGTTTTATGTACAGGCAAAAAAGGCAATCCTTTACAGTCCGACTCTTAATAAAATAATCGATGTTGCGCCTTTTAGTCCAGAAACAGGCACAAGCACAACACCAAGTCCAAAAACAATTACTCCTACACCTACCACTAAGCCCAAAAATGTAACCCTACTGTTATTGAATGGAACGAGCACCTCAGGGTTGGCAAGCACGGCTTTAACAAGAATCACATCTAAGATAACAGCAATATCTACGGCAACTAAGGGTGATTCTGTAAAAAACTATACAAAAACGATAATTGTTGATCCAAAAGCTAATAAACAAATTGACGATCAGCTTACTGGGCTTATTGGAGGAAGCGTGGTGTTGGAGATGCCCACTGGAGAAAAACCTTCGAATGCAGACATAACTGTGATTCTCGGGTCCGATTTTAAGTAAACGAGAGGATTTATACTACTTTTTGCTGAATTCCAAGTAACCAGAGGACTGCTTCTTTCTTGTATCTTCGATCTCCTCGTGAATTAATTCTTATTGCGGGGAGTTTGCCTCTTTTGCCCCATCTTTTAATGGTTAAGGGTGAGACTCTTAAAACTTGAGCAACTTCTCTTACTGTTAGTAGATCCGGAAGGTTATCTAGTGATATGTTTTGAATAGGCATATATGATTTTTATTAAATCAATTAACTATTAAGTTATCTATAAAGTAACAAACTGTAACATAGTTGTCAAGAGGTAAACTATGATTCTATTTGGTTTAACTCGAAGACCGTGAGCGAAGTCGAACGGGCAAGAGGTAAAAGTTGACAAAGCAAAAATTTAGCCTATAATACAAAAAATGGTAGATGCAGAGCGCTTATTACAAAAAGCAATTAATCATTCTAGAGAGGGTAAGCATGTGTGCAGGGAAACAATGAGCACCGCTTTCTTCGTTTTTAGTGAACTTACTATGTATGTTCCTCCAAATTTACTTGTTAACATGATGTTTGACGGTCTTCTTTCCCGATCTATTGCAAATGATTATGATTCAGGACGGACACAAAGAAAAAGGGTTGCATCAAGTGCTTTAAATAAAATCAGCGGAGAACATTCAGATTGGCTAACTAATCCTCCTAAAAGAAAAGTCATTGTTAATTTTCTAAACGGTAAGACTTCTTAAGCCACAAAAAAAACTCCCCTTTGGAACGGAGCCGTCTCCCGGCGAGTTCGCTTGTGATTCATCCTGAGTTCATCATCGAAGGACTTGACAATCGTGGGATGAATGAGCTGGAAGGCGAGCGAATTCAGCCAATAAAAAACTCCCTAAAGGGAGTCTTTTATATTTAAATAAAGAAAAGATCCTTATTTCAATTCTACCGTCGCTTACCCCAAGGGCACTTACCTTGAGCTCAATTACTTGAGTTCAACGGTGGCGCCGGCTGCTGTTAACTTTTCTTTAGCTTCATCAGCTGTTTTCTTGTTAACTGCTGTCATTACCTCTTTTGGAGCTGCGTCTACCAGGTCCTTAGCATCTTTAAGTCCCAAGGTTGGAACTAATTCTCTAAGTGCCTTAATAACTGCAATTTTGGTTGCTCCGGAACTTGCAATTACAACGTTAAAGACTGTTTGCTCTTCGGCCGGTTCATCAGCTGCTTGCGCACCGTTTCCGTTTGCAGGTGCTGCTGCAACCATTGCCTGTGCCGAAACTCCGAATTTTTCCTCCAAAGCTTTTACGAGCTCGGAAAGATCTAAAACGGACATTTCTTCAACTGCTTTTATTAAATCGTCTTTTGAAATTTTTGCCATTATATTAGTTCACCTCCATTCAAACCAGAAATAAGTAATAAGGGATAAGCAATAAGTAATTAACTTGTTGCTTGTTTCTTTTCACTTATCACTTTTAGTGTCATAACAAATTTCTGTAAATTCCAGTTTAATGCATAAGCTAGTCCTGTAATAGGGGACTTCATATTGCCTAAAAGCTGAGCAATTAAAACTTCCTTAGACGGAAGGGAAGACAGCTTTAATACTTGTTCGGCGGATATCATTTTTTTATCCAATATCCCAAATTTGATTGACGGCAAGCTTAATTCTTTTATTACCTTGGCTAATTCCTTTAAAGGGGCAACCAAGTCGTTGTAGATAAAAATTGTTGCAGTTGGTTGTTCTAAAGACTTTTCATCCTCGATTGCCTTTAAATCTCCTGTTTGATTCAAAGCCCTTTTTAAAAGTGTGTTTTTTGTTACGGAGATTTCAGCTTCCAAGGGCTTAATTTTTTTCTTTAACTCTTCCAGTTGTCTGTGGGTTAGGCCTTGATAGTTGGCAAAAATAAGAGCTTTAGATTTTTGCAGTTTTTCAACGACTTCTGCTACAAGCAGTTCCTTTTTTTGCCTATTTTTACTTATTTTTGGTTCGTTTTTCATAATAATCCTCCTGTATTTACTTTTTGCCTTTTCAATTCTCTTCGAATACGGCTCAAAGAGCATTTTTGTCGGATTATGCACTATTTTAAAAGTTCAAGTGTGCATAAAAAAACGCTCCAGAGAGCGTTTGCTAAATACTAGATTCTAAATTCTAAATACTTGCTTTATTCCTACGCGGGATTTATCTTCATCAAACTTGTTTATCCTAGTTTGCGAAGAACCTGCGGTCTCTGGACTAAATGAGTTTATCAAAATATGAATCCGTAGTCAAGGTGGGAGTTAGGCGATCGCTAGCTGTGGTCGTCTAGTTTTTTCGGTTTGTGGAAGAAAATCTACTACAACAGGATTTTTATCATCGTTTTCCTTTGGATGTATTTCACGGAGCTCTTTTTTTGTTGCCTTTAATAAATAATCTGACATTTCAAATAGTTTATTTTCCTTTTCGGCTCCGATTATTTCGACCTTACTTTTTATTTTGCCATTCGTTGCGTCCTCAATAACAGATTCAACTTTAATATCAGGATAGTGTTCGCCTAATTGTCCGTCTTTGCTTAAGACATACTTGCATGAAAAAAGCGTGTATGGCTTAGTTCTATCTTGATAATTATAGTCATAAATAATTCCTGCCTCTACGTTTATAAAGCTAGCAGAGTTGTCTTCAGTCCTTGAATGTCTTACCGCCAATATCTCTCCGCTTTTTCCGCCCGGAAGCCGATAACTTCCGCAATAAACAGGAAGCTCATCTTCTTTGCTGATTCTTTGATAGGCAAGTTCATTTACTCTCCAGGCGTGATCTCTCATGTAGTCCCATCTTATATTACTGTCTCGTATTTGATCTTTTTCCATTAAGGGATTATAAATCAAGTATTTAAAAATGACAATTGTTATTTGTTGAAGGTTTTATATTTCTCTGTATTTTTTCATAATTTGCAGGTCTTGACTTTCTTTTTTTGCTAAGATATACTATCGGCCAATGGCAATTGCAGAACGAGTAGAACAAAAAAGAACTTTTGATCAGTCTAAAAAATTCGACATAGAAGCGGAAATATCAAGAGCTAATGGAAAATTTAGAATTTCTGATCTTTCTCGCCGTTTATCATCAAGGCCTCTTGATCAGTCTGAAAAACCCGACATAGAAGACCAAATACTGGATGCTAACAAAAGGCTAAGGCGTCTTGATCATTCCGCCCGTCTATCAAGAGGAGTTGCTTTAGAAAGAGAGATAGTTGGCATACCGTTTGCAGCTTTTGCGCTTGCAGAAATCTCAAGCTATGTGTTTCCCCCCGACAACAGAGCTTTAGAAATAGCAGCTTTATTTGCAATAGTTCCGGCCGCATATGGAATAGTAGGCGCAGTAGATAAGTTTAGAAAAGTTAAAAAGCTTAAACAGAAAAAACAGGATTGTCAGCAAGAAATTGTTTCACTTAGGCAAGCTCGAAATTCTCGAAATGTTAAAGATATCTTCGTTGCGCCTCCGCCTGCAAAATAAAATTAAAACCTTAGCTTAGACTTGGATTTTTATTCCCGGGGATCCCACAAATCTTATTATCTCTCAAGGTCTACGTTCTTACATCGAAAGAGCGATTTTGAGGGGCAAGCATTGTGAGGAAAACTTTCTATAATGCTAATTTTATTGCTGGACTCATTGTTGATTTCAACACTGCTTTTTGGATATTTTCTTTTTTAATTGCAGAAATAACTGTTTTTATGTTTTCTTCAAGTTTTTTTTCTCCAAAAGAAGCTTTACCAACCGATAAGTGAATAATTGGTGCTTTTCCTTCGGTTTTAAATCCTATTTGACCACCGGCATATTTTTTAGCAACTTCTTCTGGTTTTGTGGTAATTGTCCCGTTTTTCGGATTTGGCATAAGCCCTCTGGGACCCAAAACTCTTGCTACTTTTGCCAGTTTTGGCATCATAGATGGATCTGCAACTAAAACATCAAATTCAATTTTTCCTTTTTCTACGTCTGCAATTATCTGGTCGGTTGCAATAACAACTCTTGTTTGTTTTCCCGATCCATGTGGAAGAACAACTTGTCCGGAAATTCCTTGAGAATGCGTGTTAATATGAAGTTCTACTGTTTCATCAAACTTACCATTTTGCATTTTTACTAAAATTCCTAAAGCATCCGGAAGGGTATAGCTCTTTTTTTCTTCGACCAAGTTTTTTGCAGTCATATATCTGCTTGATCTTTGGTGTTTTTTATCTGCGACTTTAAACTTTGCCTTTTTTTCTCTTCGCCCTTCCGTAGCCTTCTTGTCCTCCGAAGCTTCAGCGAAGGAGGATGGCGTAGGAGGGTTTTTTTCTTCTTGATCCTTTACATCATTAGTTGCTTGAGTAGAAACTTCTTCTTTAACCTCAACTTCAGTAATCCTTTTCTCAGAGGATTTAGCAGCCTTTTTAGCTTCTTTGGTTTCTTTCTTTTGCTTAACTATTTTTTTCTCTTCTTCGGATGTCTCTTCTCCGATTGTTTTTACTCTAATTTTACCCATATTATTCTATGGTCACTCCCATTGACCTTGCTGTTCCTGCAACAATTTTTACTGCAGCTTCAACTGTGTCTGCATTTAAATCTTCCATTTTTGCTTTTGCAATTTCTTCTGCCTGAGATTTAGTTAATTTTCCTGCCGGTTCTCTACCCGGTTTCTGAGATCCTTTTTCTTTTCCGAGAGCTTTTTTAATCATTTCTGCAACAGGCGGCTTTTTGATAATAAAAGAAAAAGTACGATCTTCGTAAACGGTAATAACTGCAGGAATAACGGTGCCTTTTTGATCTGCTGTTTTGTCGTTAAAGGCTTTCACAAATTCCATGATTGGAAGCCCGTGTTGACCTAAAGCAGGTCCAACCGGTGGCGCCGGAGTTGCAGCTCCTGCGGGAATTGTTAATTTAATAATTGTTTTAATCTTTTTAGCCATATCGTCAAAGTTTGACCTTGCGCCTTTGTCCTTATTCGGACTTCGGCTGGACGGTCGACTTCTCCTCTTCAAAATTCTTCGAATTTTGGAAAAACTTTTAAGTACTAACGTTTGAGTAGAGGAGATACCCTGAGGTAAATCTTTTCTACTGGTTCAAACGTACTTCGACTTTGCTCAGCACTCCCAGACTTGAATAAGTTTTTCTATTATAACTTATTTACTTTAAAATTCAAAATTTAGAATTCAAAATGCAAAATTGCAAGTCGAAATTAAAAATTTTAAATTAACTTTTGAAATTTGCCTTTTGATTTTTGACTTTAGAGCTTGGCGACTTGTAGGAAGTCAAGCTCAACAGGTGTTTCTCTTCCGAAAATTGAAACCAGAACCTTTAATTTTCCTCTTGCTTCGTCAATTTCATCGATAGTTCCAAGGAAGTCACTGAAAGGTCCGTCAACAATCTTAACTGCTTCTCCTTGCGAAAATGCAGTCTTGTATAAGGGCTCTTCGGTTCTCATAAACTTTTGAATAGCCTCAACTTCTTTGTCTGAAATTGGGGTTGGTTTATTTCCTGCTCCGATAAAGGCTGTTACGCCCTGTGTGGTCCTAACTAAAAGCCAGGATTCATCGTCCAAAATCATTTTTACCAAAACATAACCCGGAAAGATTTTTTCTTCTACATTTTCCTTTTTTCCGCCCTGAACCTTTATTGTTGTGCGGGTAGGGACAATTATGTCAAAAATTCTATTTTCAAATCCTAAAGACTGAACTCTTTGTTTTAACGATTTTGCAACTTTGTTTTCGTGTCCTGAATAAGTGTGAATAATGTACCATTTGCCTAAATCCGATGGGGAAGCGGGTTCTGTCTTTTTAGCTTCTTCCTTTGTCTCTTCTTTGGTCTCTTTATGAGCAGCCTCTTCCCGAGGTTCTTCTTCTCTAACTTTCTCCTTGGTTTCTTCAACTGGTTCTACGACGTCCTCTTTAGATTCCTTGTCATCCGTAACTTCAGTGTAGGAGGATTCTGCCTCAACTCTGTCTTCGGCGGTTTCTGCTGCAGCTTCTATCGGGGTTTCTTCTTCGGTTTCTTTTGCTTCTTCTGTTTCCGGTTCTCTTTTTTCTTCAGGGGTTTTGACAACCTCTTCTTGAGGTTCTTCTTCTTTTACTTTTTCTGCTTGTTCGACAGTTTCTTCAGCCTTTGCTTCCTCAACGGGTTCAACGGCCTCGACTTGGGGGTCTTCCTGCTTATCGCCTATTGCTTGTTGCTTGTTGCTTTTGGCTTGATCGTCCATAAGTTATTTTATAATTAAAGTTATTAATTTTGTAAAAATGTAATCCAATGTGCCAAGGTAAAAGCCAACAATAAGGCTAACAACTATTACAACTACGGTTAATCTTATTACCTCGTCCCGGCTTGGCCAAACAACCTTATTAAGTTCGTCTCTTACTTCTTTTAAAAAGGTTACCGGTGTAGTTGCCATCTTTACAATATAAAAACAAGGTTGCTAACAACCTCTGTCAATATTTTAACAGAACCAAAATTATATGTAAAGAGGACAAGGGTTGTTGACAGGAAAATGGTTCACGGGTTAGAATTAAGTTTGTTATATGAGTAAGATTAAAAAAGTAGTAATTCCTGCCGCCGGATTCGGAACCCGCTTTTTACCCCAGACAAAAGCAATGCCTAAAGAAATGCTGCCAATTGTAGATAAGCCCGTTATCCAATATGTAGTAGAAGAAGCGGTTGAGTCCGGAATAGAAGACGTAATTATAATTACAGGTTCGGGAAAAAGAGCAATAGAGGATCACTTTGACTATCCTAATGCGGAGCTTTTAAAAAACTTAGAACAAGGTGGTAAAACTCAGCTTGCAGAAAGTATTAATAAAATTGCCGATATGGCTAATTTTATTTATATACGCCAAAAAGGCGCATACGGAAACGGTACTCCTATTCTTTGCGCAGAGCCTGCAATAGAGGATGAGCCTTTTGCTGTTTTATGGGGAGATGAATTTATTTATTCAAAGCCACCAAGACTTGCGCAAATGATGGATGTTTACGATAAATATGGAGGAATTGTTATTTCCGGAGTAAGAATAGACAAAAAAGAAGACTTAAGCCGGTATGGAATTGCAGACATTACCCCGGTAGAGGGAAATGTATATAAAATAAATGGAATTGTAGAAAAGCCGGAACCGGATAAGGCTCCTTCCAACCTGGCTACTCACGGCGGGTATATTCTTCCGCCCGAAATATTTGACGCTTTAAGAAAAATAAAGCCGGGAAAAGGGGGAGAAATCTGGTTGGTTGATGCAATAAATTATTTAAAAGATAAGGGAGTTTCTCTCTACGCGGTGGAAATAAAAGATGCAAAGTATTATGATACCGGGAATAAACTTGAATATATGAAAACAGTTGTTGAGTTAGGCCTTGAGCATCCCGACATAAACGGGGAATTTAGGCAATTCCTAAAGGACCTTAATTTATAAATGAGTGTTGAAGCCCCAAAATCAATCTTTAAAGCTCCTGTGGAAAGATCAATTTACGGAGATCCAAAGGTTTTTTTGAAGGGAATGCCACTCTCTACGGAAAAAAGAGTACCTTTCCTTGATGTGCCGTTTGATCACAAAAGAAGTATGCAAACCTTGGCTAAGGCATTGGGAAGGTTTGCGGTTACAGTTGTTCCTAGTGCAGTTTTAAAAGAATGTAGAAAAACAGGCAGAATCATAAAAGAACGGGGGAAAGCAGGAAATCTAAATGCCCATGAACAAAAAACTTAAATTTTTTCTGCTTGCAGTAGCTGCTCTTTTTTGCTTTGTCGTATTTACTTATTTAGTAAAAAAAGGTGTATTTAATTCTTTTGACTTTGATACTACAGTTCGTCTTCAGAATAATATTTCCAGAAGATTTGACAGTATTTTATCTTTGTTTAGTCTAATTGGAGACTTCCAAGTAATAAGTATATTTTTAATTGTTGCTCTTTTTCTTTTTAGAAAGATAAAAGCAATCTTAATTTTACTGTTTTATATTATTGTTAATTTTATAGAGCTTTATGCAAAATACTTTATCCATCATTTACCCCCTCCGCATTTTTTATTAAGGACTCAAGAGATTGTCCAATTTCCTCAATATTATGTCCAGGCGGTTAATTCCTATCCTTCCGGACACTCGGCCAGGACAGTTTTTATAACAGTAATTCTGGTTTTTTTACTTCAAAGAGCAAAAAAACTTTCACGAAACGCAAAAATTACTTTTTACTTTTTACTTTTTACTTTTGACTTAATTATGCTTGTTAGCAGGATTTATTTGGGAGAGCATTGGAGTACGGATGTAATTGGTGGAGCATTTCTTGGATTTGCTTTTGCGATTGGATCTTTAATTTTTATTTAGCTTTTGGTTGCATCAAAAATTTCTGCTTGTCCTATTGCTGCCGAAGATTCTTCGAATACTTCTTTAGTCTTTTCTTGAATGCTTTGTATTGGATCTAAGACTGCATTTATTGCTCTTAGTGCATAACCACCCATGTGCATATCAGCAAAACCAAAGCCCGACCCAAAACTTGATCCGAACTTCTTTTCCGGCCAACCTAGTTTTTTTGCTCTTTTATATGCTTCGCTTGACCTTCTGTAAACTTCTCTTGGGGAGTACATTTGTTTACAAGCGCGTTTATATTCTCTTTCTAATACATCGTTTCCCATTGGATAATTAAACTTAGCACGGGTTTTAAAATCAAACCCGTCCGTGTGTCCATTCTCGTCTGCAGGATTATAGGTTCCATCTTTAATCATCTGATTAGTTAATTTTGTCCCCGGAAACAGCATAAAATAATTAAGATTAACTTCATCAAACCCGGATGTTTTAGCGTGAGGAGGAATCATTCTTATTGACTCTGGGGTTTCGGCAGGGGAGCCCGCCATATAGAAAGCGCAAACTTTAATTCCTTCCTCATGAGCCATATCGGTAATTTCTTTAACATTATCCGGATTACAGTATCTTATATTTTGAAGTTTATGATATGCTCTTAAAACCTTTGGATCAGGGGACTCCATTCCTACCCACATTTTTTGACATCCTGCTGCAGCCAGCAACTTCATAAGATCTTTACCGCCTTTTCTAAGCGCTTCTAAAGTTGTTTCACTAGTCCAGCCAACAGGGGTGTAAAGCTCACGGGCAAATAATTCAAATAGTTTATAGGCTTCTCCTTCGTCAGCAAGAATATTGTCGGCAGCTAAGAAAAAACCGCTTTTTGGAAGATCTCTAAGAAAAACTTCCTTAAGTATATCTTCAGGAGGTCTGGTTCTAATCTCCGGGCCGCAAATAAAGGTAGCGCTGCAAAAATTGCAATCCCATGGACAACCCATATTGGGTACAACAAAATACATCATGCTATTTTGATCAATTTGCTTATGAACTTTAGTGTCAACCGGCAAATCTGCTAAGTCGATGCCTGCTCCGGGAATATGTTCTTTTGTTTTTTCGTCGAAACTTTCACAAAAAGTATATTTCCCCTTATCGAATTCGCCGGTTTTTAAGATATGTTCTATTCTGCCTTTAAAACTCTTGCTATTTGCGGCTTCTCCGACGTAAACTTCGGCTCCTAAACCCGCAAAATCGACTATTGGATAGTCCGTATTAACACTTATGCTTGCATGGATTCCACCTACCATTACAGGTATGTCTCTTCTATTGCATTCCCTAATTATTTCTCCGGTTCGTTCTGCGTTAACACTAAACGAGGAAGGGAGTACGATAATTCTTTTGGTAAAGTCAATTTTTTGTCTCGGTCTGTTTTCGTCTACAATTTGAACATCAATTGAGTCCCGAAGTTGCATATTGTCGACGATTCTTGCAATCTCACTACCTACAAGTCCAAGAGCCGATGAGGTCCCTAAAATGTTTCTTCCAATCCTTTCCTGATAGCCCGGACTTTTCCCATTTACTACCACAAATGTTATATCCGGTTCTTTTTGCCCAGGGTGTCTGGGAATGGCTAGGTATTCCTTGCTCATTAATGCGGAATATATCAGCCTTTGTAATAAAAATCAATATGAAATTGCCAGATGAATTTATAGTCTGTTTATAATATACTTGGAAATTAATGATTGATTTTATTGAGGAATTAACCTATTTGTATCATGCCGTTTACAACCCCGGATATTTTAAAGACGGCAATAAGGGTACAAAAATTTCGGTAGAAGGACTAAAAATTCCCATTCAAACAGAGGGAATTAAACATAGGGAAAATGAACCAATTAGCTTTATTTTCTTTGCAAAAAACGACCAAATCTTCGAAGAATTTCTTAAAAAAACGGGTTGGTATGGCGGAGATCCGATAACGTTTTCAAATTCCATGAGAGGAGCATTCTGCAATTTATTCAACCTGCCTTATCCTCGTTTTCAGCTAACTCCATACTTTTGGAACGGTAAAAGACAAGACTATAATATCCAGGAGCCCACCAAAAATAATACAATTAGGGAAAGGCATCATTCAAGGCTCTGGAAAACAAATTTTAAAATAAGATCCGGCCAAAAAGTATATGTTGGAATGGCATCTTTTGATATTGCAATGGAAAAGGTTTTTTCCCATACAATTGATCCGGATATAGATAAAGAAAGAGAATATTTGTTTGAAAAATTTAAAGAGACAAAAATGATAAAAAAATTTAAAAAGATTAGCTTTTCCGATAAAACTAAAAAGGATATTTTTAACGGAGACTATTATT
>Ga0182027_10007067_pt1 | contig 16647 bp, 11 predicted proteins | sample 712E1DmetaG_FD_121300 | JGI IMG/M metagenome (GOLD analysis project Ga0182027, IMG submission 121300) | Permafrost microbial communities from Stordalen Mire, Sweden - 712E1D metaG (Illumina Assembly) | ecosystem: Environmental > Terrestrial > Soil > Wetlands > Permafrost | place: Sweden... | reverse complement strand
CTCACACGCCTCGCCCGGGCACCCACGCCGGAGGACGTACCGCCGCTTTTCGCGTAGAACGACTCCTCCTCCGCTCGTCATTCATCGAGATGGGCTGAGTAGGGACCCGCTATCCAAGTACGTATGACTTCACGAGGGCCTGAACTTCTCGCACCATGCTCTCGATCTTGTCGGTTGGTGCCATGCGCGCGGCCCACAAGAAGAACGTCATCGGTGCGGCTTCCCGACGCCACACGTCCCAATGCTCGATCTTTGTCTCTTGCTGACGACGAGCCAGCTTCAGGTCCGTTGCCGCGAATTTCAGCTCCTTTCGACGATTGGTCCAATCAGCTGCGGCCTTGCGAGCACCGGTACTGCCGTAGGCCGGTGCGCCGGTGACCTTGGTTTCGAGGCATACGAGAGGATCGACGTCGCGCACCGGCCAGGCCACGTCGATCTGGTGGACCTGCGAGAAGCCTTGGACTCGCGCTCGAGGAGCCAGCCGCTGATCTGTTTGGTTCTCAAGCAGCAGCGCCAGCGCACTACCAAACCAGTTGCCCTTGCCGCGGTAGATGGCAGCCAGCCGACTTGATTCTTGGACCTTGGGGTTGCCCATGCCTCGAGGTGCTATGCCCTCAACGCGGTACCGATCGAGGCACCAGACCAAGTCCAGCCAGGCCTCCTCGATGACCGCGAATTTCTGTATGTTCTGATCCTGGATGCGCTGCTGAAGAGCGCTCCACTTCTCGCCGGGGTGCCCTACTTCCTGTTCGAGGGAAGCTGCATCCCGTGTGGCCACCCCATGATTACAGCACGTTCAACCCTGCAAGCGGCGCTCCCGAAGGAGCGCCGCTGCCGAGTGCAGGTCCTCGACCGCCTTGAGCGACAGGCCCATGGCGTCGTGCAGCAATACCTCGTCGATGCGCTTGACGACGTTTGTCCAGGTGCCAGACCGTAACAGTCGATCGAGCTGGGCCCGCTCGTCTTTGAGGATGGTCCACGCTGACTGCAGGTGTTCGCTCGACGGGACTGGCAGGAGGGCAGCCTCCCTCGGCTCCATCTTGAGTAGTCCGCCCCCGTAGGAACGACCGTGGACTTCGGCACCGAGCATCGTGACCGAGTTCAGGCAGAGCAGGGGGAGCGCAGTACTCGCCAACCGCTTGTCACGCGTCAGCCGCAGGCCGTGCATTGAGTTGACGAAGCTCACCCCGGCGTTGTTGGCGATTAGCCGCGGATAGCGATGGCTCATGTAGGTGAAGAAAAGGTCCGGAGCTGGAATGTTCGGTGGTCGCCACCACGGCGTCCGGATTTGGCACTTGTAGGCCTCGGGGACATCAAGGGTTTCGCCGTGCCGGATGTAGCGACGCAGTCCGGCAGATACTGGCTCCGCATTCGGTCGGAGTAGCCACACCCGCTCACCGGCATCGCGCAGGTTGGCCCAGTCGCCCTTAGTAAAGGACAAGCCCTTCAAGTGCCGGGTGCCGGGCGGACACAGCGGGACAACTTCGTCGTCGCCCAGGTTGTAGTGCTGCCGCACCTCGTCGCTCAGCGCGAAGTAATCGTTGGCACCGGTGACGGTGCCCAGCTCCGGCTGGCCGTAGTAGCCGAGGCTGACAAAGTGTTCCTCGGTGACGGCCCGAAAGAGCCGCCGTTGTTGCATCGGCAGCAAGAGGTCGGTCCACTTACCTTCATCCGCTGGCGTTACACCGACGCCGTCCGCGAAGCCCAGCAGGGCCAGTTCATCGGCGTCTTGCAGGTAGGCGAGCGAGAAGCTGTCGCAGCCACCGCTGCCGTGAGCCAGCACCAGCACGACCTTTTCAAGGGCATCCTCGAATTGCAGCCGCTCGAACATCACAAGCGTCACGCCCGCGAAGCGCCGACGCAGCCACCGCCGGATTGGTTCGGCGTAGTTCACCGTCAGCAGCTCGGCAGGCAACACCATCGCCAGCCGACCCTCGGGACGCAAGAAGGCCGAGGAGTGCACCAACACCGATGCCCACGATGACGCCAGGCCCGAGAGGCGCACGCCTTGTTCAAGCGCGGCACTCGCGGAGCGCTTTCGACTGAGGCCGTTGTTTTGGTAACGAACGAAGGGCGGGTTGCCGACGACGGCATCCATTTCAGGCAGTGGGCAGCCGAGTTGCATCGGGGTCGGAACGTCGAACAGGTCACGCTCTAGGAGGCGGGCATCGAACCCGGCTTCCTCCAACCGTGTCGATGCTGCCGCCAGCGACGGTCCGTGAATGTCGACGCCAAAGAGCTGGTCATCCAGGCTGGCTGTGTCGCAGCCCAAGCCCGCGAGCCGTTGCGCCGCCGCGATCAAGAACTCACCGTCGCCGCAGGTCGGGTCGAGAATCTTCGCGGTGCGGTCGCCACGCGCAGCGAAGGCGGTCAAGAACTCGACGATGATCGGCGGCGTGAAGAACGCCCCGCGGGCCTTGCGAAGAGCCAAGTTGTCCTGAGAGTTGGTCCCTCCGAGCCCGCCCAACTCGCTGACCTGCACTAATGGTTCCTCCGTGACACTCCAAACTACATCAGCGTAATCCATTTTGTCACCTTATCGAACAGGTGTTCCCATGGGCATAACTGATACACCCGCCAGGCATCCTTGTGACTACGGACTTGGGCTGAGCAACGGGCGATCGGTCTGGCCGTCCGGTCAGAGAGCAGCACGCGGAATGTCTGTCAGCACCCAACAATCGCCTGCTCCGTCGGGCAATGAAGGCACACCAAACGCTGTGTGGGATCGCCGTGACCCGATTTCTTGTCGTCCGACGTTCACGGGTGCGGCCGACCGCGGGCGCAGGCCAGGGCCTAGGGAATCGACTTCGGTCGACGATCGCGGCAGACGGGACGATAATCCCAACATGGCACTGCGGAAATTTAGCGATGTCGTAGCTCAGTTTCCCCACGTAGACGATCACGACGTATTGCAGAAGATGGAGAGTTCACCCGCACTGGGGCTCGCGCTCGAGATGACACGACCTCGGAACTGGTGGGGCAGCGGGATCGATCCGACGCTGTTGAGGACGATCTCGGAACAAGACGGCATTCCAGTTGCCTGGGTACCACCGGCGAATGTACTCGTCGGATTGGTACGGGCCTCCGACCGGTCGGAGCGTCTTGAACATCTCATGACCCACCAAGATGAGATCACGGCGCAGTGTGCCGAACTGCTAGCGGAGTGCTGTGATCCATGGCTGACCGACGACCAAGCGTTGGTCGGAAAGGCGCTCGACGCGTATCGGCAGGGCCACCACGAAGCAGCGATGGCACTCGCGGTCAGCGTCGGTGAGCCACTTGCAGCTTGGGCTTCGACGCCCAGAGTTCGCGCGTTCGAAAACACAACCGATCGTGACGCGTGGGAAAAGATCCGCGCCGGGAGTAAGTACAGGTGGGCCAGCAAAGAACTGGCAACCATTGGAGCGGATATCAGCTCCTACGTATTTTTGGAGTCGGTCTTGATGGCACCGATCCCAAGGTTCTTTACGCCGTGGACTCCGGAAAGCGGCAAGCCCGCCCCAGAAGCGTTGTCCAGGAATGTCGTGGCGCACCAGGCAACCTTGGCGCACTTCACTCGCGAGAACGCGCTCGTCGGCCTGATGCTGGACATCTCGATCTTGCGTGCCCAGCAGGAGTGGTCGCAAGACGTACGCACTATGGACTACGAGCCGCCGGCGTAACTCCATGGAAGTCGGCCGCGATTCACATCTCATCGATCAGCTGAAAGAAGAGGCTGCTCGATTTCGCAACGCGATCCTTACGTCTCTACCGCTAGATGATGTGGTGATGGACGGTTTTCCGTTGGGGGCTTGTTGTCTGACGCCTGCATCACACAGACGAGCAGCTGCCCGTAGAGCCACCGGCTACCCGGACATAGGATCAGCTCGTGTTGGTCCTGTCGGCAGTGGCGCTGGTCGTATCAGCGGTCGCTGTGATTGTCAGCATTCGAAGCGCCGGAAGCGCCAGGCGTTCCGCTGACGCCGCAGCGAAAAGCCACGCCGACGAATTGGGGCCGGCAGTAATGGTCGGTCGCGAGCGGCCTCTGCGGGAGCGCTGGAACCACAGCCCCCGAGGTCTTCCGAACTCCTTCGTCGGTCGACCGCCGGGCAAGGCGGAGGTCGATACCAAGTTCGTGAGGCCCCAGGATCTCGACGTCCGGATACTCATCGGCTGTCACCTTGCGATGAAGAACGAAGGAGTGAGGTCGGCGACCGTGTGGATGGACGCGTTTCGAGTCGACCGGTGCGACGATGTCGCTGACCTCGAGGTCGTGCTCTCACCTCCAGGTGAGCGAGCGCCCGACGCGCTGCCCGACGGCAAGTTGACCCTGGTGCCGGGCGAACAGGCGGGGGTGATCGTCCGGGACGGCCCGACTCTCGGAGAGTGGTTGGAGGAGGGCGACGCTCCGCGCCGGATCGAGATTCACGCAGAGTCCTCACCGGACGGTGCCCGTCAGAATTGGACGCTCGAAATGTCGGCGAGACTCCTCGACCCGGTGCCCGGCAACGACGCCTCTTTCAGCGTTGTCCCCCATCAGCCACCGATCGCGCGGCTGACTGAACGGCCCCGCTCCTACCCCACTGCCCGGTTGCGACGCTCAAGCCCCCGCCACGAACAGACCTCGGGGTGACGGGTGCCCACTTCGAAGGATCGCGACCGTCACGGGCTGGATGCTCCCATCAACGATTCCTGCGGCGGGCTTAATTGTGGGCGATAGCCAGAGGAAGAAGTGGAGGAGCATTTCCTGTAGTTCCCTGTAGCGGGGGGCACGGTGGCGCGAAAGTGTCTCCGTGGTGTCCGATCTCCTTCTTGGCCGGCTGCCCAAGTCCTGACCTCCGTCTCGGCCCGCGCACACGAAGCAGCCGACGGGCATCGACGCGCGGGTCGGCTAGCCATTCGGCCACGATCGCGGTCGCCTTTTCCCTCGTCAGCGGTCACGCTTTGCAAGCTGGTTCATGTCAACCTGGGCGCGCAGACGCTCCTACTGCATCTCCGAGATCCAGCCGGCGACCGTCGAAGGGTCACCCCCCGCCTCGAGTGCGGCGCGGTAGCGCTCGGGACTGGAAGTGTGACCAGCACTTCTTGCGAGTGGCGGCCAGTGGGGCCTGTCGTGCGTGCGGTCTCATCCGGTCGTCACACCCTCGACCTACCCTGTTGGGCAAGCATAAGCATCAGCTTCTGCCAGTAGCTGCCAGCGGGGAGCCGTCGCATTCGAATGTCAGAGTCATCCATCATCCGCGAAGGGCACCAATCCCTGCCGGCGGACTCTTCGCAAGACGGCGTTTGGGCGTCGCACAGCTTGGCGACCGCGTCCGCTCCGGGTGACGCGACACCCGAGAGCGTCGCGGAGACCGTCCAGGACGAGGCGAACGAGGCGCTCACTACTCCTGGTACTGAGCCGATATTGACTGTCCCCGAAGAGCTGACACCGTTGCCAGCTGTGGACGAGGCGATGGCCATGATCGGCCTACTCGGCAGTGTGATCCGAGGTAAACGCGCGCGCTACCGAGTCGCGGTCCTAAGGAGCCTTCAGGGTGACCGGTCGTGGCGGTGGCGCATCGGCCGACTACAGGAGATTGTGCACTGGTTGGAGCCGCATTCGGTCACCGAAATCGTCGCTGAGCTGAAAGAGGTCGGCGTTCTCGGCTACGACCCGGTCACCCGCTACTACCGGCTTGGGGCGGAGGGTCGGTTGGTCGCTGCCATCATCGGCGCAGTGACCGTCCCGCAGGTCGAGCGGCGGAGGCTGATCAAGGCGATCAACAAGACGATGAGCCTGTCCCTCGCGCTCGGCGCTTCCGAGGACATCGTCCTCGCCCAGTTCCAATCGGCAGTTGCTCAGCTTCAGGAGGACTGGGACGAACTGCGGAGTCTGATCGAGGACATGTCCCGGGACGCGCTTGTCGCGGCCGCGCATCTGGTGCAGGACCATGTCGAGGATATGAAGGAGCTGCTCAGCGAGCACGAGAGCTTCCTCGCTGGGCGAACGCAAGAAAAGCTCTACCTGGACGTCGAGCAGGAGGCCTTCGACCTGATCTTCCGATTGGGAGCGCTCGCCGCTACGGTCATCCAGACCTTGAGCGGTCGTGCGGACGACCTAATGCGGGCTGGCTTCCACGTCGACCGTGGGGACATCCGTCAATTCATTGGCGAGGTGGGGCCGGAGGAATTGGCCATCATGATCGCGGATCTGGTCCGGCCGCCACCGTACGCCGTCCGGCTGTCGGCGCAATTGGCTTTCGACGCGCTTGAGGAAGCGAGCGGACGGAGGCGTGCGGCGCCGCCTCCGCTGCCGGAGCCTGTCGTCCTTGAACGGCAGCAGGTGCCGGCACGCATCGACGCAGCACACGAGATCGCAGTAGAGGCGAAAGAGCTACGTAATGTTACCCCGCTTGCCGACTTCGTCGTCCATCACTCGTGGCCGACATCGGTGGAGCGTCACAGCGTGCTCATCGACGCTTACTCTCGCTACGGCGACAACATGCCGGTGCTCGCTCACATGTATGGCTTTGACGAGCCGAAGCGGGACGAGGTGCTGCGGATCTCCCGCGCTGAGCTCCAGCCGCGGAAGGAGGCTTCGCCATGAAGAGCCCAGAGCGGGCCGCAGCGCTGCTTGTCTGCGGAAACCTCCAACGGGCGGCTTGGCGCGAACTTGAGCAGGAGGAGTTCTCGGACAAGGTGCGCACACTGCTCGCGGCCGTTGATCTCGAGTTGGTTGCTGCAGATGGTCGCTGGGTTGCTCGTCCGCGCAACACCGGCGAGGAGGACGGCTTCGAGCCGACCTTCCATCTGCACGCGGTCGAGATGGCGATGGTCGCCTCGCTCTACCTGCATCTGCGTTACCTGCCCGCCCAAGCGAGCGCGCCGAAGGGCACTGAGGAGCCCTCGGTCGACCTCGACGATCTGCTTCGCCCGTTCGCGGGCACTTATACGAAGCGTTACCTGGAACAGATCGTGCTGGGTCACTTGAAGAAGGCCGGCTTCTGCGATCAGCGCGACCACCGCTACTTCGCAGGCCCGTACCTGGCCGCGCTTGACGCTGTCACCGCCAATGAGCGTGCGAAGGCGGCGCTCGACGGTTTCCTCCTGCGGCGCTTTCTGCGCGAGCGCGCCGCCGAACTCGAACAGGAGCACCATGCCGCAGATTGAGCAGGTGCAGCCTGTCTATTGGGGTGCGCTCAGGCCCGACCCGATTGATCTCGCGACCGACGGGATCAACGTCGCGACGGGACCGAACGGATCTGGAAAGACGACGCTACTTGACGCGATCAAGCTGATTCTTGGCGTCGACGAGCTCGGCGGCAGACGTCCAGAGGAGTACATCTTCGACGGAGGTGGAGACCCGAACAAGCGCGCGGAACGGGCGCTTATCAAGGTGGTGTTCGCGAATCCAGTCCGTCAGGGCAAACGAGAACGGGTTTTCTCCGACGCTGGCCGCGGATGTGAGGTCAGCGAATATGTGACGGCGATCTGCGAGGTCGTGCGCGGCAACCGTGTGCGCTATGCGGTCCATGCGGGCTATATCCAATGGGGCGGTGATGGCCGCTCGATAGAGGAGGACATACGCAAGCTTCGCGAGAGGCTCCCTGACAAGCTCTGGATGGGGAAACGGAAGTGGTCCGAACTCCTCGCCAGGGCTGGCGTCTCTCGTGAGCTGCTCGGTGTGCTGGCTCTCAAGCAAGGCGAGACCGACAAGGTGCTCGCCGGCGACTACCGGGAGCTACTGCGGCGCATGCTGGAGCTAACAGGGAAGCAGGAGACGCTCGAGCGCTTCGGGGAGGCGAAGACGCGGCTAGCGACAGCCAAGGCCAATCACGACCAGACGATTCAAAGGCTCGAGGCCGAGAGGCGACACCTGCGCGCGCTCGAGTTGCAGTCACGCCAGCACGAAACCTACGTGCAGGCGAAGGCTCAGTACCACGTCATTGAGACAGTCGAGCTGCCGTTGGCCCGTCGCGCTCAGCTGGTTGGCGAGCGCGACCGAGCTGTTCGCGATCGCGGCACGCTGACCGAGAGCTTGGTGACCGCTCGTGCCGAGCTGGAGGCACTGGGGGAGCTGATTGGCCGGCTAGAGCAAGACTCCGCGGCCGCGGGTACCCGCCATGACGAGCTGAAGGTGGCAAGCGAGCGTACCCAGACCAGACTGAGGGAAGACTCAGAAGCGCTTGGCATCGCTCGCTCTGAGCTCAATGGGGCACAAAGCGCGATCAATGTCGCCAGCGAGCCGCTGACGGCCGAAGCGCTGGGCGAAGCCGAGCGGACCGCATCTCGTCTCGAGCGCACCATGTCGGACTTGCAATTGGAACGCGGCCGTGTTCAGCAGGAAATAGGCGACTTGGAGGCAGGAAGGCCTCCGCGTCCACCTGAGATCGATACCTTTCGGGAGCTGCTCAGGGAGCACTCGATCGGGACCGAGCTGGTCGCCGAGCGCCTCGAGGCTGCACAGCCGGCAATGGCCGAGGCGGTCCTCGGTGAGCACATCTGGGCGCTGGTCGTGCCGGCGGAGCAATTCGATGCTGCCGTAGCGCTTGCCACGGACCAGGGCTATCGACTGCCGCTCGCCGCCGCTGGCATCGACAAGGCGACAGGCGTCCTGCGCGACGCGTCGGGACTGCCGCAGGCGACAGGATTGTTGGCCGAGCTTGACATGCCGCTTGGCGCGGTACCCGGCGTCTCTCCAGAGGGGGTCGTGCGCGGACGGACTTGGGCGTGGCTTCGCACCCGGACCCAACCAGTTCTTGGCGCCGTCGCGCGCGAGGACGCCATCGCGCGACGACAGGAGCGGTTGAGGGCGATCGATGAGGAACTGCCGCCACTACTTGGGCAGGTCCGCTCGAGCCGTGAACAGGCAACGCGCAAACGTGAGGGCTTGGCGGCAGCCGCTCGGCTCTCCCAGCTGGAGAATGCCCTCGCAGAGGCCGAATCGACGACTGACGAAGCGGCCGCAGCCGCTGCAGCATTGACCGCGCAGCTTGCACAGTCCGCAAGCGACGTCAGTCGCATTAGTACCACTCTCGATGCGCGCCGAGCGAGGCGTGAGGAATGCGAGGCGAGCGAGGGGAACTTCGAGAGGAACCTACGAGGCCAGGAGACGCGCATCGGCGAGATTGACCGCCGGCTTGCAGCGATCGCGGTGCCTGCCACGCAAGAGGAACGTGCGATCGAATCGGTCGATGTGCTTGAACATGACCTCGCCCGGTTGGAGGGAGAGCTGGCAGATGAAGGTCGCTTCCCCGAGGAGGTGCGAAGTCAGCTCGTGCTGGTCCACCGCGAGAATCAGCAACGGACTGTCGCTGAGGTCGAGACGCTCGTCGAGGGTCGGCGCAAGGACCTCGAGGCAGTCGAGAACGAGGTGGATCGAGCGAAGGAGCGCTACGAGCGCCACATCCGCGAGGTCGTCAACCTGCTCGGGCGCCGCTTCCGGGAGATCTGTGCACAAGCGCAAATGGCTGGCGAAATCGAGATCGTGCCTTCAGAGATCGAGGGCGAGTTCGGAATCGATGTCAAGGTCGCGCACGTCGTAGGGGAACCGAAGCGTTCGTATCGAAATAAGGCCCATTCCACGGGGCAGAAGGCGAAGATCTCGATTCTGCTGCTCCTCGCTGCGATGGGTCTCGAAGGTGCGGCCGACCTGCTTATCATGGATGAGCACTCTGCCCACCTTGACTCGCGCAACATCGATGATGTCGCGACGGCAATGCAGGCGCTTTCAACTCGCGTGCAGTTCATCCTCGCGACGCCGAACAACGAGGAAGCGAAGAGATTGCACTGGGCCGACCATCAGCTTGGCTTCTACCCGCGCATCGCTGGCGAGCCGTTTGCGCCACCTGTCGTGCTGATGACCAGGCTGCCCGAGGACGAACGACGCTACGTCGAGATCGGCCAGCTCAGCCTTGCGGATTGAGCATGCCGTCGAGCAGGACGGTCTTCGTCTTCGCATTGTCGAGGAGAGCCGCGTCCGCTACCCGTTGAAACCGATACGTCGGACGAGAATGTCGACCGGCACGCCCGACCCTGACTCGATCATGGTCCGCTTCGACGACGAAAGTGCCGCTATGGCCGAGCGCGTGCTGCGCGCCGGCGCGCGCGGCAGTTGGCGGCGATGGTCGACCTTACGAAGCAACGCCGGTCCGGACTTCTCACCGTTGGAAGTCGAGTTGAATCTTCTCGACGACCTGTGTCGTAACGCCGGGCTCGTCGTCGAAGACGTCTGGCGTAACGGCCGCTGGCAGCCAGAACGGTTCACGGTTGACCGCAGCATCTGGCCTTGGCTCAACATCCTTGATCCGACCGTCGTCCGATCAGAACTTGAACAGGCTCTTAGCGAACCAGTTCTACTAACCGCTCTCGCTGAGGGACCTCCTCCGCATGTTGACTGGCGCTCGTTCGCGTTCGTACTGCAGGCAGCCGAGCGCGTGCTCGAACTCGGGGAGCACGGAATCCAGCCGGGCGAGCGCGAGCTGGCGGGTCTTGTCGATCATACGAAAGCATGGACACCTCGCCGCCGGCAGCTGCTCGAGGATCTACTCGGAAAACCGTTCACGGAACTGGTCGCTCCACGCGACCGTCAGCTCGGGATCAAAGGTCCGATCATGCATGGCGAGGGCAACGTCTGGGCCTCTGCTGTGGCAACGATCGAGATGGAGATCGGCGGCGACGCCCGTGGCGTCATCCTCGTCGAGAACGCGGAAACGTTCCGACATCTTGCACCGCTGGCCGGGCGAAACTGGATCGTCCTGCACGTTCCCGGCGGCCCGCCACCAGCCGAGGCCGATCTTGTCCGGCGGCTTGGCGTACTGGCGCCCCACCTCACCTTCTACGCCTGCTTCGATCCCGACCCGGCGGGTATCCGGATTGCCCGTTTGCTGGAAGGACGGGCTGGCGTCACTCTTGATCCTGCTGGAATGCAGTCGCGTTTCCTCGCGGAGGCGGACCATCAGCGCGAGTTGACCGACTGGGACCGCGACCAGCTCCGGATGCTCGCGGGACGATCAGGCGAATTCGAGCCACTGCGTCGGTATATCGAGCAGGCCGGTCATAAGGGTGAGCAGGAGACCTATCAGAGACGGCTACGAGCGCTATTCGAGTCAATGTCCTGACAGTCTTCGGTCGCGAGTACCGAGACCGTTGCCGTCGGCAAGGTGGCCGACCTCATCGTGCTCAACGCAGTTACGCTCGTCGACTTCTTCCACAACCAGCCCGGCCACCGGAAGGCCGTCGTCGCCGAACATCTGGGGTTCGAGGTCCGACTTCGGAGCGAGATCACAGTACGCGGCCGGCTGCATCCCACTGGGCGTACGCACCCTGACATGGCTTCGGCGTAGCCTTGCGAGCGCGATCGAGGACGGAGGTTCGCTTTGGGCGTTCGATTCCTGCACACTTCGGATTGGCAGCTCGGGATGACCCGAGCGTTCCTCCCGGCTGAATCACAAGCCCGGTACACCGACGACCAATTCGAAGCAATACTGGCCTTGGCTCGAATCACTGCGGACAAGGACTGTGCTTTCGCGGTAGTCGCCGGCGACGTGTTCGACTCGATTCAGCCGGACCGGCGAATCGTGAGTCGTGCCGTCGATGCGCTAGCAGCCTTCACCGTTCCTGTCTATCTTCTGCCGGGAAATCACGACGCCGACAGCCCCGCGGCGCTGTGGTCGACCACCAATGTCATCGAACGGCTGCCAACGAACATCAGGGTGCTGCGGGACACTACAGCTCTCAGGGTCCCCGGAGTGGAAGCAGAGGTCATCGGTGCACCTTGGCCGAGCCGCAGGCCCGATAGCGACTTGCTTGCCGCCGCGCTCGAGTCTCTCGAGACACCCGAAGCAGGAGTCGTCCGAATCGCGATCGGACATGGCGCAGTGGACTCGCTCGCACCCGACCCGCTGAATCCTGAGCTCATTTCGGTCTCGAGTCTCGAAAGCGCGATTGCAGACGGACTGATTTCCTACGTAGCGCTCGGTGATCGTCACTCGACGACGAAAGTGGGTACCTCCGGAGCGGTGTGGTATTCGGGTGCACCGCTCGCCACGGACTACCGCGAGGTGGATCCCAACAACGCACTCGTAGTCGAAGTCGACGCGACCACGGGGATGTCAACCGTGGAGCCGGTTCATGTCGGGAACTGGCGTTTCGTAGTGCAGACCTTTGACATCAGCGGACCCGAGAGCGTCGCAACCGTCGGGTCCTTCCTCGCGGAGTTGCCCGACAAGGAACGGACAGTAGTGAAGCTTGGGTTCGTCGGTACGGTGAATCTTTCGACGAACGCCGCACTGGAGGATGTGGTTGATCAGTCAAGAGACCTGTTGGCTGCTCTGGAGCAGTCCGAGAGGCGCACTGAGCTCGTAGTCCTCGCTGACGGCGCAGACCTGGCCAGTCTCGACCTCTCGGGATTCGCGCAGGAAGCACTCATCGAACTCGCTGACGTTGCCAGAGGCAACGACAATCCCGCAGAGGTGTCCCGCGACGCCCTCATGTTGCTGCACCGACTGGCTGCGAGAGTGTCATGAGGATCCATCGGATATCGATCCGAAACTTCCGCGGCGTCGTTGCCTGCGAGGTCGAACTGTCGCAAACCGGGGTGACGATCATCGAAGGGCCCAACGAGGTGGGCAAGTCAAGCCTGGCCACGGCTGTCGACCTACTCTTCGATTTTCCGCACGATTCGCGGCACCGAAGTGTTCTGGCGGTGAGACCCGTTGATCGCGATGTCGGCCCAGAGGTCGAGGTGGAATTGACAACCGGGCCGTATCACGTCGTGTACTTCAAACGCTGGTTCCGTCAACCCGAGACTCGCTTGTCAGTGCTCGCTCCGGTGGCAGAAAGCCTTGTTGGACGAACGGCCCACGACCGGATGGAGGCGCTACTCGATGAGACCCTTGACCGCAACCTCTACAAGGCGCTGCGGTTCGTGCAGGGGGACAGGGTCGGCCAAGGGTTCTTCGGCGAGTCCACTACGTTGATCAGCGCTCTCGACCAGGTCACTGATAGTGGAGGCACCGATGCCCAAGCCGAGTCGACACTGTGGCAGGCGATCCAGGCCGAGCGGGATCGGTACTTCACGCCGACCGGGAGGACTTCACAACAACGGGAGGGCTTGGCATCGGAGAGTGCAAAGGCCGATGCGGAAGTCGAGAAAACCCGCGCAGCCCTGGCAGAACTCGAAGTGGCTGGAGAGGCCTACCGAACCACAAAGGCCGAGCTCGCCAAGCTCAGCCTGGATCGCGTGGACGCGTCCGAAGAGTTGACCCAGGCCAGAACAACTCGCAACGAGCTGGACGCGCTCGAGGCGAGCATCGAAACCCTCAAGGCGCAGGCCGGCGAAGCCGAGCAAAAGGAGACGAACGCGGATCACGCGGCGCGGTCGCGAGCGGACAAGGTCAGGGCCGTCGAAGACATCGAGAACGAGATCAACAGCCTCGGCGGTCAGCTCGAAGCTGAGCAGCCGCAGCTGTCGACGGTCGAGGACGAAGCCCAGAGCGCCAGGCTGGAACTCGAGAAGACTGAGGAGAATCGGGGAGCGGCCCTAGCTTCCCTCGGTTTGGCCGAGGGTGACTGTGCCTTCCGACGGGCCGAGATCTCTGACCTCCTGCTGTCCCGGCGCGTCGGGCGGGTCGAAGAGGCCCGACGTGACGAGACCAAGGCACGGCAGTTCCTCGAGTCGTGCAAGGTGACGAGGCAAGCGCGCGCCGTCGTGGACAAAGCCGTCCGCCAGGTGACCGAAGCCCGTGTCGCTCGCGACGTCGGGAGTCCTTCTGTCGTTCTTGAGGCGCTTGCCGAGATCGATCTGACCATCGATGAGACACCGCTGCACCTCCGACAAGGCGAGACGCACGATGTGCCCGCCAGCACCGACACGAAGATTGCAGTAGAAGACCGGCTCGTAGTGCGCGTGCAGAGCGCTGCGTCAACCGCGGACCTACAGACCGAGCTTGCCAAGGTCGAGCAAGAACTTGCCCGTGTGGTGCAGCGCTATGGGCTCGATCCCGCTGACCCGCTCAGCGATCTTGCTCTCGTTCTCGAGCAGCGGCGTGACGCCGAGAATCGGATCGAAACGGCCCAGCGGATGAAGGCCGATGCACTCGAGGACTTGAGCGAGGAAGAGCTTGCGGCCAAGGCTCAGAACGCGCGGCGGGTCGTGCAAGAGTACCCGAGCACGCGCCCTGCCATGCCGCCGCTGCCGGAGGACGTGGAACAAGCCGAGCTGGCTGTAGAGGTGGCGAAGCGGGCGCTGAGAGAGGCTGAAACGCTCGAGGCCGAGAAGCGAGCCCTCTTGAACGCCGCGCAGGGCAGGATCAACGAACTGCAAGTCGCCGTCAAGACCAAAGGCGAGCTCCTAAGACGGCAGAGCGAAGCGCACACGAAGGCCATCGCAGAGCTCGCCGACGCCCGCCGCGAGAAGTCGGACGAGGATCTTGTCGCCAACCTAGAGCAAGCGAGCTTGATTGCCCAGAGCGCGCGAAGGACCCGAGATCAGGCGATAGCCGAGTTGAGCGGTCGTGACCCGGGAACTGCCCAATTGCGTCTTGAGAACGCCGAGAAGGTCATCGAGCGGTTTGACCAGGACAGACAGGATCTCGACGCTCGGCGCATCGAACTCGAGACGACGCTCCGCGTAAAAGGCTCGGCAGACCTGCAGGCTGCAATCGACGAGGCGGAAGCAAGGGCCCAACGATTGCAGCGGGAGCACGAAGAACTGGAGCGCAAGGCCGCTGCGGCGTGGCACCTCCACGAAACCTTCTCGCGTCACCGCGACGCGGCGCGGCTTGCCTACGTCGCTCCTTACAGGGAACAAGTCGAGAAGCTCGCCCGCCTTGTCTTTGGCGCTGAGGTGTCGATTGAGGTCGACCCTGGGGACTTCTCGCTTGTCGCCCGGAATCTCGGGGGTGTCGTGGTCCCATTCGACTGGCTCTCCACCGGCACCAAAGAACAGCTGTCGGTCTTGGCCCGCCTCGCCTGCGCGATCTTGGTAAATCCTGAGGGCGCGACCGGAGATGTGGGTGTCCCCGTCATCCTCGATGACGCGTTGGGGAACTCGGATCCCAACCGATTGCGGGATCTGGCGCCAGCCTTCACCGCTGCGGCGAAACAAGCCCAGGTCATAGTGTTGACTTGTACGCCCGAGCGTTACGCACGCGTCGGAGACGCCAAAGTGATTCGCCTGTCTGCATCCCAGTACTGACAATGCGGAGAGTCGCGTCGGGTCCCCGTCGAGCAGGTTGCTCATCCCCGTCTCCGGGGCTCGACAAGTTGGCGGATTGCGAGCTGCGCTTGAGCGGGCGCACGAGACTCGTCCGACCCGCGGGGTCCCGCGCTGCCGCGGTTGGCATCACTCGCCGCGTCCCGAGTCTTCCTCCCCTATGGGACTACGACCTTGTATCACAATCCGAGCCACGGGCGTTTCGAGCGAGACACCCATGGCGACGGTGGCGTCCTCGAGCGCCCCAGCAACGGCGGTGGGCAACCTCACTTTCACCTCTCGCTATGGCAGATTCGTCTTCATTCGCTGCTGTTCGCCGTTGTCCGGACAACCACCTAAGCTAGACAGATCATCGGCGCCAGTCCGATGAAATCCGCCAAATTCGCCCCTGCTCATTCCTCCCCTGACAGCCCGCTCTCGCCTACGGTCCGCCACCTCGCCAGTTCCTTACCCAACCGCGACCACTGTGAGACGCTCATCGCTCAAGGTTTGTGAAGCAGATCCCGACGACGGAAGGCTGTTTACAGAGTCGTAGTGGCGTGCATCGCGGTTGGCACCGATCACGGCGCGCGGGTTCCAGATGCGAATGCTGTACAGCCTGGCATTCTTGAAGAGGTCGTCACGAGGGCACGAGCCTCAACAGGGCAAAGGCCGGCTCAACCGGTGTTCGAAACTGAGGGCTAGCGTGATCTGTCGACGCCGTGCGAGGGCATCTACGGTCTGACGGAGGTTCCGCCCGTGTACATCGAAAGCCTCACGTTGACCAACTTCCAGTGCTTCGGACCAGTCCCGGTTCGGATCGACCTGGACCCCGTGTTGACGGTGATGATCGGCGTCAATGGGGCGGGCAAGACAGCAGCGTTCGAAGGCCTGTTGCGACTCTTCGGGATCACCCAGGAGCAGCGGGAGATCCGTGGCGACGACTTCCATGTACCTGCCGACGAGGAAGACGCACCTGAGTTTCGAGATCTGGCAATCGAGGTGATCATCGCGTTCCCAGAGCTGGACGACGAGAACGATCAGGCGGACGCGGTGCCGGAGTTCTTCCTTCAGATGGCTGCTGACGACGAAGGGAACCTGAAATGCCGGTTCCGGCTCGAGGCTACGTGGACCGCTGACGGTTCCGTAGACGGCACGGTTTCGGAGTCCCGCCGTGTGGTGCAGACGTTCGACGAGGAGTACACGGATGAACAGTGGAGTCCGCTGCGCCCAGCGGACCGGGCGCGAATCCAGATGATCTATGTGCCGGCGTTTCGCGACGGCGCGCGTCACGTCACGGCCTTCTTGAGGAGCAGGTTGTGGCGGGCAGCGAAGTGGTCGGAAGACCTCCGCGGATTAGTTGCTAGTGCAGCAGACGCACTAGCCACACAGTTTCGGTCCGAACCTGTCGTCGAGTCGGTTGAGACTGCTCTCGCCAGCCGGTGGCAGGAGCTGCACCGGGCCGACACGGACTCAAACCCGCGCTTTAG
>Ga0182027_10007066_pt1 | contig 16648 bp, 12 predicted proteins | sample 712E1DmetaG_FD_121300 | JGI IMG/M metagenome (GOLD analysis project Ga0182027, IMG submission 121300) | Permafrost microbial communities from Stordalen Mire, Sweden - 712E1D metaG (Illumina Assembly) | ecosystem: Environmental > Terrestrial > Soil > Wetlands > Permafrost | place: Sweden... | reverse complement strand
AGGGCCAGTCCAAAAACCAGTATTGATATCTTACGACTCTTGTTCAATTTGATTTTTTAAAACTATTCAGGCAAAAGTTTGTTCATTAGATTGAATATAATATCAATACATAAGTTTTGATATAGAAGCTAACAATTTAACGGAATGAATGTTCATGGAAAACTATCCGTACTTTGGCTGTTAATGCCTTACTTCGAACTTCTTAAAGCCATAATTTCTGACTAATTGGTTTTTTGTAACAAAATTAGCAAAACAGTAATAGAATTATAGAATTTCTGATAACTTGAGATGAGAATAAAAATCGGTCTGACAAAAATGGTTTAAAATTCGATATTCATAATGTTCAATTATACAGCTACATATACTGATAAGTATCAGTTGACAATGTCTCAGGTATATTTCCTGAAAGGGCAAAAAGACACAAAAGCAGTATTCGATTATTTCTTTCGTAAACTACCTTTTAATGCTGGATATGCGATTTTTGCCGGATTGGAGGATCTTCTTAATATACTCGGCATTTTACGCTTTGACAGACATGATCTTGAGTTTTTAAAGGAGCTGGGATACCATCCGGATTTTATCTCTTATCTTGAAAAATTCAGATTTAAAGGGAATATTTATAGTTCACTTGAAGGAGATCTGGTTTTTCCTGTCCGCCCTGTGGTACAGATCGAAGCAAACATAATTGAAGCTCAGATTATCGAAACGCTTCTTCTTAATATACTCAATTTTCAGACACTGATCGCCACTAAAGCCAGCCGTATGCGCCAGGCAGCCGAAGGACGAAGCTTAATAGATTTCGGTTTACGAAGAGCTCAGGGACCTGGTGGTTATTATGCCAGCAGGGCTGCCTACATCGGAGGTTTTGATGGCACTAGTAATGTTGTGGCAGGCCGGGATTATGGTATCCCTGTTTCAGGTACTATGGCACATTCATTTGTGGAAAGCTATGATGATGAATTATCAGCCTTTATACATTTTGCTGAAGTACAACCCAAAGATTGTGTACTTGTTGTGGATACTTACGACACTCTTAACAGCGGGCTACCCAATGCTATTAAAGTAGCAAAAATAATGGAAGAGAAAGGATTAAGGCTCAATGGGATAAGGCTCGACAGCGGCGACCTGGCTTATCTTGCAAAAGAGAGCCGGAGAAGACTGGATAATGCAGGTCTGGAATATGTAAAGATTGCTGTTTCAAACCAATTGGATGAGTACATAATAAAGAGTCTTATGGAACAACATGCTCCAATCGATGTATTTGGTGTAGGTACCAGCCTTGTCACAGGTCACCCCGATGCCGCATTGGATGGAGTATATAAACTGGCATATGCAAACGGAAAAGCCAGGATCAAATTATCAGAAAATGTCAGTAAAATTACGCTTCCTAACAGGAAACAAGTCTTCAGGGTCATTGACAGCGAGGGTAGGTTCATAGGTGCAGACGCTGTTGCACTGATTGATGAAAAAGATGTGGAAATTATTTATCACCCTGTTTATCCTCTTAAATCACTCTCTCTGGCAAAATATATTAAGGAACCACTTTTACATAAAGTAATGGAAAACGGGTTGAGATTGAAAAATCCAAAGTCGCTTTCAGAAATAGCACAATTCAGCCATAACAGATTGGATAAACTGCCTGTAGAATATAAAAGGTTCGACAACCCTCACATATATAAAGTTGGAATCAGCAACAAACTTCAAACTGAACGTGACATACTTATTGATAATTTTAAATTTAAATTTAAAATTTAAATGAAAACGCTTATTATCATTGATGTTCAGAATGATTTCATGCCGGGAGGCTCTCTTGAAGTGCCTCATGGTAATATGATAGTACCCGTAATAAACGAGGTTCAAAGCTATTTTGATCTTGTAGTAGCTACCCAGGACTGGCATCCAAAAAACCATAAGAGTTTTGCCTCGAACCACTACGGGAAAAAGTCATTCGATAAAATGGTCCTTAATGGAGTGCTGCAAACACTGTGGCCTGATCATTGTACTCAGGGATCGTATGGGGCAGAGTTACATCGCGATATTGAATCGAACAGAATTGCCGCCATTTTTCGTAAGGGAATGGATCCGGAAGTTGACAGTTACAGCGGATTCTATGACAATAATCATCAACTGAGCACGGGTCTTGCCGGTTACCTGAAAGAAAAGGGAGCCTCTGAAATTTATTTCTGCGGATTAGCTGCAGACATCTGTGTTTATTACACAATACTTGATTCTATACATGAAGGATTCTCTGCTACGCTTATTGAAGATGCATCTCAACCTTTATATGTGGAAAAATTTGATGATATAAAATGTGACATTGCAAAATTGGGTGTACATATCGTCAAAAGCAATGAATTTTATAAGAAATAGGAGAATCAACCTATATTAATGATCACTTATTTTGTTTGAAATGATTTAAAATTTAAATTGTTAAAATCATAGTTGTTTCTTTCATATGGCAATAATTGAACAATCTATACGGATATCTTATGATAAATTGAAATCGGAATTTTTCAGGATTCTTTCAAGTATAGGATTTCCGGAAGCGAAGGCAGAAAAATGTGCAGAAATTTTCACAATGAATAGTGTTGACGGAGTCAACTCTCATGGAATTAACAGGTTTCCACGATTTGTTAAAAACACTCTTGAGGGTTTTGTTAAACCGGAAGCTGTTCCCTCACTGGTGCATAGCTTAGGTTCACTTGAACAATGGAATGGCAATCTTGCTCCCGGACCACTAAATGCAACTTTTGCAACTGAGAGGGCAATGGAGCTTGCCAGTGAAACCGGGATTGGTATGGTAGGTCTTGCCAACACTAACCATTGGATGCGCGGGGGAACTTATGGCTGGCAGGCCGCTAAAAAAGGGTTTGTTTTGATTTGCTGGACTAATACCTGTCCCAATATGCCTGCCTGGGGAGCTACAGATCCCCGGATTGGAAACAATCCTTTCGTGATTGCTGTCCCATACGGGGATGAAGCAATTGTTCTTGATTTTGCATTGTCTCAGTATTCTTATGGGAAAATGGAAGCACTTAAGAACGAGGGCAATAAACTTCCATACCCTGGCGGATTCAATAAACAGGGAAAAATAACCAACGATCCGCAGGAGATACTTGAATCCTGGCGGGTTCTACCCATTGGGTATTGGAAAGGAGCAGGGTTATCATTATTACTCGATATTCTGGCAACAATTTTGTCAGGAGGGCTCGCTACTCATCAGATCCATAGCTGTAGCTCAGAATATAGTGTATCACAGATTTTTATAGCGATAGACATCAAAATGCTGAAAAACTTTCCCGTTATTGACAATTCGATAAATCAGATTATTGAAGATTTGCATAAATCAAATCCGGAGGATAATTCTGTTAAAATCCGTTATCCGGGAGAGAATGTACTTAAGACACGAAAAGAAAACCTGGAAAACGGGATACCGGTAAGCAAGGATGCGTGGGAAAAACTGACTCGCATCCGAATTAATTCATGATGAAAGCAGGAATTATTCTTATTATTAAATTTTCTCCTCGACTATTTCGATATTGATTGAGTTAACTTCTGCAAAACTGAGAATTTCATCTTTCACCTTTTCATTCGTTTCGTGATACGTACTACTGAACCTCAAAACAATTTTTTTCCCTGTTTTCAAAAAGAAGATAAGATTAAACGGGAATACTTCGATTTTTTGAATCTCACCGACAGGTATCACGACAGCTGAAAAAATAACAGTTTTTTTGAGCCTGATCGTATCAGGGTTTATCTCAATAAATCTGGTTGCCCGGCCCAAACCAGCCCAGACCTGGTAAAAGCCAAAACCTGAAAGAAATACTATTGTGATCCAAAGTGTTCCATCGACTTTCAATGACCTGATGTTAAAAATCAACCAGAATACTGCTACAACAACGCAAACAATGCCGAATGCAACCTGAACTATTTTTACCACTCTGTTGTTCTCAACAGAACTGAGAGGGAAATATTTTTTATCCATAAATTGATTTTCGGGCAATTTATTTCTTTTTCATTGGAAATCAAAATAGTAATAATTGAATGTATAATTATTGTTTCACCCGTTATCTGCTATTTTTTTTTAGATTAACAACTTGTTACAAGCAGTAATGACGATTTTGTATATACCTTTGACATAAATTTTCATTCAGGTGAGCGTACCTATTAATTAATTTAATCAGAATAAATATGAAAAAATTGTTGATTATCAGTTCAATGTTGTTCACTTGCGTTTACGGTATAGGCCAAACGCAGCAAACAACTAAGACAGCTCCTTCGAAGTTTCCCGAGCTTGAGAAGATGACCCCGGGAATGACCGAGATTTGGGAACCAGAAGTAAAAATAATTCAGCCGGGAGTCACAAATTCAGATGCACCTTCAGATGCTATAATTTTATTCAGTGGAACTGATGTGAATGCAGAATGGACAGATTTACAGGGAAATCCTTCAAAGTGGATTGTAAAGGATGGGGCCTTAATAAGTGTAAAAGGAGCCGGATTCATTAAAAGCAAACGTAAATTTGAAAGTTTCCAGTTACATATTGAATGGAAAACACCTTCAGAAGTAACCGGCGAAAGTCAGGGCAGGGGCAACAGCGGTGTGTTCTTACAGGAACTTTATGAAGTTCAGGTACTTGATAGTTACAATAACCGCACATATCGTAATGGGCAGGCAGCAAGTATCTATAAACAATATCCGCCGCTGGTAAATGTTTGCAGAAAACCAGGGGAATGGCAGACATATGATATTATTTATACGGCGCCAACTTTCGGGAATGACTCTACTATATTTGTTACCCCTCCGCGTGTTACGGTACTTCAGAATGGAGCTCTTGTGCAGAACAATGTAATAGTAAGAGGTCCAACTGAATACATTGGAATTCCTGAGTACTTTATTAAGAAACATGGGCCAGGAAGCATTGAATTACAGGATCACGGAAATCCTGTTGCATATAGAAATATCTGGATCAGAGAATTGTAAATTTCCAGTTATGTTTTTAAATATGCATACCATATGTTTGACTAATCATAAAATAACTAATTTTATGGATCAATAATAAATTTTAATTTACCTGACAATGAAAGAAAAATCAAAAAACATTACACGCCGGACGTTTCTTGGAACAACCGGTGCCGTTGCTGCAGGTTTGACTATAATTCCGAGCTCAGTCGTAAGTGGCTTAGGTCGAAAAACTCCGTCTCCCAGTGACAAGCTTAATATTGCTGTTGTTGGTATAGGTGGGATGGGTAATACAAACCTGAAGAATGTTAAACTTACAGAAAACATTGTCGCTCTCTGCGATGTTGACTGGGGATATGCGAAAAAAGTATTTGCTGCAAATCCAGATGCGAAAGCATACTGGGATTGGCGTAAGATGTTTGATGAAATGAGCAAGTCAATTGATGCAGTTATTGTTGCTACTGCAGACCATTCTCACGCTATCGTTGCATCAAACGCTATCCAGATGGGCAAGCATGTTTATTGCCAGAAACCATTAACACATACTCTCTACGAATCAAGGCTATTAACAAAACTGGCAGCAAAATACAAAGTTGCAACGCAGATGGGTAACCAGGGTTCTTCGGATGAAGGTGTAAACCAATCAATTGAATGGATACAGAACGGTGAAATCGGTGAAGTAAGAAAAGTTGAAGCTTTTACCGATCGCCCGATATGGCCACAGGGATTAAATGTTCCTAAAGGTGAATGGGTTCCTGACACTCTTAACTGGGATCTTTTTATAGGTCCGACAAAGATGCGTCCTTATAACGCCATTTACACTCCATGGAACTGGAGAGGCTGGTGGGATTTTGGAACAGGAGCTCTTGGCGACATGGCTTGCCATATAATGCATCCAATTTTTAAATCTCTCCATTTGGGATACCCGGTAAAAGCTCAGGCAAGTTCAACATTGTTGCTGACAGATTGTGCTCCTAATGCACAGATGGTTACTCTTACATTCCCCGAAAGAATTGCACCAAAAGGTGCAAAAATAAAATATCCTGAGGTTGAAGTTACCTGGTTTGACGGTGGTCTCGAACCTACTAAACCAGCTGGCTGGCCTGCCGGTAAAAACATGAATGATGGCGGAGGTGGAGTTATATTCCACGGTTCAAAAGATACTCTCATCTGTGGCTGCTATGGTAAAGACCCATGGTTATTAAAAGGCGGTAAACCAGTAGTTCCAAAAACTGAACGAAGAATTGAGAAAGCTATGCAGGGCGGTCATGAAATGGACTGGGTACGTGCATGTAAAGAAAGTGCTGAGACCAGAGTTAAAACAAAATCTGATTTTTCAGAAGCCGGACCATTTAATGAGATGGTTGTTATGGGTGTTCTTGCAGTCAGACTTCAGGGGCTTAACAAAACACTTGAATGGAACGGAGAGAAAATGGAGTTCACAAACATTGGCGCCGATGACTCAGTAAGACTCACAATCTCTGATAATTTTACAATCGTCGATGGCGATCCCAAGTTCAATAGACCAGACATTAAGATGAATGCAAAAGAATTTGCTGCTGAAATGGTAAAACATACCTACCGCAAAGGATTTAATTTACCCGATATGCCTGCATAATTAATATAGGACACAGCCAATTATTACCTGTGGCTTTTAACTGTTAAAACTTTACGTACTATGAAGCTATTTAAAATTATTTTAGCATGTGTACTTGTCATAGGACTTGTAACATCATGCGGATCAAACGGAAATGCCAAAAAATCATCTTTAAAAGATGACGGTTTTGTCTCCATCTTTGACGGAAAAACAACAACCGGCTGGCGTGGATATAATCTACCGACCTTTCCCACTAAAGGATGGGAAGTTGTTGATGGCACTCTTCATTGTATCGGTTCCGGAAACGGAGAAGCCGGGAATGGTGGTGATGTTATCTATGATAAGAAATTAAGCAATTTCGAACTCGACCTCGATTGGAAAATAGGCGAAGGTGGAAACAGCGGAATTTTTATTCTCGCACAGGAAATACCAAACGAACCTATCTGGAAATCAGCTCCTGAGATGCAGCTCCTTGATAATGAGAGACATCCTGATGCCAAGTTGGGTGTTGATGGAGACCGCATGGCCGGATCTCTCTACGATCTTATTCCGGCAAAACCACAGAACACCAAACCTGCCGGCCAATGGAACCATGTTCATATTCTTGTCTACCAGGGAACTGTCGTATATTCCCAGAATGGTGCAAATGTCGTTGAGTATCACCTCTGGACAGAAGATTGGAAAAAGATGATAGCCAATTCAAAATTTAAGGATTTTGAATGGTTTGCCAATCCTGCAAAAGAAGGTTACATCGGACTTCAGGACCATGGCAGTGATATATGGTTCAGAAACATTAAGCTTAAAATTACCCAATAATATTCCGAATGAAAATTGAAGGCCGGATCGATTGATCCGGCTTTTTTATTAATGGTCTCTTCCCCCTTGCCCTTCCAATCCAATCTCCTTCGCCACTGTTCTCATACCCATTATACAATCTATTATCAGCTCATCAAGATTTACTCCAAGCATTTCAGCGCCTTTTTCTATAACAGAACGGTCGACCCCAGCGGCAAATCTTTTATCATTCCATTTCTTTCTGACCGATCTTGCTTCCATATCCATTACGCTTTTTGAGGGTCTTACCAGTGCACTTGTAGCTACCAGACCAGTCAATTCATCTATTGCATATATTGTTCTCTCAAGCAATGAAACCGGTTTAACATCAGAGACCAGACCCCATCCATGACTCAATACCGCCCTGATATATTCTTCAGGCCAGTTATTCTCTTCTAAAATTTTTTTAGTCATGACACAATGTTGTTCCGGATACATCTCATAATCAAGATCATGAACCAGCCCTATTATTCCCCATTTCTCCTCATTTTCTGCATGCTTTTTTGCCATATATCGCATTACACCTTCGACAGATAATGCATGCTTCAGCAGGCTCTCCGACTTATTGTACTTTTTAAACAATTCAAATGCCAGATGCCTGGTAGGTGTTATTGCTGACATATTAAAAATTCTATTTAACTAACTAATTGTAATTTACTTGTTGAGTTTAATTACAGAAATTGTATTATTGATAGTGGTTCCATGTACATTGAGATAATATATTGCCGGGATTAGCCTGAGATCGCTGAGGGTAATTGAATTATTCCCGATTAAAATATCTTTTTCAATATCATATAGTTTTACTCCTGACATATTAGAGATAGATATATGAATTCTATCGTCGATCTGAGAGTTTAAGGTAATTGTAAGTTTGTCACTGAATGGATTAGGAAATACACTTAATGTCTCACTGATTTTTGTATTATCGATATTGGTAGTCAATGTGTCATTAAAAAGATAATCATCATTGTTGTCTAATCCGTAAGTAACGATCTTATAATTGCCATATTTTGACAGATCAGCCATTGCCTTGAATGATACTGTCACTGAGTCACCGTAAGGAATTACCTTGTTATCAAAATACTGCACAATAGGTGATAAATAGTCGTTTATTTTATAGGCCAGGTTAAAACCGTTTAATGTGTCTTTTCCAACGTTGAGAACTTTTACTGTAATGTTTTCCAGCCCATATTGTTCATTATTGACCGGAATAATTACCCTGGCAACCTGAAGATCTCTCTGTATATACCGTACAGGACTTGACTGAGCAAAATCGATCATATCAATCCATGCACAATCTGACCCATCTGAAACAGAAATATCTTTCCTGTAAATCCATTCCATTTTATTAAGTCCGGCTGAAACTGCAACTGTGGCTTTTGTCCACGGAATTTCTCCGGATTTTTTGAATATTTCAGCATCATTAAGTTTAAATGCAAGGAAATCATAGTTTGGCTCCGATGAAACCCTATAGAAGAACCTGACTGAATCATCCTTAGCATATACTGTTCTAATAGCCAATGAAGTTGATCCATTATGCGAAATTGCGCCTGATCTGGCAGAAAGATTTCCATCGTAAGAACTTCCTGAAGTAATTACCCAGGGGATTGAACTGATATTGATCCATGGAAAAACATTAAATGATGAAGATTCAAAACTCTCCCTCACTTTTCCTACCCTGAATGAGAAATCCTTATTAACAATATATGGACTGCAATCGAGTATTGCAGAAACTGAGATCAGGCTGCCGATGGGAACCGTTTCTGAAAGTTTTACCATCACGGGTATATCGGTGATCTGTCCGAATTGTAAAGTTCCGGACTTAACGCTCGGTTCAACAAGAGAAATGCCATCCTGCTGGCTGGAAATATTAAATTGACCTGATATGTTGCTGCTACCTTGGTTCCGGACTTCGAAAACCAGTCGGAATGTTTCTCCCGGATCAGGAATGAAATCGCCGTTACCAACTGTTTTATCATCAATAATACAGTTGACGATCTGGAGTTCCGGAGCATGAATACAGATATCAATTGTATAATGTTTTTCAGAGAACTGATCCTTCAAAAGAAGATTAAGGGTGGCTACTCCCATATCAGGTACATCATTGGAAACAGAGATGCCAAGATTATTTGAAAGAACAATATCAGATTTGGCGGGTAAAGTTCCTATATACGCTGAGTCGCTCGTGATCGTTACCAGATCTGAGGTAGAAGTAATTTTGGCATATAAATTATGGGAATCCGTTAATCCAAGATTACTCAGTGTAAGTTTCAGATAAAGAGACTCTCCAAAGTCAGCCAGGTTATTATTATTTCCCTGGCTATCATTTATATTGCTAGCCGTAAGATTGATAAATTCTTTATGGATGTTTGAGAAATGGATTGTCTTTATTACAGGGACCTTGTTCTGGCCTGTTATTACAACCAGACAAGAATCATTAGAAAGCCCAGGCATCTTTAGAACAACTGTGCCTGAATTACTTGCAAAAGATGCATCCCATAGCGTATCATAATGTGATACAGCAACATATGCAAAAGGATTAACATTAAAAGAGAGAGATTTAATACCGTTTGGAAGTGTATCTGGTAATGAGACGTTAAAGGTTCCAGGTGTTCCCAATATTGGAATAACGCTTGGGTCTCCTACAAGGTTATATGTCTCCCAGTAATACTTTTTATTTGCGGAATTGCTTGCACTGACAGCCAGATTTCCTGCATAATTAATCTGGCCCATCGTAAAATACCAGTCAGAAGGAGATTCCCCATGTGTATGAAACATTCTGTCATAAGCGCCAAGTCCTTTTCCTTCATAGGTTGGATTTGCTGAAATAGGTCCAGGGCCAACCGCCCAGTAATAATCTTCATCCCAGTAGGAGTCATTTGAACAGCCGATAAACCCTATAGCTCCCTTCTCAGCTGTCAGCATCATCCTGTTTCCAAAAGAAGACGCCAGGTTAAATTGTGCAGTCCGGCAGGCATTACTTATTACGAAAGGATACATGTTCTTATTCTGAAAAGTTGGAATATCAGGCGTTTTGATATTAACATGTAACCATCCTGAAGCTTCACCATGCCCGGTATAATTAATAAATGACACACCCTTATTTATAAGTTCTATAATTGAATCTTTTGCAGTGTAGGAATCAGGATAATAAAAGTGAAATTCATTGATTCCGTTCGCTTTTGTCAGGTAATTTGTAACAGCGTATTTTACTTGTCCGTTCATATAACTGGCCCAATCTGCATCATAACCAGCAGAGGCTATTGCCCGTGAATAAAATTTGTTTGTATCAGCAAACTGGAACTTTTCATATTGGATTATCTTAGTTATAGCTGTTTTCAGTTCAGTTGTATCGGCAACGGGAAGTCTGCCTATAAACATTTCCGGAATATAGTCGCCATTACCATCAAATTCACCATAATACATATCTGTGACATTTCCTGAACCCCCTGAACCATAATAGGGAACTCTGTTCACATCTCCTATAATAAGCAGATACTCGGGAGGTGGGTCGTTTGCAGATGAAGCATTGTAAATTTTGGTTAGAGTATCTTTTAGTTGCATATAATCGTTCCCTGCCAATCCTGTGCCTTTATAGAGAACCCTGAGCCTGAAACCTTTCTGGGTTTTCCATTTAATAAAAGGCTGAAGCTGTTTTTTGAAAGCAATATCTGTAATAATAACCATCTTAACCGGTTTGTCGGAGTATCCGGGAATTACCTGACCGGGATTGTAGTTCAATACTCCTTTATCAAGCGACTCATCGAAAAGTCTCGGCTGATAAGGAAGGGATTTGGATGTGTTATTTACCGAATTTGAAAATGTTATCTCAATTCTCATGGATGTAATAACCTCAATTGAATTTGAATGTGGATTATATCTTACCGGTGAAATATAAAGGTTTGCCAGTTTATTATTCCTGGCGATGCCTAATGGTTCAATTTTTACAGTGTCAGCAGGTATAAATCCTCGTGCGGCATAAACTGTTTTATCAAATTTAAATTCTGGTTTTATCTGCTGAACTTCTTTTGTTTCACTTTCCTGTGCAGGAATAAGAAGACCTGTTATATCCTTTCCTGAAGGGTTAACTTTAGCAGATTTAACATCTGAGATCTTTATCCTGAATCCTGAACCTTCAGGAATTGAAATCAACCTGCTGAATACAGGCAATTCAGGTTTCCCGGGATCGGTCGATTGAATGTGGCCCGGAATGGATATTCGATAAAAGGAGCCGGCATTGTTGGTTACTGATTCAACATTGAGCTCTGATATTGAATAATTTATGATGATTGATTGACCTGTAACTGTGACATCGGTTTTCTGCAAATTACCATCAGGATGGAATTTGAAACTTTTTCCCGTCTGTCCGCTGGCTGATGCTGCAAATACCAGAAAAACTGCTAATATAGTAGCCTGTTTATCTTTCCCTAAACGCATCAATGTTAATTAATTAACGCAATGACCTAAATTCTGACGGCAAGTTATCAAAAATTCAATATATATTAAATATGGCCACAATAAATTTGATAAAAAACTTGATTAAAGGTAATAATTACTGATTTTTTTCAAATCTTTGTATATTATCTGATTTAAAAATTAAGAATATGAATAACTGTTTTCTAGCCAAATTAAAAAAAGCTTTTTTAACAATAATATTTATTGCTATGGTCATTCCGGGATTTTCTCAGGAGCCTCCTGAATATGATAAAATTACTACTTCAGCCGGTATAGTTGAATTGCATTTTATCGGACACGGTTCACTGATGTTTAAAGTGAACGGATTTGTGATCTATATCGATCCTGTAAGGTCATCAGGAAATTATAACTTTCTTCCGAAAGCCGACCTTATTCTGGTTACCCATGAGCATGGGGATCATCTTGATGTAAAGTTAATTGATGACCTGAAGAAGCCGGGGACACTATTGTTCTGTAATCAAAACTCCGTTTCAAAAATTCCATGGGCAATGGCAATGAAAGCTGATGACAGGCAGGAAATCGATAACATCATTATTACTGCGGTACCTGCTTATAATATTGTGAACGAAAGCACTCCGGGCCATCCATTTCATCCGAAAGGAGTAGGGTTAGGATATATTCTTGCAATAGGAGGGAAAAGGATTTATGTAGCAGGAGACACTGAGAATACACCTGAAATGAAATCACTCAGGAATATTGATGTTGCCTTCCTTCCGATGAATCTTCCTTACACTATGACTCCGGCTATGGTTGCCGATGCTGCACTTGCTTTTAAACCGAAAATACTTTACCCATACCATTTTGGAGAAACGGATACCAACGAAATCATAAAGTTATTAAAGGATTCAGGTATTGAGGTACGGATCAGAAGCCTGAAATAGGAGTAAAACTCGAAGTAACACAAAGGCAAAATAATAAATGACTTACCAGACGGACTCAGACCAATAAAATGTCTTTAAAAACAATGATATATTATGAAAAATATTAACAGAAGAGGTTTTTTGAGAACCGGAGTCGCAGGCGCTGCCGGAATAGTGGCATTATCACCTTCCCTGATATCAGCAGCTACATCAAATCAGCAGAAAGACGTTATCTCCAGAACGCTCGGGAAAACAGGGATGAAAGTTCCTGTAATAAGTTTTGGAGTTATGAGATCCGATAACCCGAACCTCTGCAAGGCAGCTTACGAAAAGGGGATTAAACTTTTTGATACTGCAAACGGATATCAGAATGGGAACAATGAGATTATGCTGGGGAATCTTCTTAAAGATTATCCCCGAAACTCATTTTACCTTGCTACAAAAGTCAAACCTGCCGGTGTTGACAGGGATGGTAAGCCTTCCGATCAGACAACTGCTGATGATTTTCTTTTAAAATTCAATACCAGTCTTTCGAGACTGAAAATGGATTATGTTGATATTCTGTATATTCATGATATCAGGAATCCTGAGATGCTTGAATGCAAGCCAATTATAAATGCAGTTAAAAACCTGAAAAAAGAAGGCAGGATAAAGTTTATAGGTTTTTCTACCCATGCCAATGAACCTGTAGTTATAGATGCTGCTGCCTCTATGGATTACCTGGATGTAATTCTGACTGCATATAATTTTAAACAAACATATATTACCGAATTGAATAGCGCCATTAAAAAAGCCTGTAAGGCAGGAATAGGTATTGTGGCTATGAAGACCCTGGCCGGAGGAGGATTTCTCGATAAAGAAAAAACAAAACCGATTAATTCAACCGCCGCTTTGAAATGGGTTTTGTCAAATCCTGATGTGACTACCGCAATTCCAGGCATGACCGACTTTGATCAACTTGATCTGAATGTTAAGATCCTGGCTGACATATCGATAACTGAGCAGGAAAAGAAAGATCTTTTGATTGCAAGAGTTGAAAAAGGACTCTATTGCACAGGTTGTACAAAATGTCTAAGCGCATGTCCAATGAATCTTCCGGTACCTGATCTGATGAGAGCTTACATGTATGCATATGGTTATTCAAACCTCGCTATGGCTAAATCACTGCTGGTTGAGCTTGCGACTAATGATAATCCATGCAAAGAGTGCAGTTCATGTAACGTGAAGTGTACCAAAAACTTCGACATAAGGGAGAAAATAACAGATATTTCAAGACTTGTAAATGTCCCAGCGGATTTTATGGTTTAGGAATTTATAACACGAGAAATTTTTGGATTTTTTTGCAGGAGATTTACAGAATTAAATAACTCCATATTGATTTTCGAGTTTCTTTGAAGAAATTGTTCAGGATATCTGATTTTTTTTATTTAACTGGCTATTAAAATGAAAAATAAAATTTTATTTGCATTTTTCCTGATTCTTCTTTCAGGAATTGTATTTGCCCAGGATATTAAATTACCTGATTTGAAAGGCTATAAAAAGACCACTGAGTATCCTGTTTATCTTCCCGATAACCTTTGGGATTATATTAATGGAGCAGCAGATACATATTTAGCCTATGGCTTTGTTGATTTGCATATTGCAGAGTATAAAAAGGGGAAAAATGTGATTAAACTGGAGATATACAAACAGTCTGATCATACAATGGCCTTTGGAATATACTCAACTGAACGTTCACCCTCATTCCGTTTTCAGCAACTGGGTTCACAGGGATATATGACTGCAGATGGGTCAACTAATTTCTTTAAAGCCAATTATTATGTCAAGATCAGGACATATTCAAAGGATGAAAATACATTGAAATCAGCTGAATCATTGGCTTCCAGTGTCTCAGATATGCTTGTGGGAAGTACAGAAATGCCTTCAGCGCTTTCATTATTTCCTCAAACCGGAAAAAAGACCAACGAGGAGACTTATATTAATGAAAGTGTTCTGGGGCATAAGTTTCTTAACAATGCTTTTAAAGCAAATTATGAATCGGGAAATGATGTTTTCTCTGTATTCATAATTGACAATAATACTTCTGAAGAGACGCGAAAAACAGTGGAGGCCTATCTTACTGCAACCGGAAGCGGGGCCATGGATTCTGAAACGGGTAAGTATATGTTAAAAGACGGATACAATGGAACCATTTTCCTGGCCTGGAAAGAGAAAAGAATTGTTATTATTTCCGGACTTTCGAAAGATCAGTCTGAAATTGCAGATCGCTTTACCTCAGAAATTCTCAGATAGAGACTATGAAAACCATTTTCTTTCGCGATTTCTGAGACTTCCAAGTATCTCAGTGGCAGTGTTTACATTGTCTATTACCTGAAAATCAAACATTCCGACGCAAATAAAGTCCGCCCCGTTTTCAAATGCATAGCGGAATCCGTCTTTTGGTTCTATAGCTCCGGCGGCTAGTACCTTAAATGCAAACCATGGTTTGTTCACACCTTTCATGTATTCAATCGTACGTAAAGGAAACAGGTCCCACATGTTTTCATGAAATCTGTTATGGTCAGGAGAAGCCGGACCGATAACGCTGTATTCCTCACGATTCTCCATCGGATGAGCCGACCAGTATTTATCATGATGGAAAGTCTTTACATAAAAGTCTGCATTTATCCCTTCTCTTTCGCAGGATTTTATTGTTTCCAAAGAATGCGCTCCAACCCCAGCCTGGAAGCCTTTTTGTTTTATATAGTCAATTGCTTTTTTAATCATATCAAATTTTCCGGCATTTGCATACCTGTCTCCCTCTCCACCCTGAATATAAATAGCGTCAGGACGGCTTTTTATGGCCTCATTAATATTGGAGAAAAAATCCTTGTCGGGTAACATGGCCTGGCAGATTGATTGCATTTTGCTACTATATATATTCTTATATTTATTAAAAGTAGGATAATATTGAGTCACCATAAAGACTGTATTTATGCCTGCCTGCTCAGCCAGGTATAGAGTCTCAATTATTTTTCTTTCATTATTATATGCTTTGAAAAGTGTGTTAGAATAGATAAGATCACGGGCATGTGCCCAGCCACCGATAAGGTTACAACCCATCACCATCCTGCTTATGGTAAGGTTACCTAGTTTTCCGACAGGTAATTTACCCTTGAGATCGTTAATCTGTTTGTAATCAACTTTTATTGTGGCACCTGAAACCGCGTCCGGACCAGCTTCTGTCAGGTTCCTGAAAAATGCTCCGGCAAAAATAGCCAGAACAGGCAATCCTGTCAAGGCTTTGATTAATTCGCGTCGCGGATTTTTTTCAATATAATCAGCGTCCTCAGACGGCTCAGTCTCTTTTTGAATAACATTTATTTTCTTTTTTCTTAACATATCGAGTCCGAAAAACTGACCTGATCCGGTAAAAGCAAGGAGGATCATTGCAAAAAGCTCAACAAGATTCTTATTTACAATAAGATAGCTTCCTTCAGATGGAGCGCCATAACTAAAACCGCCAAATGGGGGATAAGCCAGGTAATACATCAGCAGTAGCGTAACACCGCTCCATAATGCAACTCTTGTGAAAAGGCCCAGAATAAGCGCAAGTCCGATGATAGTAAGACCATATGCATTTACTGTATCGACGATCCACATGCCTGTGTTTCCGGAAATCAACCACCGGAAAAGATCCCCAAAGATCCAGCGTGAACCTTCAAGAAACGGTCTGGCTGTCCATGCAGGATTCATTATTTTAACTAATCCTTCATAAAGAAAATGCCAGCCAATAACTACTCTTAAGATGGTCAGAGAAATTGGTATCAGGCGTTTTTTAAATTTATCGGAAATCATATTATTGATTTTTTTAACTTTTGTCTTTTGCCTTTTTACTTTTACCTTTTGTCTCTTGTCTCTTGTCTCTTGTCTCTTGTCT
>Ga0182027_10007065_pt1 | contig 16649 bp, 10 predicted proteins | sample 712E1DmetaG_FD_121300 | JGI IMG/M metagenome (GOLD analysis project Ga0182027, IMG submission 121300) | Permafrost microbial communities from Stordalen Mire, Sweden - 712E1D metaG (Illumina Assembly) | ecosystem: Environmental > Terrestrial > Soil > Wetlands > Permafrost | place: Sweden... | reverse complement strand
GTTGCTCGCGGAAACCACCGGCATTCTACGAAGAATCAGTAACTTAGGGGCTTAATTTCAATGGGAGAGCCAGGCGGAACGATGCAGGGAGTGCGTGCAAGTGATTGAAAACAACTTGGCTCCCCAAGTGAAACAAAGGGTATTTCACGGCGGAGAGACACTGGCAAAACGCTTGATTCTAAATGGGCTACTCAAAACGGCTTCCGGGCGCATCGAGATTACGGATAAGTTCCGACGCGATCAAGATTCAGAGTTCGAAGGGAGGAATGGTGTTCGCGGGTCGAAGCCAGGCTTCTCTAGATGCAGAGCCAACCACCATCCTCAATTCCATCGTCGGTCAGTTCGAACTCGACAGCCCCAGGAACGGATGGCAACGGAGACACGGCGGGAGACGGAATCTGGTTCACAGCCACAGCATGAGGCTCGCCTTCGCGGCCGAGCATTTCTCTGCCGGGGTCGCTCGGGCATCCGAGTCCTTCTCGGGGCGTATCGCAATTGTCGCTGCCCATTCCCGGATTGTCTTTGGTCATTGGATCTCCGTTATGAATGCCGTGCGTGCGTGACGATCACTTGCGACTGGCTGGCGTGGTCCCAGACGATCGAGTTCCGCCACTCCGGCAAGCACTCAATAGTAGTCCGAATCTCTAATCCGGGTCGCGGCAGGACGGCAATCCTCTGCTGCCCGATAGTGAGCGTCATTAAGGTGGTTCCGTCCTCGATCTTCAGGTTTGAAGCGTTGTGCATGGAATCTTTCTCTGAGATCCAAATCTATTTTACTACCAAAACCCTTGCCCGGTCGACCCGATCAGCGCATCCTCATTTTTCAGCCCCGCGCCTCTCCGAGCTGCGAGATCGCCGAGGAGCCTAAGTGCTTCAACTTGTTCAGCTTTCCTGCGCTCCTGTGATTTAAGACGCAGTAGGTCGCCGACCCGTTCCAACACGCTACGGGCCACGTCAATAGGAGAGATTCCCGATTGCTCCCAAGCAGTCTGCAAGTCGATAGGGAACGAGTTGACCAGCGTGTGTAAGCAGTGGGCAAGGTGCATAAAATCTCGCCACTCCGAGGCTTCCACGTATCGGCTGTGAAAGGGGAATGCTTCCGGATGGTCAAACGCGTAGGGGTTCTCATGCAGAATCGTGGGCACATCAAGCAAGAGGTTCGACTGAACGAAATCGGCTTCATGTGTCACGCTTTGATTCCTGTAGGCCTCTGTTCCGGCATACAAATTGAGAGTGTTGAAAAGGACTTGGGCGCCAGCACGGCGCGCGCGGAGCGCAGCGGCAACGGTACTCTCCCAATCCGAAGATCCCAAATGGGAGGGAGGGCATAGAATAAAACCGCAAGTCGGATTCTCAATTCCGTGGTTGCGCAACGATCGAATCCTCCGTTCTAGGTCCGTCTCGTGACGAAGGAACGCCTTGTGAAAGTGCCTCTCCGATGCTCGCCCTACCACGTCGATACCCATGAAGACCTGCGTGCATCCGGCGCGACCCATCTGTATTGCTATGTCTTCGGTCAGGTCAGGTAGCGTCGCGTAACAGTACCAATCGAGACCGAGTCGAGCGCCTTGCAACTCCGAACACAGTCGCTCCACCCACGCTCGGTGATTCAGCAGATTGTCTCCGACCAAGAAAACGCGACGCGCGCCCAGAGCGCGCATCTCTGCAAGATCCTCAACGATGGTTTCGACAGCGTAGTCGCGGGCTGAGCTGTAGAAACCGGGGCTATAACAAAAGGTGCACTTGTATCGACAACCACGGTTGGCCTCATAATTCAGCACCCGGTTGGGGTTCACATGGAAGTAAGCTGGCAAATGGACGGAGGAATAGTCTGGCTTCGGTTGTATCCTACTTTCCGCGGTCCCTGGAAGGACGGTTAGATCCGGTCGGCCGAGTTGTCCACGGATAAACTGAAGGAAAGGCCTCTCGCCCTCTCCCGCAATTACAGAGTCCACCCACGCATAACGTGATTTCAGTACCTGCGCCAAGCTTGAGAAATGCGGGCCACCGAATAGCGTAATGCGACTGGGCCGGGATTCCTTGAGTCGGCGAGCCAATGATAAGGCAACGTGGGAGTCCACGGCCATTGAGGTGAAGCCATAGACATCCGCATCAAGCGCCTCAAGCCGGGAAACTGCTGCCTCATAGAAATTTTCTCGCAACTCCGGAAGGAGGTGGTAAAGCAGGTTGTAGTCTTCCACCGCCACGCTTGCCCCGGCTTCGCGGGCGACCGCTGCAAGTCGCAATAGACCCAGAGGAGGAGCGATCTCATCGCGTTCGTATTCCGTTTTTGGCGGGTTCACAAGGACGACACGCATACCACCTCTGGGGGAGCTCACACGACCTTGATGACTTTCCCGCCCGTCACTTTAGGCAGCAACTGTGGATCTAGACGGAACACTGCAAACGGCGTCCCCGCTGCGGCCCACACTTCGCTGTTTATGAGAAGGTCCTCATCAATCCATGTCTCGACCGGTGTCGGAAAACCTACTGGCGGCACTCCGCCGATCACATAGCCCGTAGCGGAACGGACGAATTCAGGCTTCGCTTTCTCCAAGGGCTCTCCTGTTTGTTCCGCGATGCATCTTTCGTTTACTCTGTTGACGCCGCTAGCGACAACTAGAACTGGCTTGCCTGTATGAGCGCCCCGGAAGAGGATCGACTTTGCGATCTGCGCGACACTACAACCGATTGCGGCTGCCGCTTCCTGAGCAGTCCGCGTCGTGTCCGGCATCTGAAGGACCTTTAAAGAGAGTCCAATAGCCTCCAATGCTTCTTGAACGCGTTGAGCACTTGCTGGCAGTTTTGCTTCCACAGGTCACCCCTTCCTATCATCGTTGCGGCGATAAACCAGACGACACAAGCCCGAGCTGAGTCTCGCCGTTCACTTGATCCATATCTATTTCTACTTCGGCCGGAATGCCTTCGAGGTCGGCGTGGCTGATCCAAACTACTGATATACCGCGTTCGCGCAGGGTCTCGATAATCCGACGGCAGCGATTCCGGTTGGGCGCGTCGAGATTATTCGCTGGCTCATCCAAGAACACGATTTCTGGCGCCTGTTCTCTCGCCAGCAGAGTCAGCAGGTTAAGGATCTGCCTCTCGCCCCCAGAAAGGTTGTCAGCAGGCAGGTCCATAATTCGGCGAGGCACTCCCCCCTTCGCCAAGACACCGGCCAACCGCGCCAGGCGACTTCGCGTGAGCGCGCGGTGCCACGGCGACGGGTTTCCTCCGCAAGCTGCTAGAGCCAGATTCTCCTGGGTAGTCAACACGCCGATCACGCCCCGATTGGCATTTTGATCCACGTATGCGATTTGCCGGAGTCGACCGCGCCGATCACCGGTGAGGTCCTCTCCCTGCACGATGATGTGACTGCCATTCTGTGGATCGAGAAATCCCGCGATCAAGCGCATGGTGGTCGTCTTGCCCGAACCGTTGCCACCGCGCAGTCGAACAAACTGCCCCTTGCCTACCTTGAGGCTCACACCTCGTATAGTCTCCGTGTCGGCGAGTGGGTAGCGGAATCGCAGATTCTGGACGGTAAGAACGGGGTCCCCTGAGTCGGCCCCACTCTCAGGTCCATTGGCAGTGGGAAAGTCACCGATATGGCCACTACCTGCAGGAGTTCCTGGCCGGCGCCGTCGCAGAACACCTTCCAGGTCAGCAACGGAAATTGCAACCAGACCCGCGAGTAGCATCTTCGCATAGCTCGGGTCAATCTCAGCGCGTTGTGAAAGCGTTATCAATCCGAAGTAGACAACCGCACCTATGGCGGCGGCGGTGGTGAAGCGAATACGAAGAAGGCCCGCGCCACGAAACGAGCGAGAGGTGCCGAAGACAGCAACCTTCTGAAGCACCTTGTGAATTTGAATGCCGATGAGAAACGCGATCAATCCGGTGATTAGAACATCGAAACCGCGATTCGCGTTCGCTGCATTTTCCTTAAAGCTCACTAGCGCACCAGCGAGCCCTATTACACCGTTTCCGGCTGTGAGCGCGAGCGTCCGATAGAGGTTCGGAGACAGCCCCTGCCTGAGTAGAACTATCTCTCCCGCGTCTTCGTCCTCAAGGGCCCGGAATGCGAGGCCCATCTCCGAGGCTAAGAATACGTCCATCAGCAGCTTGACGGCAAGAACAAACCCAAAAAAGATCAGAATTACCCAGGGATGCCAGCCAACTTGTAGTGGTGGTGTTATGATCTGTCGATCGAGCTTCTCGGCCAGGGACAATAGCGTGCCCTTGTCCCCGTACGGCAGCGTCGGAGTGAGCAGTAAGAGATTAATGCTGTACAGCACGAAGGCACTAAGGATTCCCGAGAGGATTCGGTCCATCCGAAGGCCGATATAGAACAGCGCAGTTAACAGCCCGCCGCCGGCCCCCGCTACGAGTGCGAGCGCGGTCGCGGCCGGAGCAGGCCAACCCCCTCTTACAGTTGCAATCGCAGCGACAGCCCCGCCAAGAACGAAACTGCCACAACAGGTCAAGTCTGGAAAGCGTATGTACTTCGCCGTCCATAGGATTCCGAGACAGACAATTGCGTACGGCAATGCATCGTACAAAGCGTCGTTGATGAACGATAGGAGATTCAAGACCGTCATTGAAGGCTTCCTATTCGTAGATCGTCTTAGCTCTCTTCCAGACGCCTTCTTCGAAGTGCAGTCCGAGCTTCGTGATGGTCCCGCGGTTGAGCTCCAGGACACCATTCGTCATAAGGCTCACCGGGATCGTGCCCACCCGCTCGCCTCTGAGCGCCCGAACAGCGAGTTTTCCTCCTTCCAACCCGACCTGCTTATAATCGATCGTCACCCCCGCGGCTGCGCCCGCTTTGACCGAGCTGCTATCGGCCGCAAAGAACGGCTTATGATTGTCCAGCGCGATCTTCGAGATGGTTGGCGCGGCCTCGAACATTCCGTTGTCGGCACCGACGAGGATGGCGTCATTCGACCGGGCCAACTCACGAACGACACTCGCTAACTCATCGTTGCTTGTGATTGGGCGGGCATCGATAATGAGACCCAGGCCGGGAGCGAGTTTCTCAACAGTCTGCCGAGAGTACACCGCAGGTTGTTCTTCGGGCGAGAACGGAAAGCCGATTCGCTTTACCTGAGGGGCTACTTCCTTGATGAACGACAGCATCGCGCTGAGTGGAGCCAGATCACTCACGCCGGTGGACAATTCAGGCCGCTCTAGCGACTTGACCAAGCCCGCCCCGACGGGGTCCGTGACGCCAACGAACACGAGCGGCAGCGTGGGAGGAGCGTTCTTCAGGGCGACTTGAGAAACGGGTGTGGTGATCGTGGCGATGACATCGAGGTGGGAAGAAATGGCTGCGTTGACAGTCGAAGACACCTGCGTTTTGTCGCCATTCGCGTGACGTTCGACTATCTCGTACGGTCGATTGCCCATTGACTGCGCAACGCCGTCCTTGAAGCCACCGATAATCTGGTTGATCAACTCATGGGGGCCAATGTAAACGAGGCCGATGCGGGCCGCTTTCGGAGAATTGTCCTGCGGCCGGCTGCAAGAGGTACTTATGAGCACGAGCGCGACTCCTAGCGAAGAAGCTAAGAAGGCGCGGCGTCCGATCCGTGAAGTGATTAAGTCAGAAAACATGGTTCCTCTAATCGTTATTCCTTGACCAGTTTGTGGACAGGCTGGCCGCAAGTGCACCTGGCTGAATAGCGGACCTCCACCAAGCAGGCGTCATCAATCGGTGTAAAGGACAAGGTATGGCTGTCTTTCGTCATTGCCTGCAGATGCAAAACGTCGTCCTGAGCAAGAATTTCCTTCCGGGGACGATTATCCTTGTGCGGCGTGTAACGAAAAACCACCTCTCCCTTGGTTACGATCCAACTGGAAGTGTCCCCCATCAGCGGGGTGGGCTCGAACTGGAGGTCCAGTCGCTTGCCGTCTCGCAGATCCCAACGATGAGGGTGTAGCCAATGCACGTATCCCGAGACGTCCGCGTAGTCACCGAACCGAGGATCTACCTGCAGTTGATCCTTCAAATGGGCTAGGTCAATGCCAAGCAGGTGAGCCAGACGAGCGAGATTCCCGAAAGAGATGTTGGCCGTCCCGTCCTCCAAGCGGCCCAGATAGGACGGGTTCAGTGACGTGCGATTGGCGACTTGGTTGATCGACAACCCCGCGCAGAGGCGAGCTACGCGAATCTTGTCACGCAGACCAAGGGCGCACATAGCGTAGGTGCTGAAGCCTCGAAGATCCTTGCGAGCCACGAAGAGACGTGATTTCTTTGACGTTGCCGGCTCAGGCTCGTCCTCGGGCTCGTCCTGACCAGTTTTTCTCTTCCGTCCTGCCGTCTGGGCTGCTTCGCTTGCCGCGGTTTCGTTTTCTTCTTCGGGCGATGCAGGAAAGGCCTCTGTCATGTACGTCCCAGAGAGCGGTCTCAAAACCATCCAGCAGTCCAACGCTTCCTTGGTGTAGAAGTTGTTGTGCGGGAATTCGGGACGGATTCTGTAGATGGTTCCGGGGTCGATGTCGAGCTCGAGGTCTTTGCTGTCGGGACGGGGATTGAAGAAATAGTACTTGAGCTTCTTCTCTTCTGAGTAGAGGATCTCCTCGCCGGCGTGGCTCATGAACTTGTCGGGCTGGCCGGTGTCGCGCTGCTTGACGGTGCAGCGAAGAATCGAGTAGCGGTGGATTCCCCAGTGACCGGGCGGCGTGAAGATTCTGTAGGTGATCTTGACATCCTCGGCAGTGTCTTGCCGAAGTCCGTGTGGAGCGTCGGTGAGGCGGGTGAGTGCATAGGGGAGATCGTAACTCGGCCAGGTCGTGTTCAGCAGGTTGTCGGCGCTGCGCTCGAATGTCTTGTCCAAGCCTTCGCCGTCCTGCTGATCAGCAGGCGATTCGCTCTGGACGAACTGCTCCATGAGGTACCCGACTGTGCCATATTGCCGGCTCGGCTTCTTATCGCTGTCCTCGCCTTCGATGGGCTGCGGGATCGGTTCTCGTGACCCCCGCCCCGGCATTCGTTTTACGGTGCTGAGCAGTTTGTCCTCCATGCTTCCCGTCTCCTTTATGCAATGAATTCCTCCTATAGTCTACTTGGCATCAGAATCGCGGTCAAGAAGAAAACCGCAGACTGCTGCTGGAAATGTACCAATTAAGGATGCTTCCGCTTCCATTGATCGGTCACCCTCACCTGCTGCAAGGCCCAACATCCAGGAATCTGGGATCACAGTGTGACCTTGGGGTCTGCCGATGCTGCGAAATACGGGTACGTCACGAGGGCGAGCGTCGCTCCTATTGATGAACTGCGATCTCGTTGAACGGCATGTGTTTTTTAGGCAACCTGCTTATTTTCATATGTATGTACTATTCCTTGGCATCAAAATAGAACCGGCGGCATACGTCGTCGCAGCAACGCTGATCCAGGTCGAGCGGATGGCAGCGCATCAAAACTTAACACAGACATAACGTGATTTACGTTTTCACTTGACGAGAGTTATCGCTCCTGATAATATCTAGCTTGGTGTTAACTAACGAGGCAGAGAGAGAACGGAATTCGGGGCCGATCGGCCCGAGAATCAAGGCCCTCCGCGCGAAACTGGGCATGACGCAGGCCCGCCTTGCCGAGCTCATGGGCGTATCGTTCGTTACGGTCAGTCGTTGGGAGAACGGTGCCTCTGTACCTTCCCCGTCAGCCCTCGCGACCATCCTCAAAGCCGAGATCGTCGGCTTCGCGGCTTTCGGCCCGGCGCAGACTGCTCAACCGGACGCGTCCATCCCCCCGGCTCCAGAGCCGCAGTTCCTGGACTTCCTCGCCGATCCAGAGAAGGTGCAGACGTTCGTTGAGGGCGAACGCCTGGGCTACGGTCACCTATTTAATCCGGTCTTCGCGACCGAGACGTCCCTAATTGATCCTCTCCCGCACCAGCGAATCGCGGTCTATGAGCACATGCTGCCGCAGAGTCGCTTGCGTTTCTTGCTGGCCGACGATGCCGGTGCTGGAAAGACCATCATGACCGGCATGTACGTCAGGGAGATGCTGGTCCGGCGTTTGATTCGGCGCGTGCTAATCGTCCCGCCTGCTGGCCTGGTTGGCAACTGGTATAAGGAGATGCACAAGCTGTTTAGCCTTCCGTTCGAGATTGCGTCTGGAGGCGACGCTCGTTTCGGAAATCCATTCATCGGCGAAGACAGCAACCTCCGTATCATCAGCGTTGATACTTTGGCCGGCGAGCGAATGTTCGCCCGACTTCAAGAGCCCAGTGTCCAGCCCTATGACCTTGTGATCTTCGACGAGTCGCACAAGCTCTCGGCGAATCGCGATCCGGATCTCTATGTTCGAAAGACCGAGCGCTACAAACTGGCCGAGGCTCTGACGGGCCTCGATTCCGGTGACCCGAGGTGGCAGCTCAATTGGTCCGTGACCCACCTGCTGCTGCTGACCGCGACTCCCCACATGGGCAAGGACTATCCGTACTTCGCGCTCTGGCGCCTGTTGGAGCCCGAGACCCTGTCAACGCCCGACGCATTCGCCGCCTTCCCGCGCGAGGCACGCCGCCGTCATTTCATTCGGCGCGTGAAGGAGGAGATGGTCGACCTAGCCGGCAAGCCCCTGTACCCGAACCGAGAAACAAGCACGCACAGCTACGACCTCAAAAAGGGCGACATCAGCGAGCAGAAGCTTTACGACGAAACGACGAAATACATCCGTGATTTCTACAACCGCTCCCGCATCTTGAATCGCTCTGCCGCCAGGATGGTGATGAGCGTTTTCCAGAGACGTCTGGCCAGTTCCACCTGGGCATTGTTCCGATCTTTGCAGCGTCGCCTCGACCGGTTGGAAGAACTAATCAACAAGATTCAGACCGGCGAAATGGACGAGGAGCAGTTGAAGGCGCTGCAGCGGAAATCAGAGCGGGACACCCACGATGTTTTCGAAGAGAAAACCGCTGACGAGGAGAGTTCGGATCAGGACGAGGAAGAAAACGAGGTCGCCGAGAACACTGCCATCCGTGGAGTCATTGCGACCTCCCTTGGCGAGCTCGAAGCCGAGCGCACCATCGTGCGCAGCCTGACCCGCCTGGCCGAGCAGGTTTATGACCTCGGCGAGGAGTCCAAGTTCGAGAAGCTGCGGGAACTGCTTGAGGACCCAAAGTACAAGAACGAAAAGGTCCTGATCTTCTCAGAACACAAAGATACCGTAAATTTTCTCGTCCGCCGCCTGGAGGGCATGGGCTACACCGGCAAGGTGGCGAAGATCCATGGAGGCATGCCCTACCAGGATCGCGAAGAGCAGGTCGAGTTTTTCCGCAAGCCAGCAAGCGAAGGGGGAGCGACCTACATGGTTGCCACCGACGCGGCAGGTGAAGGAATCAACCTCCAGTTCTGCTGGCTGATGGTGAACTACGACATCCCGTGGAACCCGGCCCGCCTAGAGCAGCGCATGGGCCGCGTTCACAGATACAAACAGAAACACGACCCGGTCATCATCCTTAACCTGGTGGCCGCCCAAACTCGGGAAGGTCGTGTTGTCAAGACGCTCCTCGACAAGCTCGAGCGGATGCGGAAGGAACTGAATTCCGACAAGGTGTTCGACGTGATCGGGCGTCTGTTTGAAGGCATTTCGCTCAAAGCTTACCTTGAGGATGCGATCACAGAAGACGGAGCAGACCGCGCCTGCAAGACCATTGAAGGATCTCTCACGCCGGAACAGATTCGGGCCTACGAGGCGAAGCAGCAGAGCATTTTTGGCGATGGTGGTGACGTGCGGCGCGAACTCGGCCGCCTCAGGCAGGAGACAGATCAGGAGGTTTATCGCCGGCTCCTACCGGGGTACGTCCGCCAATACATCGAGAAAGCGGCACCGTTCGTCGGCATCGAACTGCAGGGCGACACCAACCGCTACTTCTCTTTCGCCGCCAAACGACGAGGGAGCCTTGATGCCCTTTTGCCTCTTCTCGAAGCCCACACGCAGGAAGAGCGAGAGAAGCTCACGGTGTACCGCCCTTCAGATGAGGACGGTGCAATCTGGCTCCATCCGGGCGAGTCGCTTTTTGAACGCTTCCGGGCCATCGTTTCGTCGCGGCTGTCTCCGGCCGCGCGCCGAGGCGCAACATTCACGGATGCTAATACGGACCGCCCCTATCTGTTCCACGTGGCGGTGGTGAACATCCTGCGGAAGGCCGACCAGGATATCCCTGCTTTCCGGTTTGACGAAACACTAGAAGTCCGTCTCGTGGCGATCAGACAATACTTGAACGGCGACATCGAGGAATGCCCCATCGAGCAACTCCTCGTTCTAAAGGGCAGCCAGAATGATGCGCCTCAATATGGATCGATCATCGTGTCGGCCGGGGATAGAGTAGACGCAGCGCGGTCCTGGCTTGAGAAGAACGTCGCCCAAGTTAGAGCGGAGCAACTGAGCCTGTCCTTGCGCGAAGCTCTTCCCGGCCAGATCGATTTCCTCTCGCGCGGATACGACTACCATGAAGCCGAATTGGCCGCGCAGCGATCCAGACTTTCTGAAAAAGCCAGAGCCGGTGACGCGAAGGCCAAAGGAGACCTAACCCGTATCCGCGAACGCCAACGCCTCCTTTCCCTACAGAAGTCTTTTGCCATTCGGGAGCGACAAAGAGAACCGGAACTTATTACTACCGGCGAAATCGAGATACTCGCGCATGCGTTGGTTGTTCCGACGGCCGACCCCGAAGACAAGAAGCGTCAGGATGCCGTCGTTGAGATGATCGCGATGCGAATGGCGGTCGCCTTCGAGGAAGCCGACGGAGCCGTGGTACAGGACGTCCATACCCCAGAGCTCGCGCGCAAGGCCGGATTGCAGGACAATCCGGGATTCGATCTTCTGTCCAAGCGGCGCAATGGAGAGAAGCGGTGTATCGAAGTTAAAGGCAAAGCTCGAATTGGCGACGTTGATGTCAGTGCCAACGAGTGGCCCGCGGCCTGCAATCTTGGAAGCCAGTACTGGTTCTACGTTGTATTCGACTGCGCCAGCGCCCATCCGCAGCTTCTTCGGGTACAAGACCCATTCAACAAGCTGCTGGCCCGTGCGCGCAGCTTCCTGATTGACGAGACGAGCATTTTTGCGGCGGCGGAGGCATAGTCGAACGTGACGAGAACTAACGTGGCTGAGTTTGCCTCCTCCCCTTTGTCCGTTGACCTGAGCCGCATCGGCGCTATCTGCGAGGAAGAGTGGCAGTCGTTTCTGGACGACGTCAATATCGATCCGATCCCGGAGCGCCAGGACCTGCGGGCATTCTTCTTGAACTGGGTTGCGGTGTTCGTGCCGGAGGCGTTCCCCTCGTCGCTCACGGGTCAGATGGCTGCCTGGATGGGGGAGCATGAGTCCACAGATGAGACCGTCTGGGGCTTCGCGAAGCCCCCGTTGATTGGCGCGACGCTCTTTGCGATGACCGATAGCCCGTATTGGCTTCGCTTCCAGACCGCCAATTTCGATTACGGCGGATCACAACTGCGCAACTTTCTACACAAGACGCTGGCGCTCATTGCACCGAGGATGTCTTTCGATTCCGAACTGGTCGCTCGACTCGACCATGGCCTGAAGGTGCCGTTCTTCATGATGGACACTCCCCTGGTGCTTTATGCCGTGACAAAGGGGGACGCCGCGGAGAAAATAGCCAATCTCAAGAAATGGCGCGACGCGTACTTCATGAACACTGCCGAGGCGGAAACTGTTGATCGGCTCTTAAAGGGCGACCCCGCCGAGAATCCATTGCAGCCCTGGTTGCTCAGGAACACATCCTACGCAACGATGCGGATCGGCTGTTACCCGAGCGTCGCCTGTACAGAAACAACGCTGCCGCTCGGAGCGGCCTTCTCTGATGTCTGGAACCGCGTGGACGAGCACCCGCTGTTCTCCGCGTACGTCAAGCTGGATCGACCAGCCGAAGAGGAATTCAATTGAATAGTAACGACAAGAGATTGATTGAGGTCGTATTTCCACTGAAACAGGCGTCGATTGATTCGGTGCATGAGAAGAATGTGCGACACGGGCACATCTCAACGCTGCACATTTGGCCGGCGCGGCGGCCGTTGGCAGCCTGTCGGGCGGCTCTGATTGCCACCCTCTTGCCCGATCCCGGCACGACGGAAGAACGCAACCAACTGCTGGAAAAACTGGGTGGAACGATAGTCCAGGTCGTCAAGAAGAAGAAGCTACCCGGAGGAAGGATCGAAGAGCAAGTAGTCCCCGAAACCGTCGGAGGGGTCCTTCACTGGGGACAGGAGTCCAACCCGGATTTAGAGTGGTTTCGGAAAAAGATCCGGGAGGCAAATGGTGGTCGTTCGCCGAGAGTGCTCGACCCTTTCTCTGGAGGTGGTGCGATCCCGCTGGAGGCAATGAGATTGGGCTGCGACGTCACCGCCATCGATATCAACCCGGTTGCGTGGTTCCTCCTTCAATGTACGCTTGTATACCCGCAGCGTCTTGCAGGAGAGCATCGTCCCCTCCCGCAGTTTGCCTTGAATTCGCAAGAGTTCATGGAGCAATTCTTCAAAGGCACAACCAAGCTGACAAAAAGGCAACTCGAACGAAATCTGAAAGCAGTTCAGGATCGACTCTTCCCGCCCCAGGATGTCGATCTTGCGTGGCACTTGCGCGCGTGGGGTGCATGGATTCTGAGTCGTGCAAAGGCGGACCTAAATAGGTTCTATCCGACTTTAGATGGCAAGCCCACGGTTGCGTCCTTGTGGGCAAGAACCGTGAAGTGCAAGAACTGCCGCGCTGTCGTCCCGCTCCTAAAAACCAGATGGCTGTGCAAGAAAGAGAACAAGAGAGTCCTTCTGACCATGACTCCAAACGCGGAGCGCACCGGTGTGGACTTTGGAGTCCAAATCAATGTGCCTCAGGTCGGCGGTAACGCGGCACAGCGTCGCGAGAACGACAAGCGCGCCGGTGCCGGGACTATGACTAGATCGGGCGTATCTTGCCCGTGCTGCAACGGGGCCATCATGACCACTGAGGAAATTCGCGCAGAAGGCATTGCGGGTCGACTGGCCACAGTCATGACAGCCATCGTTGTGGATGGGCCTCACGGCAAGGAATACCGCCTGCCGATTGAAGAAGAGAGAGAGGCGGCGATTGGTGCCGAATCTCATCTTGACGAGGCTTTCAGGGAGGTGCCGTTCGGAATTCCGACTGAACCACTTCCGAAGAAAGAGGCTCTCGGTTTTCGAGTACCCCTTTATGGCTTTGATCAGTGGTACAAGCTTTTCACGCCTCGCCAATTACTCTCCCTCGCTACCTTCGTGAAGCACACGCGCGCCATTCCAGATGTTCTCCGCTCTGAGGGATACCCGCCCGAGTGGGTAGAAGCGATCTGTGCACTCCTTGCCCTCGCAATCGATCGGATGGCCAACAGGGGTAGCTGTCTTTGTATCTGGAACATGCCGGCTGAAAAGATCGAGCAGACGTTCGCTCGTTTTGCGTTACCGATTCTGTGGGATTTCGCGGAGTCTAACCCGTTGGCATCTGCAAGCGGTAATTACGAAGGAGAAGTGGAGTGGGTTAGTCTCGTGTGTTCGCATGTAGCGCAAACGAAGACGGAGCACCCGGCGACAGTTCTTTGTCAATCAGCGGTGACTGAGATGACATCTCAGTGGGATGTCATTGCGACAGATCCACCATATTATGATGCGATCCCATACTCAGATTTGATGGACTTCTTCTACATCTGGCTTCGCCGAAGCTTGCATGGACTTAGCCCTGCACTCGACCTGGCGTTCAAAGAACCACTCGGGCCAAAGTGGAACCAAGAGAAAGCTGACGGGGAGCTCATTGATGATTCCAGTCGATTTGGCGGCGATAAGACGGCATCAAAGGCTGCCTACGAAGAGGGCATGTTTCGTTCGTTCCGAGCCTGCTTTACATCGTTGGCTCCAGATGGTCGACTGATCATCGTTTTTGCCCATAAGCAGCCGGACGCCTGGGAGACCCTTGTTTCAGCGATGATCCGCGCCGGATTCGTCGTGGACGGAAGTTGGCCCATTCAGACTGAACGCACTGGGAGGATGCGGGCTACTGGCTCCGCCGCGCTCGCTTCCTCCGTCTGGCTGGTCTGCAGGAAGCGACCGGACGCCTCCAGGCCGGGATGGGATCACACCGTCTTGGCTGAGATGGTTGAACGTATCCACAGCCGGCTTCGCGAATTCTGGGATGCCGGCATTCGAGGCCCCGACTTCGTTTGGGCAGCGACTGGTCCAGCGCTAGAGGTGTTCAGCAAACACCCTGTCGTGAAGAAAGCGAACATTTCAGGTGGCCAAATGAGCGTGTCCGAGTTCCTGACACAGGTCCGTAGGATTGTCGTAGATTTCATCGTCGGCCAGGTGCTCACTCATAACGGAAGTAGTCAATCGGTTAGTGGTCTGGATGACCTAACGACCTACTATGTTTTGCATCGCTACGATTTTGGCTTCAGCGATGCTCCTATCGGCGCGTGTATTCTGTACGCCGTGTCGTGCGGATTGACAGATCGCGAGTTGACCGACAGGTACGAACTCCTTGCACGGACCGGGGGGGCGACCGCCGAGGATCAGGATCAGGATGAGGACGAGGAGGAGACAGCGGGTCTGGAGGAAGATGCCGGTTCGACTTCTGGCAGTAAAGTGAAGCTTAAGCAATGGAGCCAAAGACATCGCAAGAATCTGGGTATTGAGGTTGATGGGAAACCAGCTCCGCTGATTGACCAAATCCATCATCTGATGCAGGTTTGGAAATCTGGCGACGTAATCAAGGTGGACGATTACCTCGATTCCCGTGCACTTCGTCGCAATAGCGTTTTCGTCCAATTGATACAGGCTCTGATTGAACTCTCTCCAGCTGGGAGCGAGGAGCGGGCGATTTTGGAGAGTCTAAGCAATCATGTGGCAGCGCGCGGGGTTGCTTATGAAGACAAGCAACTCCCGCTGGGTAGTTAGAAGAGGAAATCACAATGAGCAAATTGGCATGGACACCGTGGCATCAAGTCGTTCAACTACGTGACGACATCAAGTCGGGCGAACTGTCGATGGCTACCTTTGCCGCCGATCTTTATGATGTGGTGATGGGGCGGGCAAAGCCCGTCTATCAGATCCCGGCGGAGTTCTTCGCACTGACGTATCCGACGTTTAACCTCCGCGAATTGGCGAAGGACGTCTGCACGCGCTTGGCGGGAAAGAACGAAAAGGCGGTCCGTCAGTTGGAACTTACCTACGGCGGCGGCAAGACCCACACCCTGATCACGCTCAACCACTTGGTGGCGGAGCCGTCGGCGTTGCCGGACCTCCCTGCGGTGAAGGAGTTTGTGCAGCATATCGGGATGACCCCGCCCAAGGCCCGCGTTGCTGTCCTCGCTTTCGACAAGCTCGATCCCGAGAAAGGGATGGAGGTGAAGGGCCCGGTGGGTGAGAAGCGGTGGCTCCGAAATCCCTGGAGCGTGCTGGCGTATCAGATTGGTGGAGACGCTGGGCTCCAACTCCTTCATGCCGACGGCAAGGCCGAAGAGCGCGAGAGTGCACCGGCCGAGAACCTAATGGTCGAATTGCTCGCTTTGCCGAACAAGGAGAAGCTCGCCACCCTCCTGCTCATCGACGAAGTACTGATGTTTGCGCGCGGCAAGATTGGGATCGATCCGTCGTGGCGCGGGAAGCTGGTCGACTTCTTCCAGTACCTCACCCAAGCGGCTACCAAAGTTGACCGCTGTGCCATCGTTGCGTCGTTGCTCGCGACCGATCCATCCAAGAGCGATACCCTCGGCAAAGAACTCACGAATGAACTTTATGCGATTTTCCGCCGCCAGAAGGAAGAGGGCGTACAGCCGGTCCAAAAGGAAGACGTTGCGGAGGTCTTGCGGCGAAGGTTCTTCACGCCGGATTCGATCCGCGACCGGGAGGCATTCCGTTCCCATGTGGTCGCCGCTCTGAAGGGCATAAGCACGTTGGACGAGCAAACATCCAAAGAAGGAAAAACCGCGGAAGATCGCTTCCTGAAAAGTTATCCATTCCACCCGGACCTTACTGAGATCTTCTACACGAAGTGGACCAACCTGGAGAGCTTCCAACGCACGCGTGGCATCCTGCGAACGTTTGCGCTCGCCCTCCGCGACGCCGAAAAGTGGGACCAGTCACCCTTGGTGTCCACGAACGCATTCCTGTCGGTAGACGGCGCGGATTCCATTTCAGAATCCGCTCGCGAACTGACCGGGGTCGCCACTAGCGAAGAGTACGAGGGTAAGAAGCAGGAATGGAGTGCCATTCTGCAAGGGGAACTCAACAAGGCGAAACAGATCCAGCAGACTTATCCAGGGCTCCGGCACCGTGAGGCAGAGCAGGCGGTCTTTGCCACCTTCCTGCATTCGCAGCCCATCGGCCAGAAAGCTGTGCTGAGAGAAATCTACAGCCTGGTCGGGCACACGCGACCCGACAAGATCGAACTGGAGAAGGCCCTCCGGCGCTGGACTGAAGTCTCGTGGTTCCTTGACGAAGGGGCGATTGCGGACGCCGAACTCGGCGGTGACGGGAAGAAGGCGTTGCCAAAGACCTGGCGGCTAGGCTCGCGTCCAAACTTGCGTCAGATGCACAGCGCCGCGTGCGACAACGTCATTCCCGACCTGATCGAAGCGAAACTCCTAGACGCGATCCAGAAGGTGAAGAGCCTCACCGCCGGCGCG
>Ga0182027_10007063_pt1 | contig 16656 bp, 13 predicted proteins | sample 712E1DmetaG_FD_121300 | JGI IMG/M metagenome (GOLD analysis project Ga0182027, IMG submission 121300) | Permafrost microbial communities from Stordalen Mire, Sweden - 712E1D metaG (Illumina Assembly) | ecosystem: Environmental > Terrestrial > Soil > Wetlands > Permafrost | place: Sweden... | reverse complement strand
TGTGGGCAGTTCTGGAAACGCCAAGGCTTAACCAATTTGTTAAGGCTGAGTGTCCTCTACAAAAACCGGGACGCAGACTTTCTATGGAATTAAACCCTCCAACAAATCGGAGATGCACGGGCCGGAAGGTGCCACACCCTGAATGGTAGGGCGTCCCGATTCCGAATCGGGAGCCGCCTTGAGTCAGGGCGAAGCAGCAGCTTCGCCCTGCCAGCCTATGAAATGTCCAGGTCAGCCCTTGGCCGTGCCCATGCCGTCCTCAAAGGAGCCTTGCGCCAGCGGGAAGCAGAGCCGGTCGCGGACATAAGCAATGCCGTCCGCGCTGGCCGCGTCCAGGTCGCGGTACGCGCTCTCCGCCTCCACCACCAGCGGCGCGGTTTTTGTTCCCATCACCGCCCGGTAGCGCTGCGGATAACCGGCCTGCACCAGCAATTCCACGTAGCGCGTCATGTTCAATTCTCCCGAGGAAATGTCCACAAACTGCATCGCCCGTTTGGGCCAGGCCGGCTCCATCATCCGCAACGGCAGGCCGCGGCGGACGACGATATTCTTGACGTGGCACGCGTAAATGCGCGGCGCCACCTTGAGAAACCGCGTCTCCCAGTCCTCTCCCTCCCAGCAATGCGACGGGTCGGCGTTGACCACCAGGCATTTGTCGCCGCCGCAAATCTGCGTGAGCAGGTTGAAATCATCGGCGCACATCGCGGCCGTGCCGGGATGGATTTCGTGCGCCAGGAAAATGCCCAGTTCATTGGCGCGGGCGCGCAGAGCCGCTGTTTTCTTGACGAACCGTTCGCGGCCCCGCGCCAGCAGATCGTAATCGCCCCCCTTCCAGAAACCCCACGGATAGCCCGTCGCCAGTTCCCATCCGAAAGCCACGCCCCAGAACATCGGGACGATCTTGACCCCCAGCGCCGCCGCCAAGTCCAGCAACCGCATCAGGTACTCCTCGCTCCATTTCTCGATGGCGGTGGCCGATTGCTGCCCCACGTCCGGCGGCAGGAACGGCCGCACCGTCGGGCTGTTCGTCCAGGCGGTGGTATGCACCCAGAAGGGGCAGTGCGCCGAAATGCCGTCCAGCGTCAGGCCCCGCGAGGCGAACGCCTCCTTGATCTCCTCCGGGCTTTTGAACCGCTTGCCCTTCTCCAACATGAAGTTGGAAGGCTGCGCGCCGGTCGTCCCGCTGGCGCGGGCGTAATCCAAAAATTGAGTCAAAGATTTTGCGCCATGTTGGGCGCCCTCCAGGCTGGGATGATAACAGGTTTCAGGCATATATGGCTTTTTTGCCCCATTTCCGGGCCGGATGCAAGCCTTGTTTTTTTGAAAAAATCCAATTATGCTGCATCCGATAAATGACGCCCATTTTTTACGACACCCACGCGCACCTGGATTTCCCCGATTTCGCGTCCGACCTGTCCGACGTCGTTGCCCGCGCCCAGGCCGCCGGAATCGCCAAGATCATTTCCATCGGCACCGACCTGGAAAGCAGCCGGCGCGCCGTCGCCCTCGCCGAGCGGTTTCCATCCGTCTTTGCCGCCGTTGGCTGGCATCCGGCGCACGCGGGCGGCGCCCCGTCGGCCCTCCGCCCTGCCGTGCGCCAACTGGCCGCCCATCCCAGGGTCGTGGCCATCGGCGAGATCGGCCTGGATTACCATCGTCCGCCCCAGGATCCCGGCGGCCTGGCGCCCTACAAGACCAAACAAGCCGAAGTCTTCCGCCAGCAAATGGAAGTGGCGGCGGAATTGGGACTGAACTGCATCATTCATCAGCGCGATTCTTTCGCCGACACCCTTGCGCAATTGCAGCCCTTCGCCGGAAAGCTGCGGGGCGTATTCCATTGCTTTTCGGAAAGCGTGGAGCGATTGGGCCAGGTGCTTGCGCTCGGTTCGCTGGTCAGTTACACGGGAATTCTTACCTTTAAAAACGGCGCCAACGTCCGGGAAAGCCTGGCCGCGACGCCGCTGGATCAATTCATGTTGGAAACCGACTGCCCGTTCCTGGCCCCCGTGCCCTATCGCGGCAAGCGTTGCGAGCCGGCCTACGTCAGCGAGATTTCCCGCGTCGCCGCCGAAGTGAAACAATGTTCCCTCGAAGAAATGAGCGCCGCCACCGTTGCCACCGCCGGCCGGTTTTTTCCCAAACTCTAAACCGTTACACCTTCAGCCTGGCCAGCGCTTCCGCCGCGCCCATCCCGGCAATCGCCACGGTCTTGTGCCGCGAAGCGTGGCCGCGCACAATTTGCACCGCCGAGCGCGGGCAGCCCAGGGTTTCCGCCAGAAAATGGATCAGCGCCAGATTGGCCGCCCCCTCCACGGGCGGCGCCGTGACTTTGATCTTCAACTCGTTGCCCAGGGCGGGGCCGATCTCATTCCGCGCCGCGCGCGGCAGAAGCTTCACCGCCAGGAAGATCCCCGCGTCATTCGTTGTCAAATAATTGGCTGCCATGTCCGCCCCAAATTTGCCATCTCCGCGGCAAATTTCAACCCTATTCCAAAGCCCCCCATGTCGAGCCGTGACTTCTTTCCAGGAAATCGAGTATCGGCTCGACAGAGTCTCGCCCTGCCGTGGAAGACCGGCGAATTGCAGGAGGCCATGCCGGCCTCAGGGCGCGGCACTCGGGCGGGCGCGGGTCCCAAAATGGAACAGGCTGTTGTCAAATGTAAATTGCCAGGCGATGTAACACTGGAATCCGATCGGGCCGTCAATGGACCGGCCCGCCGAGAAGAGCAAATGCTGATGTTCGCTGAAATCAATCACCGTGCCGACGTTGAACGCGGTGCCCTGATTGGGGAAGTCGGTTTGATACTCGGTCTGATGATAAACCTCCACGCCCACGAGGACATTGGTCAAAACCTGCTTTTGCAGCACCGCCCCGACAAACCCCCAATTGCCATGCCCGGAAAGAGAATTGATGCCGTAGCCGCCCCCGCCGTAAGCCGTCCACGAACCCCAGCTTTTCTGCAACCATAAAGGGAGAAAGACCTGGAGATGGCCATTGCCCAGATTGTCCCGCGTGCTGCCGGTGGGCGCTTGCAGCAACGGAAAAGTCCCCACTTGGGGCCACCCGTTCGTCTCCTGGATGAACCGATATTTCGCGCCCAGTTCCAAGTCGCCCGGCCCGTAATGCCCGGCTCCTGCCGGCGGCGAATCGTAAGCCAGGGGCGCAATCAGGTGAAGCTGCAGGTCCGGCACGGCTCCATAGTTGACTTCAAAATGGGGCGCGGTGCCGGACCAATCGCCCCCGAGTTTCGAATGCATCGAAGCGATATAGAACTCCCAATTCTGGTAATCCACCGGCTCCGGATCGTCGGTGACGAAGGGCGGACCGCCCAAGGCGGTCCCCGCGATCCCCAGGCTGAGGAGGGCCGACAGAATCGCCGCCGGCAAGCGTTGTTTCTTATTCATAGCAGTCTTCTTAATCGGCGATTGCATAGAAGCCCAAAACGATGAGAACGCCTGCCATCGCTCCCGAAAAAACAATGCGGGTCAAACGAGGGACGGGCGTTTTCGGCCCCTGCCCGCCATTCGTTCTGGCGAAACACCAGCCGAACAGGGCGAAGAGGACGAGAATGATGGCCACATGGGTGATCCAATGATGACCGGTCATTTTTTGCAGCCATTCCGTGACGCCCTTGCTGCTCTCCTTGGCGATCACCAGCAGGGCGTTCAAGACGGCGCAAAGCGCCAGGGACAGCCCGAAGGAGGTCGTGCATTTTGAGACGGCGTTGTTTTCCATGGGTTTTTCCGGGTCAATTTGGTTTCGCCAGCAACGCCACTTTCACCCCCATCGAAATGATCGCGCCGTGCCCCTCGGCCATCAAGGCGAGCACCGCGACCAGGGCGGCCACGCACAGCACCAGCCGCCGCGCCTCCTTGTTCGCCGCCAGGTTGTTGGAGGCCGCAATCGGGAGATAGGTGGCCAGCAGCAGGAGCGTGATGACGAAATGCTCCTTGGTCTCCATGAAGTAGTTGTGGGCGAACGGCCACGGCCCTTTCAGGATGACATCCTTGTCCGCCTTGTAGTCCACGACATACCAATAGCCGCCGGCCACGAAGGCAAGCCAGAGGGAGACCGCCGCCGCCCGGCTCATCCAGCGGATGCGGGCCAGGTTGCCCTCGTGCGCGTTCAACACGTCCACAAAGAGCCAAAGGGTCGTGACGAGGCAAGCCACTCCGAACAGCACATGCCCCAGCAAAACGATTTCCTTCATGGCGTGGCACCCGGGTCGGGCGGTTGCGCTTTGCAAAAGCTCATTAGAATTTTCAGGTCAACTTCGTCCATGCGACTGGAACGTTCGATATCGAAAACCATTATATGCCGTCTTTTGCCGGATGTCAAGCGTTGGAATCCGCCGTGGCAATCCGCTTGTTCAATAAATTCGCTCACCATTCCTCTTGCAATCGGCGGATTCAGCTTCCGGTTGTTGTTCATCGGCAGATGATATCATGAGGATGGGGCTGAAACTGTGCCTGCGAATCAAGACGGCTTGATTCAATTTCGATGACTTTATTCACTTCCCACAGAAGCCGCGCACCAGGGCGGGGAACTGGCAGTCGGCGCAGATGGCGTTGGAACGGTCGCAAAAATCATGGACGATTTGCAGGAGGCCTTGCTGGGCGGCGGCGGAATGGACGCCGGCGGACACGCCCCGGCCCAGCATCCGCCGCCGGGCCAGCCGCAGCAGCGCGTTGTCCTGCGCCGCCGGCCACGACCGATAGCGTTCCTCGGCCATTTTCCGCAACGGCTCGTTGCGGCCCGCCTGCGCCCGCATCCAAAACCAGGGTAAAATCACATTGACAGCCAGGTCGGTGACGCGGGTCGCGCCCAGCAGCGGCTGGGGCCGGTCCAGGCGCGGCGCGCCCAAGCTCCAGTGCCAGGACCAGAAATCGTCCTCCGGCGCTTGCAGGCAGGCGAGCAGGGAGGCGGCCAGGGAGGCGGCCGGGTGTTCCGCGGTGAACCAGCGTTCGAGACGGGGGAGGAAATCGTTTGTTGACAGCCAGTGGGCCGCCAGTGCCAGGCGGCGCTGGGGCTGGTTGGCCGGACGCAGGCCGCCAAAGCGCCAGAGGTGGCGGGGCAAAGACACGTCGCTGAAGCTTTCCCGCTCGCGCCACCAGTGGTCCCAAAGCTGGCGCAGATAGGGGTCCGGGCCGGCCTTGGGAAGGTCCGGGGACAGCAGGCCGGAGACGGCCTCGGATTGCGGGTTGCGGATTGCGGATTGCGGACTTCTGGAAACATCCAGGAGCAGTAACCCGGCCACGCCGAGCAAACGAGCCTGCCAGGCGGTGACAGAGCCGGAAGGGCTTTGCAGGCGGGGGAGCAATTCTCCCATGCGCTGCATGGGCCAGATGTTTTGTTTGTAACCCAGCGCCCGAAAAAGCCCCTCCCACAGCGCCTGTTCCCACCCGGTCTGCCGCGCACGCGCCTCCATCTGGCGGGCCTTGCGCTCGAAACGGACGCGCGCGGCCTGATGGAGCAGTTCGGCGGTTTGTTCAGGCCGCAATCCGGCCAGCGGAGCGGAGCACGCGCCCTGCAATGTGTCGGGCCACTCCCGCGCCGCGCCGGCCCCGCCCCAGAGTTGGATTTCCGCCAGGGGCGTGTCAATAAACTTTTCCAGGGCCAGGGCCGGCATGGGCTGGGAACCGGGCCGGGCGGCCACCCAGACGACATGGAGGATGACGTTGGCGAAGGCCGGATTGCCCTCGTGCCCATGGGCCTGCCAGTTGCCGGGAACGCGGTCAATTTCCACGTCGCCGGACCGGGGCGGATCGGGGCCGAATTGCAGGACCGCGCCGTGGAAATCGGGGCCGGCGGCGTGGTTCCAAAAGCCAGGATGGAGGACGCGCAAGGGCTGGCCGTCGAGGGTTTGCAATTCCTCGCGCCGCAGCCGCTGATGGAGCCAGATGCTTTGGAGGAGGCGTTCCGGGGGATGGGCGGCGTCGCGCTCGCCTAGGAAAAGGGGCGGTTCATTTTGCGCCCGCCAGCGGGCGTAGAAATCGGAGTGGGTTGCGGGCACGCCCATCTGTTTTCCGGCGGCAGGGCGTGAAAGTCAAGGCCGGACTTTGAGAAAAAATTGAGGAAAATTAAGCTGCCAACCGGACGGGGCCGGGTTTATTATCGGCTTGGCAGTTCCGGGACGCGCCTGTTGCGCGAACTGGACGCCGGATGAGGAAGCCGAGCGCCCATGACCGACGACATCATGATTGAGGTGACGAATTTGACCAAACGCTACGCTGGCAAAACAGCGGTGGAGGATGTCTCCTTCACGGTTGGCCGGGGAGAGATTGTGGCGTTGCTGGGGCCCAACGGCGCCGGCAAAAGCACGACGATGCGCATTCTGTCCTGCTTCATGCCCGCGACCAGCGGCATGGCGCGGGTGGCGGGCCTGGATGTCGCCACGCACGCGGACGAGGTGCGGCGGCGGATTGGTTACATGCCAGAGAACAATCCCCTGCACCAGGACATGCGGGTGCGGGAATACCTTCGGTTCCGCGCGCGGCTCAAGGGGTTGAGCTACAGCCGGGCGCGCGAACGGGTGGAGAGCGTGGTCGTCCAATGCGGCTTGACGGAGGCCAGCCGGCGGATCATCGGGCAGCTTTCCAAGGGCTACCGGCAGCGGGTGGGCCTGGCCGACGCGCTCGTGCATGAACCGGACTTGATTATCCTGGACGAGCCGACCCTCGGGCTGGACCCGAGCCAGATTCGGACGGTGCGGCAATTGATCAAGGACCTGGGCCGGCGCCACACCGTGCTGCTTTCCAGCCACATTTTGCCCGAGGTGGAACTGACCTGCAACCGGGTGCTGATCATGCGCGAGGGCAGAATCCTGGCCGCGGACACGCCGGAGAATTTGCAGAAGGGCATGAGCAGCCACGGCCAGATCATTGCCGAGATTGCCGCGCCGCTGGAGGATCTGAGGAATTGCTGGGAGCAGATGGCGGAAGTGGCCGACTACGACATGGTGGCGGCGGAGGGGGAGTATCACCGGTGCTCGCTGACGGCGGCCAACGGGGGGGATTTGCGGGCGCGGATTTTCGAGCTGGCCGCCGAGCGGGGCTGGAAATTGCGGGAACTGTCCCGCCAGCGCTATTCGCTGGAAGACATTTACATCCGGCTGACCCGGCCGCAAAGCGAGGAGGAGGGTTCCTGATGCGGGCCTACCTGACGTTGACCCGGCGCGAACTGACCGGCTACTTTTTTTCCTGGATCGCCTACATCGTCATTGCGGGGGCGGTCTTCCTGATGGGCATCAGCTTCGTGCTCCTGGTGTCCACCCTCAACAGCGTCCCCACCTTGATGCCGATCACCGAGATTTTCCTGAATTCGTTTTTTTTCTGGCTGATCCTGCTTTTTTCCGCGCCGGTGATCACCATGCGGCTGTTCGCGCTGGAAAAGTCTTCCGGCACTTTTGAAACCCTCATGACCGCGCCCGTGGGCGACCTGGCGGTGGTGCTGGCCAAATTCAGCGCGGCCCTGATTTTATACTTGATTGCATGGCTGCCGCTGTTGGGGTTTATCTTGATTTTGAGTTATGTGGCGCATGACGCGAGCTTTGTGGATCCGGGCGGGCTGGCGGCCACTTTTTTGGGGCTGTTGCTGGTGGGGGCGCTTTTCATGAGTGTGGGCTGCTTCGCGTCGTCGCTGACCAGCAACCAGATCGTCGCCGCGGTGATCACCTTTGCCATCGGCCTGGGCTTGTTCATCCTGAGTTTTGGGGCGGACCACCTGGCGGGGGACAAGACCTGGGCGACGGCGACGCTGAACTACATCTGCCTGAAGGCGCACATGGAGGACTTCGCGCAAGGGGTGGTGGACACCCGCTGCCTGGTCTTTTACTTGACGTCGAGCGCCTTCTTTTTGTTTCTCACCCACCGGGTGGTGCAAAGCCGCCGCTGGAGATAACATGCCGCCCCCCGATTCCCATTCTTCCGGTTTCTCGCAGGGCCGCCGCTGGCTGACGACGTTGAATCTGCTGGTGGCGACGGGGGCGGCGCTGGCCGTGGTGGTGATGATCAACTACCTGGCGGCGGGACATTACCAACGGTTCCCATGGGCCGAGGCGACGCGTTTCAAACTCTACCCCCAGACGCTGCGCGTCCTGCGTTCGCTGACCAACGACGTCCAGGTCACCATTTTTTACCAGCGCGAGTCGGATGTGTACACGATGATTTGCGCTTTGCTGGCCGAGTACCAGCACGCCAACAGCCTGCATGTTCATGTCGAGGACCTGGATTATGTCAAGTATCCCGGGGAGGCCGCCAAGCTGCTGACCCGGCTTCATCTCGAGCCGACGCAAAAGGACTTTGTGGCTTTTGAGGGCAACGGCCGGCACAAGATTTGTGACGACACCCGGCTGTCGGATTACAATTTCAACGATCTGCTGCTCGGCCAGGAAATCCGCCGCACGGCCTTCCTGGGCGAGCTTTATTTCACCTCCGCCATCTTGTCCATCGCTCACCCGCGAGACCAGAAGGCTTATTTCCTCACCGGCCATGGCGAGCGCGATCCGGACGATCCCGCCGGGCTTGGACCCGCGCCTCACAGAACGGGCTGCGCAAAACTGGCCGCCATCCTCAAGGACGAAATGTCCTGCGATTGGACGAACCTGACGTTGAGCCAGACGGATTCCATTCCGGCCGATTGCAGCCTGCTGATCATCCCCAGCGGGCGGGAGCCGGCGACAGGCCGGCTTTCCTCCAATGAACTGTTCCAAGTCCAGGCCTATTTGAAGAACGGCAACGCCCGGCTGCTGGCCCTGCTGGACACGACGGAGGGATTGGATCCGGTGTTGAGCAACTGGGGCGTGGTTTTGCCCGACACGCATGTCATTGATTCGGACAAGGATTTCCTGGTTGGCGGCGGCGAATTCAAGGTCCAGCCGGCCTTGGATGAAATGAGTTCCTCGGTCCATCCCATCATGCAGGGGCTGGCCCGGGAAAGGTTGACCCTTCTGATGGACACGCCGCGTCCGATCTTCCGATCCAAAAACACCTCCGGGGATCCCGGCGCGCCGACCCTGACGGCGCTGGCCACGACCAGCGCCAGCGGCATCCAATGGCCGCCCGAGCGCGCCTTGACCGGCGCCAACGGAGCCGCGCTGCCGCCCCAGAAATACACGCTGGCCGCCGCCATCGAACAAGGCGTCATCAACGGCCACGATGGCACCCGGATTGTCGTGGCGGGGGACGCCGATTTTTTGGACGATCAGATGATTGACAGCAGCGCCAACCATTACTTCGCCAGCCGGACGCTGGACTGGCTTCTGTCGCGGCCGGAGGCGCTGTCGGGGGACATTGGACCGCGTCCGATCGTGCGATACCAGCTTTTCCCCACGAGGTCGCAGAGCACGCGGCTGCGCTGGCTGTTTCTGGGCGCCATGCCCGGCGCGGTGCTGTTCCTGGGCGGGCTGGTCTGGCTGCGCCGGCGGAGTTGAGGGCCTGGCGCCAGGAGACGACAATGAGCACCAAAGCCACCGGCCTTCTTCTCGCCGCCGCCGCGCTCCTGTTCGCTTATATCTGCTTTGTCGAACGGCCCGCCCAAATGGCGGCCCGGCGGACGGCCAGCCACCGGGTGTTCCCGGAGATGGACCCCGCCAAAATTGCGGCCGTGGAGGTCCAGGTTGAGGGCGGCGCGCCCGTCATCCGCGCGGAGAGAACCGGCCAGCGCTGGCAATTGACCAAGCCGGACTCCTATCCCGCCTCCGGCGAGTTGATCGAGAGTTTATTGCGGGAACTGGCGCAATGGGACTGGCAAACGACCATTGACCACCCCGTTTCGTGGAAGGAATACGGGCTGGTCCAGGGCCAGTTCACCCTCCGGCTCCAGGAAAGCGGCCAGGAACGGGTGTTGAAAATCGGCCGCATCTCCCCGGTGGGCGGCCTGGTCTATTTGAACGCGCGCGGCAGCGATGAGATTCTGGCCGCCAACGCCGGGGCGCTCCACGGGATTCCCACCAACCAGTACCAGTGGCGTGATTTGACGGTGCTGAATCTGGACGGCGCTGATTTCCAGAGGCTCCAAGTCCACTCGGCTAACTGGAATTTCGAGCTGGGGCGGGACGCGGCCAGCCGTCTCTGGAAAATGACCAAGCCCATCGAGGCCCGCGCCGACACCCCGCAGATCAACCAATGGCTCGGACAACTCCAAGCCCTGCGAGTGAGGCGGTTCGTGCCGGAGAGCGCTCCGGAAACCCGCCCCGGCGCGTCGCCCGGCCCGGCGCCGGCGGAACAATTGGTATTGACTTTTCTGCGCGACTCCAGCGAAACCAACAAGGCTTTCGAATTGCGGGTGGACGCCAGCCCCGCCGGCCAGACCAACCCGCCAACCAACCTGGCCCTGGCCCGCCGCCTTCAGCCGCCGGGCCTCATCGAGATTGACCTGCCTCCGCTGCTGCCCTGGGAGGGCGATTACACCAATTTTCTGGACCGCCATCTTCTGAGCGTTGCGCCCGGCTTGATTGGCGCCATCGAGGTTTCCGGCCGCGGCGTGGAAACTTTTACCGTCGAAAAAACCAACGACGGCCCCTGGCGCGTCACCAGCAGCGTCAGCGGCGAGACCTTCCTGGCGGATGAAACGCTGATGAAGATATGGCTCTCCGACTTGACCAACCTCCAGGTTGCGGTCGGCCGCTCGGTGGTGGAGGACAAAACCCCCTACGGACTGGACAAGCCCGCCAGCGCCCTGCTGCGCTACCAACTTTTTTACGCCCACCCCGCCGACCCGACCAACCGGCTCCTGGAGGACCTGCTTTTTGGCCTGGGCACCAACCAACCCGCCCAGGTTTTCGAGATGGGCAAGGACAAGAAGTACGTCAATTCCATGGATCCCCTGCAATTCGACCTCCTGCCCAACGCCTACTGGCAATTGCGCGACCTCGCCATCTGGCATTTTGAATCCAACGAGGTCGCCGCCATTCAGGTTCATCAACTGGGCACCGATCTCCGATATACCCGGGACACCAACAATCAATGGACCCTGCCGCGCGGATCCACGGTGGCGATTGTGCAGTTGGCCATCGAGGAAACGCTCTATCGCATGGGCCAGTTGCGCGCCATCTATTGGAGCGGTTACGGCGAAGACCATCTGGAGCGGTTTGGTTTTGAGGAGGCGGATTACCGGATCGCCTTTGAAATCCAGAGAGGCGGGCAAATGGAAACCAACAGCATCCAATTCGGCAAACCATCCCCGCACCTCCATCCCTACGCCTCGGTGATGCGCAACGGGCGGCGGCTGATTTTCGAGTTTCCGGTTGATTTGTACTCCAACCTGGTGGTCAATTGCCTCGGCATTCCGCCGGCCAACCGCCAACGCCAGTAACACTATGTCCGCACCCGCCCTGTTCCAAAGCCGGACCGGCCGCCGTTTGCGCGCGGTCCTGCGCTGGGGACGCGTCGCGCTCTTGTTCGCCCTTTTTCTGGCGGTGGCGGCCGGAGCTTATCTCCATCTCATCGGCCTGCCCAATTTCGCCAAACAAGCCCTGCTCAACCACCTGCGCGAGCGGGGATTGGAGGCGCAATTCACCAGCGCGCGGCTGGGCTGGGGGCCGGAGGTGATCGTGGACAACGCCGCCTTTCACCGCTCGGACCGGCCCCTGGGCCCCCGCCTCGCCGCCGGACAAGCCCGGGTCCATCTGGACCCGGCCAAACTCCTGCGCCGCCGCCTCAGCGCCGATGCGTTGCTCATCTCCCAGGGCAGCCTCCAATTCCCCTTGTCCGAAGCCGCGGGGGATTTCCTTTCTGTAAATGATATTTACCTCAACCTGGTTTTGCTCCCCAACGATACCATCCGGCTCCAGGACGGCCATGCCAATTTCCGCGGCATTCCCATCGCCCTGCGCGGCACGGTCACCAACTTCATGGCCGCGCGCGACTGGAACCTGCGGCCGGCCGCGGCCGGCACCGGCCCCACGGCGGCCCCGCCGCGCGCGCCGCAGGACTCCCTGCGCCAGTTCGCCGCGACGCTGGATCAAATCCATTTCCCAGCCGCGCCCCGCCTGGACTTCAACCTGACCGCCGACGGGCGCGATCCCGACACGCTGCGGATGAGATTGACACTCCAATCCGACGGCGTCCAAACCCCGTGGGGCGAAGCCGCCGGATTGAAGCTGGACGCCGAGTGCATCAGGCCGATGAATCCCGGCTCCGACCCGTTCATCACCGCGCGGCTCTCCGCCGGCGTCGTCACCACGCCGGAAGCCCGGGGCCAGAACCTCGACTTGACTGCTGGGATTTCGCGCGCCGCCGGCTCCAATTGGCAGGCCGCCATCCGCATTGCCGTTTCCAATTTCCAGGGCCGCCAGCCCGGCGGCCCCGCCACAACCAACGCGCTGGAGGCCGCCAGCCTCCGCTGGAATGGCAGCGTGACCCTGCAATCTTCTCCCCTGGCCCTGGTGACCGCGTTGGGCAATGGGCAGGCCGAGCGGCTCGCAACTCCCTGGGGTTCGGCGGACTCCGCCTCCCTGACTTGGATGGCCGTCACGGATGACCGTTCCCCATCCGCCGGCGAGTCGTGGGGTTCCTGGGCCAGGATGAACCGTTGGACTTTGGACTGCCGGGCTGTCCGCGTGGCGACCCCCTGGGGATCGGCGGACTCCGCCGTCCTGACCTGGAATGCCACCGCGGTCGAAGGCTCCCCGGCCGCCGACGATTCGTGGGGTGTCTGGGCCAAAATCAGCCGTTGGGCCGCGGACTGGCAGGCGGACCTGGGCAAGGTCGTTACTCCCGATATTCAAATGGACCGGTTCCATTGCGCGGGCTCCTGGCGCGCTCCGGAACTCGTGTGTACCAATCTGGAGGCCGCGCTCTACAGCGGCGGGTTGTCGGGCCGCGCCCGCCTGGATGTCGCGTCGCGCGAACTCAAGGCCGGCGCGAGCTTTGATTTCGAGGCGCACCAGCTTGCCCGGCTCCTCCCTGCGGCCGCGCAAACCCGCCTCAACGAAATCCAGTGGGCGCGCCCGCCCAAGGCCGCCTTCGAGGCCCGGTTGGTGCTGCCGCCGTGGACCCGCCGGCCGGCCGATTGGGCCGCCCGGTTGCTGCCCACGCTGCAATTGACCGGCGATTTTTCCGTCGGCGCGTCCTCCTATCGCGGGATGGCCTTCGACTCCGCCCAATCCCGCTTCGCCTATTCGAACCGGGTCTGGGACATTCCCGGCCTTCATCTGGCGCAGCCCGGCGGCGAGGCCGATGTGGATTTCAACTGGAACGAGGAGACCGGCGGCTTTCTGTTTATTATTGACTCTCATCTGGACCCCGGCGGGCTTCGCCCGCTGCTGCCGGAGCGGCAACAACCGCTGCTGGACCAGGCGGCCTTTTCCAAATCCGATCCGCCCGTCATCCACGCCGAAATCCGCGGCGGCTGGCAGGAACCCGCCACCCTGGCCGTCCGCGCCCGGCTGGCGGCGACGAATTTCACGGCCCGCGGGGAAAAGGTGGACGGCCTGGAGGCTGCGGTGGAATACAGCAATTCCCTGGCCCGGTTGCTCGACGTGCGGCTATTTAAGGACGGGGGAGAACTGGCCGCGCCGTTCGCGGAAGTGGATTGGAAAGCGGGAAGAATTTCCCTGAGCAACGCCGTCAGCACGCTGGACCCGCACCTCGCCGTTCGACTGCTCGGAGCGCGCGCGCCCGCCTGGCTCCGGGTGATTGGATTTGACACGCCGCCGGCCATCCATGCGGGGGGGGCCTTTGTCCTCAACGACCCGATGGCGACGGACCTGCATCTGGCCATCTCCGGCGCCAATTTCCGTTACCGCAAGCTGCTGGCCGGGACGGCCTCCGGCGAGGTGCATTGGACCGGGCAAAAGGTGGCGCTAACCAACGTCCAGGCGGACTTATACGGCGGGACTTTGCGCGGCTGGTGTTTCTTTAACGATGAGCCGGCCATCGGAACGGATCTTCACGGGCAGGTCACCCTGGCCAACATCGAACTGCCTCTGCTGGCGCGGGGATGGGGCGCAAAATCCAACCGCGTGGAAGGCGTGCTGGAAGGCAACCTGGCGATGACGAGCGGCAACACCGCGAACAACAAAAGCTGGACCGGTTCCGGCCGCCTCTCGGTCGCTCGCGCCGTGCTCTGGGACATCCGGCTCTTCGGCATTTTCTCCCCCATGCTCAACGCCATCATTCCCGGCACCGGCAACAGCCGCGCCTATCAGGCCGGCATGAGTTTTGTCGTGACCAACGGCATGGCCGCCACCGACAACCTGGAAATCCGCTCCACCGATTTTCGCCTTCTTTACCGCGGCACCTTGAACACGGAAAAGGAACTGGACGCGCGCGTGGAGGCCAATGTGCTGCGCGATTTCCCGATTTTTGGACGGATGTTCAGTTGGGCCTTTTCGCCGTTGAGCAGGCTATTCGAATACAAGATTGGCGGGACGCTCGACGCGCCAACCCACCAACCCCTTTACATCCCCAGGGCGCTGACCCTGATTCTGGAGCCGTTCCGCAAGAAAAGCCCGCCGCCCACCGGCCCATCCGCCGCGCCGGCCCCTCCGCCGCCCTAAGAGCCCGTGCAAAAACAAGTTGCGAATATCGGGCGCAATTCAAACACAACCGCCGTTGCGCCGTGAAGGTGCATTCTTAATTGCAGGCCCTAAAGCGCCCCTACTGATTGTCCTGCAGCCAGGCATCCACGGCGCTGGACCACTGGTCCCAGTTGGTGGAATAATCGGCCTGGAGAAAAAGCTCCAACATGTCTTTGGCTTGGTCCTTGAGAGGATGGTCATTGTTGCGGGCGATGGCCAGGAGCATCGGCAGCTTGAGGTTGTTCCGGCGGTTGAGCAAATCATTCATCAGCACCGTGGCCACGGCCGCCGGGGTGGTGGCGTTGGTCAGCATTTCCGCCGTCCCATCGTAGTGATCGTCCTGCGCCATATTGATCAAATGTTGCGCCAGTTCCACCTGGGCCTCTGGCGGCGCGCCCCTCATTAAGTTGGTGATCATGTCCGCCTTGTCGCTGGGTTCTCCGCCGCGCAGCAGAATGTCATCCAGCCTTTGTTCCCACTGCACACTGTCCGCTGGATCCACCGGGTTGGTCCAGACCGGCTCCATCGGGGGCAGAGTCACATGGAGCGGAGTTTTTGGGGTCGCCGGTGGAGGCGCGATGTCGGGCGGCGGGGAAATGGGAGTCGCGTTGGTCAGCACCACCTGAGCTACCGTCTCGTGGCTGACCATATACCAGGCAATCACAATCCCCGCTCCAATGGCCACCAGGGCCAGGATCACCAGCACGGCCATCGTTTTTCCCACTTTTGCAATGCGATTCACGTCCTTACTTGTATCATTTAACCCCGCCGGGTCAATTCCGATGCGCGCCAAAACCGCATTTTCGCTGTTTCCACATTTTCCATCGCCGCCCCCGTGAATTGCAATCGCCGGCCCGGCGATGCCGCCTTCGTCCGATCCGCCCGATCCGTCCGATCCGACCGATCCGTCCTATGCCGGTCGCCATCAACCAACCTGAGCTGGGCGTTGTTCTCGCCGCCATCGCCGGCAGGCTGCCTCCCGCAACATGTTGGCATTTGTGCGCGGTGTGGTTTAAGTTGGCTGGCGATGATTCAGAAACGAGTTCTCAACGGCCCGCCTTCCCCGGAGGAATTCCAGCGCCAATTGCAGGAATTCATGCGCCAGCACCTGGCCGGCGGCTCCATGCCCAAACCCGAACCCGCCGGCCCCGCGCCATCCCCGCCCGCCGCTCCGCCCGAACAGGAGTTCCTCTTCGATAAAACGCCCCGCGATGTCAAAGCCTTCCTCGACCGATTTGTCATCAAACAGGAGGAGGCGAAAAAAGTCCTCAGCGTCGCCTTGTGCGACCATTATCATCACGTCCGCCTGGCGCGCGCAGGCAAGGAGACCCCCAATTACGCCAAGCAGAACATTATTCTCATCGGCCCGACCGGCGTGGGAAAGACCTACCTCATCCGCAACGCCGCCGATCTGATCGGCGTCCCCTTTGTCAAGGGCGACGCCACCAAATTCTCCGAAACCGGCTACGTTGGCGGCGATGTCGAAGACCTGGTCCGCGAACTCCTCCGCCGCGCCGATGGCGATGTCGAAAAGGCGCAATATGGCATCATCTATATTGACGAGATTGATAAAATCGCCGGCGCGCCCAACATGAACGGGCGCGACGTCAGCGGGCGCGGCGTGCAGACCAACCTGCTCAAACTCCTGGAGGAAACCGACGTCCCCGCCCGCTCCCCCAACGACATCAGCGGCCAAATCCAAGCGATGATGGATGTCTCCCAGCGCGGCCGGAGCGCCCCCTCGACCATCAACACCCGCCACATCCTGTTCATCGTCAGCGGCGCGTTTGACGGTTTGGAAAGACTGGTGCAGAAACGACTCCGCTCCACCACCATCGGCTTCAGCGCCTCCAGCCAGCCGGCTCCCGGCGCAGAAACCTCCTGGCTCGATCAAGCCCAGACCCGCGATTTCATTGAGTTCGGATTCGAGCCGGAGTTCATTGGGCGCCTCCCCGTGCGTGTCGTCTGCCAGCAACTTTCCGCCGAAGACCTCTTCACCATCCTCAAAACATCCGAAGGCAGCATCATCCGCCAATACGAACAGACCTTTTCCGCCTACGGCATCGAAGTTCTCTTTGGCGACGACGGCCTGCGCCGCATCGCCGAACTGGCCTCCGCCGAAACCACCGGCGCG
>Ga0182027_10007062_pt1 | contig 16656 bp, 11 predicted proteins | sample 712E1DmetaG_FD_121300 | JGI IMG/M metagenome (GOLD analysis project Ga0182027, IMG submission 121300) | Permafrost microbial communities from Stordalen Mire, Sweden - 712E1D metaG (Illumina Assembly) | ecosystem: Environmental > Terrestrial > Soil > Wetlands > Permafrost | place: Sweden... | reverse complement strand
TAAAGACGGGATTATCACCTATATGGTAAGATTTGCAGGTACTTCAAAATACACCGAAACTTCTGCCACTTTCGGCGCCGAACCGGCAAAAATCCGGATGAGTTTCAATATTCAGGATTCAATCCGTTATCTTAATGTTACAGGGACCCGGAAAGATATAAGAGGGCAGGAAGTCCCCCTTCCCAAGGAAACCGTGATCCTGTACGTTCCGCGCCTTTTCAGCCTCCTGAAAATAGGAGAAGTTTCTCTTGATGATCTGGGTAAGGCAAGTTTTGAATTCCCCAATGATATTGTTGGCGATACTCTTGGAAACCTGAATATAATTGCCAAAATAGAGGAAAACGAAAAATACGGTTTTATACAAAGCACTTCAACCATTAACTGGGGTGTTCCAAAGCAATATTATAAGGCAGAAGTTCCTTCACGCGAACTCTGGACTCCTATCGCTCCCTTATGGATGATCATAACCCTGATTATAATGCTTGCCGGTGTTTGGGCTCATTATATTTATGCCGTCTGGGAACTTGTAATGATCAAATTCGCGAGCAAAAAAGATACCCCACTTCTTTGAGTTTATGCTCTTTTTCCGTAGTTTTGGACCCCATGTCCAAAGGGTCCACATATTCGGCTTCTTCCCCTGTTCCATCCGGTAAAATTAAGGTTACCCGGAAATCCGTTATGAATCATTGTATACGGGGAACAGTTGTTCACGGAAATCATCTTGGAAGGACCCTTGGTTTTCCGACTGCAAATATTCAGTCCGGGAAGGATCAGCCGTACACGATCCCCAACGGAGTGTACCTTGTGAATGTTCGGCTTAAGGAAAGGAAATTTTTCGGATTGTGTAATATTGGCAAACGCCCCACTATTGGCGGAACAGATCTTGTAACCGAAGTACATATCCTTGAATTTTGCGAAGATATTTACGGGAAGGAAATTTCAATAAAGGTCATAAGGGCCATCAGAAAAGAGAAAAAATTCCAAAACCTTGACATGCTTGTCAATCAGATCAATCTCGACAAGGAAAAAGCCATGAGAATGCTGTCAGCGCTGAATAAGGATCAAACCGGCTGAAATTACACCTTCTGTTTCCAACCTGGGATTAAGATTCTCAATTTCAACTTTCAGGCCCCCTTTTCTGGAACAATACAGCTTCCTTTTGAGAAAAATGCTGGTAATACAGGTATCTCCGCTCAGGATTCCGGTGTATGATCCGTTTTTATCCCGGATCTGCAGCTTGTATTCTTTTATCCTCTCTTCCCCTGAAGGGGTGTTTAGAACCATATTCAGGGGAAGTTCATCATAAATAAAAGATCTTTTGCAGCGCAGTTCAAAAATAACATCAATTGATCGTTCATTCCCGGTGACCGGTAACTCAAATTTCAGGATATTATATCTTGGCCATGATCCTGCGGGAAAGTAAATACGTTTCTCCAGGGGTTTTTCGTGACTGCAAGCAGCCAGAAATATCAGTATTATAAAAAGGCAATTTGCGAAAAAGCCTGGTTGTTTATCAGGAAATTGTATCATAAATAAGTGGAATTGTTACGGTGAAAACCGTTCCGTCTTTTCCGGATACAAAGGTAATATCTCCACCCATATTTATGATAATTCCTCTCACAATAGCAAGGCCCAGACCTGCCCCACCTGATTTGGTTGTAAAATTGGGAAGGAAAATCATTCCGGCAAGTTCATCAGGGATGCCGTTTCCATTATCTGCAATATCTATAACATAGGTTTTAACCCGTTTATAAACCGCGATTTTTATCAGGCCCTTTTCTTTATTGCTTATGGCCTGAGTGGCATTGTTCAGAAGATTGGTAAAAACCCTTACCAGTTGTTTCCTGTCGCCGGTAGTCCGGGCTGAAGTTTCGGAAGTTTCAAGGTTTATTTCAATATTCTCCATGCCTGTGTACATCGATATCACAGAAGTTATTATTTCAATGATATCAAGCTCTTCAGAAACAGGAAGCGGCATTATGGCAAAATCCGAAAACTCCGTTGCTATTGCAGAAAGCGAATCAATCTGCTCGGTCATTATCCTTGTAAAACGCTGAAGCCGCTGATTAAAATCACCCGATTGTTCATCCCAGGCTTTTCGAAGATGCTGGACACTGAGTTTCATTGGCGTCAATGGATTTTTAATCTCATGGGCAACCTGACGTGCCATTTCCCGCCATGCACTTTCTCTCTCGGATTTTGCGAGCTGATCGGCGCTAAATGCAAGTTCATCAATCAAACGGTTGTATTCTTCCACCAGGCGCCCAATTTCGTCCTGATGGTACCAGTTGATCTTTTCGTTGCGTTTTCCCAATTGAAAGCCTTCCATCCGGCTTACCAGGATCCCGAGAGGCGCAGACAGATAGCGTGAAATGGCAAATGAGAGAAAAACACTTATCAGAATGAATAAAATATACAGGTTCATGAAGGCAACAAGAAAATCATTAATTTCCTTTTTAAGATCTTCCTGACGCGAGAAAAATGGCAGGTTTATATATGCCAGTAATTCGTTCCTGTCATTCAATAATGGGAAATATGCAGAAATATAATCATATGCTCCTATCTTTTCGTCCTGGAAAAAAGCCGATTGCTTGTTCCTTTTCAGATCCAAATATGCACCAATATTCATTCTTCCGGAGATCAACCCTTCATCAAAAACCTGCGGCCTGCTTGATAAGATCAGCTTCCCGCAGGTTGAATATACATTCACGTCAGTATAAAACATTCCGGATAGCCTCAGGAGGTCTTCCTCAAGAACAGGATTATCAGGTTTGTCAAGTTTTTCCTTTTCCCCAAATTTTTCCTGCATTTCCGACATAACCGATAAGGTACGTTCACTGAAGGAATCCATGTTCTTAAGGTTGTTCAGCCGGATCAGAAAATACAGTAAAAGGCCTCCCAGGATCAGGAAGGAAACCACAATGGTCCCCACATTTGCTATCTGGAACCGGTTTTTCAGGGTAATAAAAGAGAACTCCCTCAATATAGCAGGTTTGAACAACAGGTTCAAAAGCAGGGTCAACAATGAAAATATAATAAAAAGGTAGGAGGCAGGAGATATAATTCCAAGAAAGCTGTCATCCTTTTTACTGATCACAAGGACCCTGGTTTTATCCATATTGTACCTGTAGTGGTTCATGCCATCGGAATTAAAAAAAGCAGCATTGACCGACGATTGAAGAAGGCCATTTAAACTCATGGCATAGGAGTATTTCCCTGTTTTATATACCAGGGAACCGTTCTGGTACAAACCGTAAGAATAATTGCTCAGGTCAGGTATATTCATGATCCTTCGGTCGATAAGCAACTCGGGATAACCCATGTCTTTCGCGGGAGTTTTGCCAGTAAATTCAATATAGATTTGTATGCCCGGTACTTTAGCGTTTTCATCAGAATCAATTGGTTTAAGTATAGCAAGGTATGTCTCGGTCCCGGTTCCATAATCAAGGTAAAAAAGATTTGGATTCGCGGTTCTCTCCCCCACTTTCTCACAAACCTGCCGGAAGTATTGTTCGCAATTAAAAACATATCCCCGGGGCTGAATCTTTAGCATCTTACCCGGAGTGCAAACAGTTATCTGTACGGTAAATTTGTTCCAGAAATCCCGGATATATCCTGATTTAATTCTTTTGATCAAAGCCTCTTCTTTACCAGCATTATAATCTTTGATCATTTCCAGAAATAAAGAATCGTTCAGCAGTTTATGCTCAAGCTTATTATAAAGAAGTTCAGTAACAGGATTTTTTTCAGTTGCCAGTTGAATGGCTATCAGCTTTCGCTCTTCCCTTTCCCTTGAATACCCTGAATTATTGAATACAACAGCAACAAGTACAGACATCCAGATCATGGGTAATATGACATTTGCAAAGGGGCTGCTTTTTGCTTTTTCTCCATAATAAAAGAAAAGAAGTGATAAATACGCTGCAAAGAGAATTGCAAGAATGCTGGCAGTTATGCCGTCGCGCCAAAACATTCCCAGGAGAAAAACCCCTGCTACCGCAACTGTAATGAAAACAATTTTAGTGTATTTGCTGCAGTTAATCGTATACGAAGCGGTTGTTCTCGAAAACAGGTAAAACGTCAGGGATAGACAGTAAACGATAAGGAGACCGAGAATACTCTTTGTTCCAATTTTTGAAATGTCTTTCAGATCAAGAGAAAAGGAAGAATTCCTCAGCAGATCATCCAGCGCCAGGCATAGGAAAATATATAGTAACAAAATAAGTGCAACTGCTGACCAGCCCTGAAACTTGTCTGAGAGAGTTTGTTTTCCTGATTTCGGTCCTTCCCTGAACAATTTTTTATATGCAATGCCGGCAATCAAAAGCACTAAAAGGCTGTTGTACAAATAATCCCCTGCAGACGGGAGAAAAATGGAGGAGGAATAATACATAGGCGAAAACAAGGCCGTAGAATACAGAGCTGCAGGAAAGGCAAAATAAGCCTGAACTAACCGAAGCAGTGCAACATCGGCCGCAAAGCAAATTCCAAACAGCCATGGCTTGTTCCTAAGCCATTCTATCGAAGAGTAAGCAAAATACAATGACAGACAAAACGAGAAAAAGGAGAACAGCAGGAGCAGAAAAAGCAAACCGGCATAATTATTATATGTCTGGTTATAACCTGAAAAATCAAATGAAAACAAAGGATTCCCTGACAGGGAACATACTGCTTTTCCTCCCAGGTCTGCAGAAATGTCAATATTCTCCGGCACATTAAAATCTTTCTGGAATGAATTTTCAAGAAATTCATTCTCAAAAGAATATTCATGTTTAATAAGAGTAAGGCAGACCGCTTTTGCATTTCCTTTTTTTAAAATCAGTATATCGTACCATCCATTAGGCAATTTTTGAACACTTTCCGATTTTTCAAGCTGAGGGCCCTTTAATTCTTCGACGGAATTGTCGGACCAGAAGATCAGGCTATCCCTGATATAATATTGGACGGCAAAACCGTTTTTCCGGATGTCGGGTAAAGTTCCTGTGAAAAAATTACTTTTCTGAAGTTTTTCAGACTTAAAAAAATCATATATGCATTTATTTAATATTTCATTTGCCTGTCGTTCTTTTTTATGTATTATAGTTTCAACCCTTTCAAAAATTCTCTCAGGCCGATCAGCTCTTTTTAAAATGAATTCTGCTGAGATAAGACAAACCAGGAAAAAAATGCCTGAAATAAATGCACAAATAGTGTAATCGACTGATTTTCTATTTGATACAAAAGTTTTCATTAGACTGGCTATAAACCGTTATTTTTCTCCCGATGGGATATAATCCCAATGAGGGTAATCGTTCGTGTGTGAGCTTAAAATTAAGAAATTTCCAGGAATAGAATATAAATCTGACTTGAATACCCGGTTCCTGGTTTTCCTGCCATTAAATTAGAGATGGCCCCTTTAAACAGCGCCTTGATCAGATTACCGTTTCCTTTCAGATATTTTTCGCTCAGTAAGGAAATATAAAATGAGTCGAGGACCTGTGGAAGGATCCTGACTATTTTCAGTTTGTGAATTCCTGCAAACTTAATAAATGAGGTTTCATTGAAATGATAAAGATGACGGGGCAGATCGTAGGCTGCCCAATATTGTTTATAATGATTAGCATCCCAGGAACTACAATTTGGCAGGGCAATGATCAAAACACCATCAGGCATTAACAGCTTCCTTATCGAATCTACCGTTGTTTTTAAGTTATGAATATGCTCTAAAACGTGCCAAAGAGTTATACAATCAAATTTGTATTCCTCAGGTGAAAAATCAACGATCTTTTCCCTAATATCAATTCCGTAATTTCCCCGGGCTATTTCACGGGGTTTTTCATTTAACTCAATCCCGAATGATTCGAATCCTTTTCCCTTGCAAAAATTTAAAAACTCCCCTGTTCCACAGCCAATATCGAGAATGCGCTTACCTTTTGAAAAGGCTGAAATTATTTTGAATTTTTTCTTCAGCATTAAATTTCTGACATGAGTATATGCCCAGGTCAGAATTCCTTTTCTACTTATATCATGTGATATGTATTCAGTGGAATCGTAATATTTAATAATGTCAGTAAATCCTGGCCTTGGATTTGTAAATTTTAGTCCGCAATCCTGACATTCCATAATCATGAATTCTTCTTTTGTCAAAAAATAATCACAACCTTTAATAAAGGTTTTAAATGAAGTCGAGTTGCAGCTTGGACAGTTTTTTAATAGTTCCATTTATAAAGTTCCACGTGAAACAATTTTCATTTTCTCAAAAATACAATAAGGACAGAAATGTCAGATGGTGAAACTCCGCTTATTCTTGAAGCCTGACCAATAGTACCTGGTCGGATTTTTGATAATTTTTCTCTGGATTCATAAGACAATGATGAAATGGCATGATAGTTCAATTGTTTTGGTATCATGTAATCCTCAAACTTCCCAAGCTTTTCAGCCACTTCTTTCTCTTTTTCAATATATGATCTGTATTTTATAAGCAATTCTGTTTCGGAAATCTCTTCATTATCAATATCGCCTATTGCATCAATCAGGTCCCGTATCCTAGCAACTTCTTTATAAAGCTCAATCAGCTTAACCTGGGGCCTTTGTATGATTGTCTCGATCCTGTTTTTTTGTTTGATTGCCGTTAAGCCTGCCGATTTTAGAAAAGGGTTGATGTCCTCAGGCGTTATTGATTGTTTTTTCAGAACCTTTTCAATATTTCTGATGTTCCCATACTTCTTTTTAACTTGTTTAATTCTTTCTGTTTTAGCTAATCCCAGCTCATAGGATTGTTCAGTTAATCTGTAGTCTGCATTATCCTGTCTCAGTAATATCCTATATTCAGCCCTTGAGGTGAACATCCGATATGGCTCATCTGTACCTTTTGTAATAAGATCATCGATAAGGACTCCAATGTAAGCCTCTGATCTTTTTAAAACAAAAACCGGTTTTCCCTTGACCTTTAAATGTGCATTTATGCCTGCCATTAATCCTTGTGCCGCTGCTTCCTCATATCCGGTTGTTCCATTTATTTGCCCTGCAAAAAAAAGGTTTTCAACTTGCTTCGTTTCGAGATTAAAATTTAATTGTGATGGTGGAAAGTAGTCATATTCTATTGCATATCCAGGTCTGAAAAATTTTGCATTCGTAAAACCAGGGACTTTTCTTAATGCTTTAAATTGAATTTCTTCCGGCAAGGAAGATGAAAAACCATTCACATAAAATTCAACCGTATTCCACCCTTCCGGCTCAATAAAAAGCTGATGGTTTTCTTTTGAAGCAAATCTTTCAATTTTATCTTCTATAGAAGGGCAATATCTTGGGCCTCTACCCTTAATTCTCCCGGTAAATAAAGGAGATTGTTCAAATCCCTCTTTCAATATTTCATGAACTTCCGGGTTTGTATATGTAAGGAAACAACTTCTTTGCTTTTCTAATTTTGGTGTTTGAGTAAATGAAAACTTTCCAGGATTCTCATCTCCTTTCTGCTCAATCATCTTTGTAAAATCAAGAGATCTGCCATCAGCTCTTACAGGAGTCCCTGTTTTCATTCTGCTCGATGCAATACCTAATGCATTCAGATTTTCAGTTAAATTTTTAGATGTGCTTTCTCCGATTCTTCCTCCTGAAAATTGCTTTATTCCGATATGAATTATTCCATTTAAAAATGTGCCATTTGAAAGTACAACTGTTTTAGAAAAAAAGCATAATCCCAATTGCGTTCTAACACCTATAGCTTTTTGGTTCTTCGTTAAAATTTCTGTAACAATGTCCTGCCAAAAATCAAGATTTAAAATACCTTCTAAAATATTTCTCCATTTAACAGAATATAAAATCCGGTCATTCTGTGATCTCGGGCTCCACATTGCGGGCCCTTTTGACAGGTTCAACATTCGAAATTGTAACATTGTAGTATCTGCAACAATTCCCGTGAATCCTCCTAAAGCATCGATTTCTCTTACAATCTGACCTTTCGCAATTCCTCCGATAGAAGGATTACACGACATTTGTGCCAGATTAGTCATGTTCATCGTTATCAAAAGTACTTTTGAACCCATATTGGCAGCTGCAGCTGCAGCTTCACAACCGGCATGGCCACCTCCAACCACTATTACATCATATTTCTCCTTAGCTCCTGGCATAGATTATCTAAAATTCCTTTTTCTCACATATTCAACTATGTATTCTTAAACTTCTGTTCCACGTGGAACAATTTTCCTTTTCAACTTAATCCCTCTTACTAAATTCCCTGCAGATTTCTGCAGAATCTGTGGCCCGGGTTTGCCCAGGTTTCATATGATTAATTTTACTGCTTTTAGCATTCTGAAGTTTCCGTTAAAATACAAAATCGCGTTGAAATACTAAGTATAACAACGCGATATATTACTAATTTTATATACTGTTAATTAAGGTACTTTTCCAGAAATTTATTTTCCAGCCTGTTCATTTCTCTCTTTTCCTTCAACGTTCGGTCATCGTATCCAAGTAAATGTAAAACGCCATGGATTATTATTCTACTTAGCTCTTCCTTAGTTGATATATTATAAATACCTGCGTTTTCTTTAACTCTTTCAATGCTAATATAAACGTCACCACTGATTATCTCATCTTCCTCCGATAAAGTAAATGTAATTATATCCGTATATGTATCAGTATTTAAATATTTTAAATTTATATTATGCAGGGTTTTGTCATTTGTAATAATAAAGTTTATTTCGCTCGTTATCTTTTTGTTCTCCTTAACTATTTCTTCTATACCTTGTATGAGCCTCTTTTTATTCTTAACAACGTATTTAACTTTATGTATGAAAAAATGAATTTGCTTATTCATTTCTGTTATTCACTATACTTGTTTTTTTAATCCAGTATTTCTTCAGCTTATTTATTCTTGAAAGAGATTTTTCATAGTTCATGCTCGATATATAAAAGGTCAATGCTATTGATTCCCCTTTAACCGAAATTGTAACTTCGTCAGCCAGTGCCTTTACTATATATATCTCTTTTGCCAGCTTGTGCTTTCGTATTTCATGCTCAAGAAAATGTTCCTGCTCTGCCGAAAAATCCCTTCCGAGAAATTTCAGTTTAAAGGTTAAGCCCTTTATTGTTTTCTCGAATGTTATAATCAGTTTGGCAGCCGTCTCTTTTTCTGAAACAGAAATAAGAATATTTGCAGCTTCAGTAGATGCAAGTAAAATATTTCCGAAATATTCATTGTTGATATTATGAAAGTCGCATATCTCTTCTATAAATCTCTCGAGTTTATATACTTCCTTTCTCCCATTAACCGAAATTTCCCTGTAATCTCTTTTCATCCTATTTTCCTATTTTTAAAATATATTCTGAAGCCTTGTTTCTGTAATAAAAATTTACTGGCGCAGGTGTAAAGTTAATTAAATCTTTTCCTGAACCAGTATTCTTCTTATACTCAAAATTGGCCGGAGGGTTACTTAATAATTGATTTTTTGCTTCTGTTGATTCTCTTTTTTCCTCCTGCTCTCTTTTTTCTTCCGCTTTTTCTGACTCCAGCATTCTCGTAATAATCTTTTGTTGCCTGTTAAAAGTTTCCTGACCAATTTTTCTATTCAGCATATCTTTCTCGTTTTTTTCCATATCCTCAAGAGCTGAATTTATATTTCCTTTATCATTAATTCCCTGTTCTTTAACCGCATTTTCATATTCCTGTAAGGCTTGCCTGATCGCTTCCTGTTCAGCAACCATTTTTGCTATTTCTTTGCTGGTTGCATTTTCTTCATTTCGAGTTTGATTCCTTCCGTTATTCGATTTATTCAGGCTTTGTTTTAATCTCTCCAGTCTGCTATTCATTTCCTGCTGCATTTGTCTCATTGAATTCACAGTCTTTTTCCCGCCCGGTTTTCCCGGTTTCCTGCAAGCTTTCTGTCCTCCGCTCATCTTTTTATTATCCGACTGTTCTTTCATTTGCCTCAGGGCTTCGTCCAGTAACAAGGCAAGATTATTCATGTTTGTCATTGCATATTGTTGCCTGGCTGTAACGGTCTGTAATACCCGATCAACCAAAGCTTTCTCTGAAAACGACAGATTGTCATTAACCGAAGAAATTTCTTTCATTATAATGCTTTTCATCATAATTTCTCTTCTGGCTATCCTGGTTAACGAATCCTCTATTGTTTTGAACTTATCCTTAATTTGTTTCTGTTCATCAATAAGCTGAATATATTTTGGGTCATTTCTGTTGATATTCATTGCACTGTAAATAAGGTCCTCCTGTTGAAAAGATAACTTGTTCACCTTCTCGAGTAATAATTTAATTGCTCCTTCATCGTCTTCCTGAGCCTCATCCTCTGCATCTTCCTGCAAATTTTCAAGTTTTTGGGCAAAATTCTTCATATCCTCTGCAGTTTCTCTCTGGCTTTTGGAAGCATCCTTCATTTTGCCCGATTTCATCAGCTCTTCGTTATTTTTAAGTTGATTCTCTATTGACTCTCTTGCGTCCTCCGTACTTTTCAAATCCGGTGGATTTTCCAACTCCCCGCTTTGTTTTTGCAATCCATCGATTGCTTTTTGTATTGTATCGAATTTCTGCTTTATATCCTGTTGTTTCTGCATCAATTGTCCGTCTTTTTCTCTTTTTTCACTTGTTTTATTAGCCAGATTTTTTTGTTCCTCCGAAAGCTTTTTTAGTTCATTTGCATTATGTTCAAGTTTTCTTTCGAATTCTAACTGTTTAAATAATTGAAGATTACGGTCGAGTTCGTTTTCCAGTTCACTGCTCATCTGTTTCATCTTTGGCAAAAGTTCGCTCAGTTTGCTCTTGTCCATTTTATTTAACAGGTTTCTCATTTCCTCGATTGTCTTTTTCATTTCATCTGTAAGTAATTGATTAGCAAGATCATTAAGCTGTTTTTGTTTTTCCATGATTCGTTCGCTCGTCTCAAGATATTGCTTCTCTGTACTAATGTTCCTCTCATTATTTGCTTTAAAATCTTCAACCTGTTTGATAATTTTTTCATTTGACTTTATAATCTCTTCAAGCTTTCTTTTCTCCTTCCATGATACGTCATTCTGATCGACCATCCTTCGGTTGATCTCGTCTATCGCTTTGCCCATATCCTTTGATTCCTTCAGGCTTTGGTCCAGTTCCTTTTGAATATTCTCAGCATTTCTATCAGTTGACTCAGCTAGTTTTTCCAAAGAAGGTATTTCAAAATTCATAGGAACCGTTCTTGCAGATTTTGGTCCATGTATTCCATCGTTGTCCCAAATCTCGAAGTAATAAGAGTATTTCTCTCCCGGATTAATCTCTATAGAAGAAAGGTCCAGGGAATAAAAATAAACCTGTGAAGAACTTTTTCTATCAATAGCGATTTCTTCTTTTCGTGTCATTTTAATAACGCTGTCGTCCTGCTGCTTTTTAGTTAAAACGAAAAGCAATTTTGTAAACCCATAATCGTCTTTTATTGTTCCCTGAAAAAACAATTTACCGGTATTTCCTGTATCAATTGTTTCTTTCAGCGAGATCTCAGGAAAAGCATCTTTAACAATAGCTATCGCATAGCTTAATGAATCGGACTTTCCGGCAAATTCGTTTTCCTGGAATATAGAATATTTGACTGATTCCAGAAATTTCTTTGAGTAAGCAAAAACATTTGTACTCTGTTTCTCCAGGTTAATCACTTCTGAAGGCATTCTGAATTTCACTGCTGAAACATCGCGGGTATAAACATTCCATGTAATCTGAGTTCCTTCAGGAACAATAATATCCCCAATATTATTCAACATCTCTGTTTGTTTGCTGGTGTATGCAGGGTAGTCTAAGCGAACCTCAAAGTTTAAAATGATTGGATTAGGATAAACAGAAATCCTGTATTCCTCTGTTTCCTTGTCATCAGCAATAAGCAAAAACCTCGTATCCGTTTGCAGCGCTTTGAAAATATAGTAATAATTGGTTCTGCTTTCCCGTTTCATGGGGAACGTAGAACTCCCGGTTTTTACGAATATCTCTTCCGGTATGACATTTCCCCGAATCTCCACTCTCAGGTTAAAATCCTCCTGTTGCATAGTCTTCAGATCTTTATTAAGAATGATAATCCTGAAGAGGGCAGGAGGGGTAAATTTCCGGGTGTATTGAATAAGTCTTCGGGTAGGGTCAGATACAATCGAAGGCGCTATCAGAAGTAAAAGCAGTAGAATCACTAAAGGAGGAACAGTGTACTTAAGGTATTTTACATTTTTCTTAAGGTCAATTATTTTGGTAAAAGGAACCGGTCTGATCGCCTTAATTCGTTGTTCAATACTCGCAATAAGTAAATCAATAGTTTCCGGTGTACTGTCTTTTTGTTCTATCAACTGAAGGGTGTTCAGCAGTTTATCACCGATTTCACTGAAATGTTCTCCGATAATAAACGCTGCTTCTTCCCGGGTCATTGTTTTGGTTATCTTCAAATATTTCGACAGGGGATATAGTATGAAAAATCCAAGGCAGGCAAGGCTTACCGTAAGATAAAAGAAAACAAGGATGATTCTGGTCAGGGCGGGAAAATAGCTGAAGTATTCAAGTAATATCTCCACCAGGTATAGCGATATAAGTATACCCAGGCTGATCAAAGCCCCCCTGATGATCTTATTCTTATAATATTTCCTGGTAAACTCATTAAGTTTACTGATCAGGATGTTTTCACCGTCCATGAAGGTTAAAAATGCAAAATTACGAAATTGCTGATCTTACAGGATATAACCTTACCTTTGATTCCCAAAATCCCTGGATTTATTATGGAAACAGCAGGAATACGTGTTCGTTTTGCCCCGAGCCCGACCGGGCCATTGCATCTCGGAGGGGTGCGGACTGCCCTGTACAATTATCTTTTTGCCAGGAAAAATAATGGCAAATTTATACTCAGGATAGAGGATACCGATCAAAACAGGTTTGTTGCCGGTGCAGAGGATTATATCATTAAATCGTTGCAGTGGTGTGGTCTCGAATTTGACGAAGATCTGCAGAAAGGTGGGCCTTATGCTCCATACCGTCAGTCTGAAAGATCCGCAATTTACAAGGAATACATCCGGATATTGCTTGACAGTGGACATGCATACCTTGCTTTTGACACCGCTGCCGAACTGGAAGATGCGAGGAATAAGCTTTCGCCCGGTCATGAGCAGTTCCAATACGGTATTAAAACCAGGCTTCAGATGAAAAACAGTCTTTCAATGACTTCTGATGAGGTCATATTAAGAACTGAAAGGGGAGACCGCTATGTGGTCCGCATACTGATCCCGGAAAACCAGACTGTTATTTTCAATGATTTGATCAGGGGAGAGGTTAAAGTCCTTACTGATACACTCGATGATAAGGTCCTTTTTAAGTCCGACGGACTTCCTACATATCATCTGGCAAATGTGGTTGATGATTACCTGATGCAAATTACCCATGTGATCAGAGGAGAAGAGTGGCTCCCTTCCGCACCTATGCACCTGCTTTTATACAGGTTTTTCGGATGGGAGAACAGTATGCCGCAGTTTGCTCATCTGCCCCTGATCCTGAAGCCCGATGGCAATGGTAAGCTCAGCAAGAGGGACGGAGACCGTCTTGGATTCCCTGTTTTTCCCATGGAGTGGAAAGATCCGGCTGCAAGTGAAATATCGCATGGATATAAGGAAGACGGCTATCTGCCGGAGGCTTTCATCAATATGCTTGCATTACTTGGCTGGAATCCCGGTACCGAGCAGGAGATTTTCACGTTAGGCGAACTCGTTCATGCCTTTTCACTTGACAGGATAAATAAGTCCGGAGCGAAATTCGACCCTGCAAAAGCACGCTGGTTCAATCATAAGTTCATTCAGCTGAAACCAATTGCCGAACTGTTCTCTTACCTTGATGCGGTATTAAAATCGAACGGTATAGCTGCCGATCCTGAATATGTTTTTAAGGTGATTACCCTGATCAGGGAAAGGGTGGAATTATTGCCAGACCTCTGGAAAAACTCTTTTTTGTTTTTCAGGGCGCCTGAAACATATGATCAGCAAGTTAAACAGAAGATATGGCAGGATGGGACTTCTTTTCTGTTGGAAGAATTTGCAACAATAGTCAGCAGGCTTGAGCCATTTGATAAAGACAGTCTGCACAAGATTGTTGAAGAATTTACTGCAACCCGTAAAATCAAAACAGCTCAGCTTATGAACCCCCTTCGTCTGCTGGTAGTCGGTTCAAATCAGGGTCCCGGCATGATGGATATTGCAGTTTTGTTAGGTAAAGAAGAGTTCCTTGGAAGAATATACAGAGGATTAAAAAATATCTAACAAATCAGAAATAGCACAAGGGCCTGAAAAATTGAAACAATTTTTCAGGCCCTTAAGTTGTCCGACCAGGAATCGAACCTGGACTCTTCTGCTCCAGAGGCAGACGTGTTGCCAATTACACCATCGGACAATGCGGGTGCAAAAGTACTTTACTTGCTGCAAATATTCAAATTTATTTCTCTTTTTCTTTCGCCCGGCTGTCTTTTAAAGGGACGATACAGTTAAAGACAAGTTTTTCCGGATTTGAATCGTAATCCACACAGTAATAACCCAAACGCTCAAACTGGAACTTCTGAAGTGGCATCGCATCCTTAACCGAAGGTTCAATATAGCCGGTCTTTACTTGTAAGGAATTCGGATTAAGGTAATCTTTGTAGGTTTTCCCTTCCTCTGAATTATCCGGATTTTCAACCATGAAAAGCCGGTCATATAACCTGATCTCCGCTTTCAGGGCATGTTTCACCGAAACCCAATGCAAGGTTCCTTTAACTTTCCTTTTGCTTTCGGGCATACCGCTCTTTGTCGCAGGGTCATAAGTACAATGAACCTCCAGGATCCGGCCATTTATAGTATTCTTTATAACAGACTCACATTTAATAATATAAGCAGAGCGAAGCCTGACTTCCCTGCCGGGGGCGAGCCTGAAAAATTTATTCGTAGGATTTTCCATGAAATCTTCCTGCTCTATATATAACTCCTTTGAAAAAGGGACTTTCCTGTTTCCGGCTGAAGGATCTTCCGGGTTATTCATTGCTTCCATTTCGTCAACCAGGCCGTCAGGATAGTTATCAATAACAACTTTCAGGGGATTCAGCACTCCCATAACGCGTAAGGCTTTCCTGTTCAAGTCTTCCCGTATGCAAAATTCCAGAAGGTTGATATCAATAATATTATCCCTCTTCGCCACCCCGATGATTTCGGCAAAGTTCCGGATGGATTCGGGGGTGTATCCGCGCCTTCTGAGGCCGCAAATGGTGGGCATGCGGGGATCGTCCCATCCGCTGATCTGCTTCTCCTGTACAAGCTCAAGAAGCTTTCTTTTGCTCATCACTGTATAACTCAGGTTCAGGCGGGCAAATTCTATCTGACGGGGGGCATAAATTCCGATTTCCTGTATGAGCCAGTCATAGAATGGCCTGTGGACTTCAAATTCGAGCGTGCAAATTGAATGCGTGATCTTTTCGATGGAGTCGGACTGCCCGTGAGCGAAATCGTACATGGGGTAGATGCACCAGGCATCTCCCGTGCGGTGATGCGAAGTATGAATGATACGGTAGATCACGGGGTCCCTCATATGCATATTGGGTGATGCCATATCTATTTTCGCCCTCAGCACTTTGGCGCCGTCGGGAAATTCTCCGGCACGCATACGGGAAAACAGGCCGAAGTTTTCCTCAACGGTCCTGTTCCTGAACGGGCTTTCCTTACCCGGCCGGGTAGGAGTTCCTCTGGTTTCACTGATTTCCTCTGCACTCATGTCGCAAACGTATGCTTTCCCCTTTCGTATGAGGATAACAGCAAACTCATATAATTGTTCAAAATAATCCGAAGCATAGAATTCCCTTTCTTCCCAGTCAAAGCCCAGCCATTTTACATCCTCCTTAATGGAATCAACGTATTCAACATCCTCTTTAACCGGGTTGGTATCGTCAAACCTCAAATTGGTTTTACCGTTGTATTTTCTTCCAAGGCCGAAATTAAGGCAGATGGATTTTGCATGGCCGATATGAAGATATCCGTTAGGTTCCGGCGGAAAGCGGGTATGTACCCTGTTGCCGTTCTTACCTGTTCGAAGATCCTCCTCAATGATTTCCTCAATAAAATTCAGCGGTTTTCCCGGAGCTTCCTCTTTGGTGCTATTCTCTTCCATTGTTTTCCTGAAATTACTCTGTTCGCTGCTTCGAACAAGGCTGCAAAGCTACTGAAAATTAGGAAAACAGGGGGGAATTGACTGGATTTTGATAATTTTGCAGGTCGGTTTTAAAGGATATTCATTTATAAAATATTATGGGAAAGATCACTTTAGAAGGGATGGAGTTCTTCGCTTATCACGGTTGTTTTAAGGAAGAACAGCTGATCGGTACAAGATTTACTGTCGACCTTTGCATTGAAACAGATACTTCTGCGGCTGAACAAAGTGATCATCTCCACGACACGGTGAATTATGTAAGCCTTTACAATGTTGTAAAAACAGAAATGGAGCAGAAGTCCCACCTGCTGGAACATTTGTCCCAACGCATCATCAGGGCCCTCAGTAATCAGTTCCCCGTTATTACCGGCATAGACCTTATCGTTTCGAAGTTGAATCCGCCGGTAGGAGGGAAGATGAAGCAGATCAGCTTCAGCGCAACGTGGAAGAAAATCTAGCTTGTTTCAATATATTTTTTACCTTTGCACTCCCTGATTGACAGGGTATCG
>Ga0182027_10007060_pt1 | contig 16659 bp, 8 predicted proteins | sample 712E1DmetaG_FD_121300 | JGI IMG/M metagenome (GOLD analysis project Ga0182027, IMG submission 121300) | Permafrost microbial communities from Stordalen Mire, Sweden - 712E1D metaG (Illumina Assembly) | ecosystem: Environmental > Terrestrial > Soil > Wetlands > Permafrost | place: Sweden... | reverse complement strand
GAGGCTTATTGCCAAAAATATCAGATACTGATTCGCAGTAATTACCTGTTAAGCCAATAGTCCATACTAGCTCTTTCTTAAAATGTTTCTGAAACTGATACTCGGCAAAATATAAATTGTCATAATTATTTTGTTGAGTATTATTTTTGTTTTCTGTGCGGTAAAATCTTGTCTTGAGGCTATGTCTGTTGCCATTAGGATTAAAGTAAGTGATGAAAGGATCAATATTCACGCGGGAATTATTAAATTCCTGAGTATACGAACTAGAAGGACGATATACACCGGAGTCTCCATCCTGCCAAAGAAGAAATTCTGCTCCTTTTACATTCATTACATTTGCGTTGATGCCATAAGACAAACCCTTCACTTTTTTATCCCTGTAACGGGTGTTCACATTTACTCTGAATCTTTGATTATCATTATTAAGGCGATATCCCTGGTCAAAAAAAGCATTACCACCTATCATTAAATCAAAGTTACCGATTTTATGCAGGTGAGAAAATTCAGCACCGGTAAACGTAGGCTGTGTATTTCCCCACCAGATAATTTCTTTTCTAATGGGATTATTATAGATACCATCAAAAACAATCACTTTTGTCTGTGGAACATTTCCGGGATATGCTGTACGAATATTAATAATACCGTTTAAGGCAGAGGATCCATATAATGCAGAAGATGCTCCTTTGATGACTTCAATCTGTTCAATATTTTCAACAGGGGCAAAGTCCCATTTTGCATCACCGGCAGAACCCGACAGCATAGGAAGATCATCCACGCATAATAAAACTCTGCTGCCTGCTCCATAGCTGTATCCACTTCCTCCGCGAATGCTTGCCTGTCCGTCCATGATCATCACTCCTGGCGACTGCTGTATGGCTGTTTCAATAGAAGTAGTGTTATTGTTTTCTATTAATGCCGACTTGATAACCTGCATAGACATGGTTATATCAGAAAGTCTTTGCTCAAATTTACCGGCACTGACAACCACTTCATCCAGTTCGCGCGATTCATCCATCATTTCAATATCAAGACTGATGATGTCTCCCGCTTTGGCTTCAATGATTTTTTTCTCATTGGAATACCCGATGAATTTAAAAAGCAATGTATCTGTTCCTGGTTTTATTTTCAGAGTGAAACTCCCATTTATATCAGTGGTGATTCCTGATTTGTTATTAAGAATTACACTTACTCCTATCATGGCTTCTTTTGATTTCGAATCTTTTATGGTCCCTTTTACATAGGCATCTTGAGCGTAAATTGAAAAACTAAAAAGAATGAGGAAAAAAGAAAAGTACAGTTTCTTCATAATGTGTAATTTGGTAAAAAACTTACAAAAATAACAAAAAACATATACATTTGCCACCATAAATCCAGACCCTTGATTTTATACCAGATAGCCCTTAGCCTGATCCCTAATATCGGTGATATCACTGCAAAAAAGCTGGTTGCATATTGCGGTGGGGTGGATGCCGTTTTCAAAGAGAAAAAAAAGAACTTATTGAAGATTCCAGGCGTGGGCGAATTTTTCGCCAATGCCGTGGTAAATCAGAATGTGATGAAAAGAGCAGAAGAAGAACTTACTTTTGTTCAGAAATATAAAATTGCTACATTATTTTATCTAGATCAGGCGTACCCCAACCGTTTGAAACATTGCTATGACGCACCCGTGATGCTTTATTATAAGGGGAATGCAGATCTGAATGCGCCAAAAATCATCAGTATTGTCGGCACCAGAAGAGCCACTGATTATGGAAAATCTGAATGCAAAAAAATTGTGGAAGGCCTCATTGCTCAAAACGTAATAATCGTGAGTGGCCTTGCTTATGGTATTGATTCATGTGCCCACAAAGCAGCCCTGGAATTTAATTTGGACACTGTAGGAATTCTTGCTCATGGGCTTGACAGAATTTATCCTCCGCAAAATAAAGCACTGGCTGAAAAAATGATTCACCATGGTGGATTACTTACAGATTATATGAGTAAGACAATCCCTGATCGCGAAAATTTTCCGAGTCGCAACCGTATCATTGCAGGAATGTCTGATGCTACTATAGTTGTTGAAGCCGGAAGAAAAGGTGGCGCATTGATTACAGCAGAAATAGCCAATTCATATAACAGAGATGTGTTTGCTTTACCTGGACGCATTCATGATGAATATTCCGAAGGTTGTAACCGTCTGATAAAAACACATAAAGCGGCATTGATAGAATCAGCAGCGGATGTAGAATATATTATGGGATGGGAAATGAAAACCCATAAAACAAAAAAACAGCAGCGGGAACTTTTCACAGAACTAACTCCTGAAGAAGAAACCCTCCTTAATGTAATTGGTCAGAACAAAGAATCCAGTATTGATTTTATTACTGTCGAATCGAATTTACCGATGAGTAAAGTCGCAGCAGTGCTGCTTAATCTTGAGTTCAAAGGAATTATTGTAAGCCTTCCCGGAAAACTGTATCGCCTTAATTAATCTTTCTTTGCTCCTTCATCCACAGCGGACTCTGCGGGACTTTCTTCTGCCGGGACAGTATGTTCACTGGGAATAGGTTCTGTAACAGGTCCGTTCTTGAAAGGTGATAATTCTCTGTTTTTTTTCATAGCTTTGAATGAAAGGATTATTGCTAATATTAAAGCAACGAGGGCCATTAATTTTAACAGATCATAATCTGCCTGCAGCAAAAAGAAATCGTAAAATCCATGGAAAATAACTGCACTGAATAATCCAAGAGATAAATATAGAAATCGTTTTTCCTTGAATTTAGCCAATCCGACAAAGTATCCCATTAAAATTGCGAAACTGGCATGTGCAGGAACTGCGGTGAACATTCTTAGTAAACCTGTTCCCAAGCCACCCTGTAGTACATATAAAATATTTTCTGCAGTAGCAAAACCCATGGAGATCATCACTGAATAAACAATTCCATCAAAGGGTTCATTAAAATCTTTTTTGCGGAAGGCAAAAACACGAAGAAAAAAATATTTACTAAACTCTTCACTGAAGCCAACTATAGCAAAAGCATAAATAGCAACAATCCAGATTTCTTTATGACCATCAAGACCACTGGCTAATTCAACAATCACAGCAGGAACAATTGCAAGGATTCCAAACAGAAAACATTTCAACATCAGGTGAAAAGGTTCTTTCTCATATTTATCTTTAAAATAAATAAAGAACATGATGCCTAGTCCCGGTGCTATAGCCAATGCAAGTAATGCGAAAATCATATATTTGTTTTTTTGTGTAAGACAATTTTTTGTAAATTTACAATTAAATTAAAAAGTTCAAATTTTAAATGGAATTTTATGTCACAGGTAATAATTGAAAAACTTTCAGAAGAAGAAATTGCAAAAAGAAAAATCAGACAGTGGCCCATCTGGACAAAAGAAATATCGCGGTTTGACTGGTTTTATGATTCAGAAGAAGAATGTCTGATTCTTGAAGGAGAAGTCGTCATTCATACTGATAACGGCGATTTTGCTTTTAAGGCAGGCGACTTTGTCACATTTAGAAAAGGCCTGAAATGTGTATGGGATGTGAAAAGCCCGGTTCGCAAGCATTATAATTTTAAGTAAAATCTAATTCTATTTCTTACTTTGTCTCAGGTGTTCCATTGAGATATTTTGAGAGATTTAATCTTCGCAGAACAGGTGCAACTTTGGCTGTGAAACCTGCAATCATTAATGTCATACCTCCTCCGAAAATCACGGAGGGAATCAATCCCATGATCCTTGCGGCAAGCCCTGATTCAAAGGATCCTATTTCATTGGATGATCCGATGAAGATGCTGTTCACGGAGGCCACGCGCCCACGCATATTATCAGGTGTGAGCAATTGAATAATGGTTGCTCGTATGATTACGCTGATATTATCAAACATACCGCTCATCATAAGAAGAATTAAGGACAAATAAAAGTTTGTGGATAATGCAAATAGAATTATACAAACACCGAAACCGAAAACACCTATGAACAGGTTTCTTCCGGCCTTTTTTAATGGAGGATTATAGGCAAGGAATAAAGCCATACATATTGCTCCTGTAGCAGGAGCAGCACGCAGAAATCCCAATCCTTCCGGTCCTACTTTTAAAACCTCCCCCGCAAAAACAGGTAAAAGTATTACTGCACCTCCAAACAACACTGCAAACATATCTAATGCCAGAGCACCTAAGATGATTTGATTTTTAAATACAAATCGAACTCCTGTACTGAGGCTTTGAAATAATGATTCTTTCTTTTCTTTGGGTGTGACGGGTCTGCTTTTTATGCCTAGATACATCACGATACTCAATAACACAAAACCAACCACAGTGATATAAGCTACATTAATATTTGTAAATCCATAAATCAAACCCCCAATTGCAGGACCCGACATTGCTGCAATATGCCATATAGTGCTGTTCCATGTGGATGAATTACCATATAATTCGCGGGGAACGATCCGAGCCATAAAAGCTGTTTGAGCCGGAAAAATAAACCCTCTGGCAAAACCTGTGGCGAAAATAATTGCATAAATAGGTACAACACCATAAAGAGCTAAGCAATACGAAAATTTAAAAGTAATTAAAAACAATGCAGTTGCACCCAACAAATATGCAATCACAGAAATCAGAATAATCTTTTTTCTGTTGAAGATGTCTGCTACATGGCCTCCCAATAATGCAATCGAGAGAAATGGAATAGCTTCGGCAATACCTATCAATCCTAATGAAAATGCATCTTTGGTGATTTCATAAACCTGCCAGCCAACAATGACTGATTGCATCTGAATGGCCACTGTCAGAAAAAAACGGGCCAGAAGAAAGGAGCGAAATTCCCCGATACGAAGCACGGCATAAGCATCACGTCGGGATTTTTCTTTTTCGGTTTGATCGGTCATTATAAACGTATTCGGGGCAAAAGTAATTATTGTAATTCAAAAATTGATTAATTTTGATGGCTATATATTTTAAACACTATGAATTTACAAGATTTCCGGAAAGCAATTATGATGGGTATCCCTGATGAGTTACCACAACCAAAGCCTTATGATGCAAACAGCAATCATGCACCCAAAAGAAAAGATATTCTCAGTAAAGAAGAAAAAAAACTGGCGCTGAAAAATGCATTGCGTTACTTTGATAAAAAACATCATGCTGTTCTTGCTCCTGAATTTGCAGCAGAATTGAAGAATTGCGGAAGAATTTACATGTTTCGTTTTCGTCCGGATTATGAAATGTTTGCCCGTCCGATCAGTGACTATCCCTGCAAATCCCTGCAGGCTGCTGCTATTATGGTGATGATACAAAATAATCTTGACCCTGCTGTGGCTCAACATCCGCATGAGTTAATCACCTATGGCGGTAATGGCGCAGTGTTCCAGAACTGGGCACAGTATTTAATTACCATGAAATATCTTTCGGAGATGACTGAAGAGCAAACCCTGGTTATGTATTCAGGTCATCCCATGGGACTATTTCCTTCGCATAAGGAAGCACCCAGAGTTGTCGTTACAAATGGTATGGTGATTCCTAATTATTCAAAACAGGATGACTGGGAAAAATTCAATGCTATGGGTGTTTCGCAATACGGTCAGATGACAGCCGGCTCCTATATGTATATCGGTCCTCAGGGAATAGTGCATGGAACAACCATCACATTATTGAATGCTGCAAGAAAAATACAGAAGGAAGAAACAGAATCATATGCAAAACTTTTTGTTACCTCAGGTCTTGGCGGTATGTCAGGAGCTCAACCTAAAGCAGCGGTAATTGCCGGTGTGGTTGGTGTGATTGCAGAAGTCAATGAAAAGGCTGTAAGCAAGCGTCATGCACAGGGGTGGGTTGATGAAGTTTTTTCTGATCTTGACCAGTTAATGCCTCGTATCATAAAAGCAAAGCAAAATAAAGAAGCAGTTTCTATTGCATACGTTGGTAATATTGTTGATCTCTGGGAATGCTTGGTAAAAGAAAATATTCAGGTGGACCTTGGATCAGATCAAACATCACTGCATAATCCGTGGTCAGGTGGATATTATCCTGCAGGATTATCATTCGAAGAATCTAATAAAATGATGGCAAGCGATCCTGACCTGTTCAAAACAAAAGTGCAGGAATCTCTTGTAAGACAAGTGGAAGCAATTAATAAGCTTGCTGCAAAAGGAATGTATTTTTTCGATTATGGTAACGCTTTTCTGCTTGAATCAGGCAGGGCAGGAGCGGATGTGATGAAGAAAGATGGAACATTTATTTATCCTTCTTATGTGCAGGATATCATGGGACCTATGTGTTTTGATTTTGGCTTTGGCCCCTTCCGATGGGTGTGTACTTCAGGAAAAGCTGAAGACCTTGATATGACGGATCATATTGCCATGCAGGTATTAGAAGAAATGAGCAAAACATCTCCTGTAGAAATTCAACAGCAGATGAAGGACAACATACAATGGATCAAAGGTGCAAAAGCAAACAAGCTGGTAGTGGGCTCTCAGGCACGTATCCTTTATGCCGATTGCGAAGGAAGAACAAGAATTGCTGAAGCTTTTAATAAAGCCATTAAAGAAGGAAAAGTAACTGCACCTATTGTGCTTGGCCGCGATCATCATGATGTGTCAGGAACTGACTCTCCTTTCCGTGAAACCTCAAATATCTATGACGGCTCCCAGTTCACTGCTGATATGGCAATACAGAATGTGATCGGTGACAGTTTCCGAGGAGCTACCTGGGTTTCCATTCATAATGGCGGTGGCGTAGGATGGGGCGAGGTGATCAACGGAGGATTCGGCATGGTGCTGGATGGTTCTGCTGATGCTGACCGGAGACTAAAGCTGATGTTATACTGGGATGTGAACAATGGAATAGGCCGTCGCAGTTGGGCAAGAAATGACGGGGCCATGTTTGCCATCCAACGTGCTATGAAGAACGAACCATTGCTGAAAGTGACCATGCCGAACATTGCAGATGACAAATTGCTGGATGAAATAATTTCCTAAAGAATTTTTCTGGTATATATTAATTATCATTCTCTCAGCAACGTCATTGCGAGCAGAGCGAAGCAATTTTATTCAACGAAAATTGTTCAAGATGAGATTGCTTCGTCGTACCTCCTCGCAATGACGAACTACATATAAAAACAGAAAGGGATCGAATAAATCCGACCCCTTCTGCAACTATGAAAAATGAAAAAACTTATTCTGCTAATCTCATTTCATTGATCAGGTTTTTGGCACCTGCATATTTATCAATCATAAAAAGGACATAACGGATATCCACGACAATCGTTCTTTGTACTGTTGGTTCATATTTAATATCACTGCTCATGGCTTCCCAGTTACCATCGAAGGCGATACCTACCAGTTGTCCGTCACCATTGATCACAGGACTGCCTGAGTTTCCCCCTGTGATATCATTATTTGTGATAAAACAAGTAGGAAGTTTTCCGTTCTCATCTGCATAGTGTCCGTAATCTTTAGCTTTAAACAATTCCTTTAATTTTGAAGGTACAATAAATTCATCGTCCTTCGGATTTTCTTTTTCCATCACACCATCCAATGTGGTTTTATAATCATAATGGACAGCATCTGCGGCAATGTAATCTTCAACTTTTCCATAAGTCATGCGCATGGAAGAATTCGCGTTGGGATAATATGTTTTATCAGGATTCATTTCGCGAAGCCCCGCCACAAACATGCGGTTGCCGTTGTTAATCTTTGTCTGTATGTCACCCAGTTCACCCGAAATACTCAGGTAGGCTTTGACCACAGAAGACATAGCTGCGATGGCAGGATCTTTCTCAACTGCTTTAAACGTTGGGTTTGCAAGGAAGGCTTCCAACTTTTTCTGATCTACAAAAATGGATTTGCTGTAAAACATATCAGCATATTTTTTCCAATCGCCCTTGTATTTTTTTCCTTGAACTTCTGCAAAAAAATCAGGATGCTGATCTTTGGGAACATCATCATAATACATCTTCATCATTGCTGCAAACAATTTTTTATCAGTAGACAGATTATAATTCTTAAAATAATTCTTGACCTTGTCTTTTAACTCATCAGCAGAGGCCTTAACAGCTTCCTTGTTATCTGGTGTACTTTTGAGTGTATTGTATAATGAATAGAACTGGAACGTGAAATAAATCACTTCCGGTCCCTGCAACGCCGCTTCCTCAAGGTACTTCATGGACTTGTTATATTTTTTCATATCTTCATAACCTGCGGCAATATCACTTAATGCAGTACCATATTTTGTTTTTCTTTTGTCATCCGCGTTCACCCATTCTGTGAATTTGCTTTCCATATCTTTTTTCTCTTCGTACACATTATTGCGCTGCAAACCCTTTGTTTGTCCAATGAAATATTTCCAGTAATTGGAGCATTCAGCATATTTGGCTGAATACATAAGTTTCACAGCGGGGTTTGCATTCATGTCTTCGCGAATGACAGCCAGTTTAGTGTCGCGTATTTTTACCACGGTAGGATTTGATTCTTCGATGGCCAATTTCACTCCGTATGAAGTAAGGAAACGGTCGGTAGTTCCGGGATAACCCCAGATCATGGTGAAATCATCTTTCTTCACACCTTTCAGTGAAATAGGAAGGGAATATTTTGGTTTTAAAGGAACATTATCTTTTGAATATTCTGCAGGACTTCCGTCAGGAGCAGTGTAAATGCGGAACATGCTGAAGTCGCCTGTATGACGTGGCCACATCCAGTTATCCGTATCGCCGCCGAATTTACCAACCGATGAAGGAGGCGCACCCACAAGGCGTACATCTTTAAATTCCTGATAAACGAACAGATAAAATTCATTGCCATCGAAAAAACTTTTTACTTCTGCAGTATATTTACCCTTTTCAGTGGCTTTCTTTTCAATTCTTTTAGATACTTCACCCACCTTTGATTCCCTGTCGCCGGGCGACATGCCGTCTTTAAGTTCGGCTGTAACTTTTTCTGTCACATCTTCCATGCGCACTAAAAAGAATGCCGACAGGTCATTATTCTGAAGTTCATCAGCCCTGCTCATTGCCCAAAAGCCATTGGTAAGGTAATCATGATCCAGCGTGCTGTGTGCCTGAATGGATTCATAACCGCAGTGATGATTGGTGAGCAGCAATCCTTCGTTTGAAATGATTTCTGCCGTACAGAAAAATCCCAGAGAAACAACAGCGTCTTTCAAAGAGTTGTTATTCACGCTGTACAATTCTTCTGCGGTAAGGTGCAGACCCATTTTCTGCATATCGACATAATTAAGGCGTTCGATAAACATAGGCAGCCACATGCCTTCATCAGGACCGGCGGCAAAACTGTTCATGCATAATGCGAATGATGCAATAGCAGCAAAGAATAATTTTTTCATGTTTAAATTTTTTTTACGAATAAATGAATAATTACTTTTTCCTTACGTGGTAAAAACCTTATAAGGGCAAACCAAAATAATCAGACAATTTCAAGAACGGGCAAATTTAAAACAAAATTGGTATAATCAAAATTAAGTATAAACACGCAAAAAGTTCGATATACGGAAAAGGATTAATACCTAAGATTGAGATTTAAAACATTGAGGGCAGTTTAGCTGAAAAAACACGATGGAAATTTTATGAATTTTTAACAGTTGCGAAATTTTATTCCTCTGCCTGCTTTGTCAGTTCATCGGCAGCAACATTCAGTTTCTCCCATTTGGCAAGGGCTGTGCTGAGTTGCTTTTTCAGCACTTCGTATGAAGAGTAGAGGTCCTTTGAATTAAGCACCTCTTTGTAGGTATCGGGATTTAGCAGCTTTTCATCCATTTCACGGATTTCGTTTTCCAATTTTTCAATGTCTGCTTCGCTTTGTTTTATCTGGTTGGTGATCTTACGCATATCGCGTTCCTGCTGCTTTTTCTTTTCGCGGTTGATCTTATTCTCTGATGCCAGCACATCGCCGGGTTTTATTTTTTTTATTTTCTGGTTTTTCTCCAGTTCTTTCAGCGATTCAATTTTCCGTGCATCCAGAAAATCATATATATCGCCGATATATTTGCGGATATTTTTATTTTTAAATTCAAACACGCGGTCGGTAAGGCCCTGCATGAAGTCCCGGTCGTGCGACACCACGATGAGCGTTCCGTCATATTGCAATAGAGCGCTTTTTAAAATATCTTTGGAGCGCATGTCGAGATGATTGGTAGGCTCGTCAAGCACCAGCAGATTCACGGGAGACAGAAGAAGCTTTGCTATAGCTAGCCGCGATTTTTCACCACCTGAAAGTACTTTCACTTTTTTGTCAATATCATCACCGCCGAAAAGGAAACCTCCAAGTATGTTTCTCAGCTTGCCGCGTATATCGCCCACAGCAATATCATCCACTGTTTCAAAAACTGTTTTGTCGGGATTCAGAAGGTCGGCCTGGTTTTGTGCATAATATCCTATCACTACATTATATCCAAGTTTAAAGATTCCGTCATGCGCCAGCTCACCCACAATAATGCGCGAGAGGGTGGTTTTTCCTTCCCCGTTTTTTCCCACAAATGCTATGCGCTCATTTTTCCCGATCAGGAAATCGATGTTTTCGAATACGGTTTTGTTTCCGTAATTCTTTTTCAGAGCTTGTGCTTCTGCTATAACCTTTCCGCAGTGCGGCGCAGGAGGAAAACGAAAATGGATGGAAGAGTTGTCTTTTTCGTCAATTTCAATCCTGTCCATTTTATCCAGCAATTTCAAACGCGACTGCACCTGCCTTGCCTTGGTAGATTTGTAGCGGAAACGAGTAACGAATCTTTCGATATCATAAATCTGTTTCTGCTGATTGTTATACGAAGCAACCTGAGTCTCCATGCGCTCTTCACGCATCAGCACGTAATCGGAATAGCAGGCCTTATAATCATAAATGCTTCCCAGTGAAATTTCAATGGTGCGTTGTGTGATGTTATCCAGAAAAGCCCTGTCGTGCGAAACCAGCACCACGGCTCCGTTATAATTGATCAGAAAATCTTCCAGCCATTGAATGGATTCAATATCCAGGTGATTGGTGGGCTCATCCAGTAAAACCACATCAGGTTTTTGTAAAAGTATTTTTGCCAGTTCAACCCGCATCTGCCATCCTCCGCTGAATTCCGACATGGGCCTTTCGAAATCTTCGGGTAAAAATCCAAGACCGATAAGCACCTTTTCAATATCAGCATTCATGGTTTGCCCGCCTATTATTAGGAAGCGCTCATTTGCCTCATTTAGTTTATGGATCAGATTATAATAATAATCGGATTCATAATCAGTGCGTGAAGATATTTCTAGGGTGTATTTTTTTATTTTTTCTTCGATGTCAAGCACTTCTTTGAAAGCAGTCAGTGCTTCGTGATAAACAGTTTTATGACTCAGGTTCACTAATTCCTGCGGGAGATAACCGATAGATGTTCCGGAAGTTTTTACAATATTTCCTTTTTCGGGTTCCTGTAATCCCGTCATGATCCGGAGCAGGGTGGTTTTTCCGGCACCGTTTTTCCCTACAAGACCAATACGATCACGATCGTTAACAATGAATGAAACATCATCAAAAATATATGTTCCTGTAAAATGGATGGAAAGATTGTTAACCGAAATCATTTGGTTTATCTGGCAATCTGAATTTTTCGGACGACGGTACCTTTGGCTGTAGTGATCATGGCAAAGTACATTCCTGCACCCAGAGAAGAAACATCAAGTGTTGTATTTTGCGCTGATGGATTCTTGGTCAATATTTCTTCACCGAGAACATTCATGATTTTTATTTCCTTCATATTTTCACTGCAGTAAAAACTGATCTGATCATTTGCAGGATTGGGAAAAACATTTAGCATGGCATCAGTTCTGATTTCTGAAACACCAAGAATTCCGGGAGTTAAGCGAATATCATCAATATATAAATTCCACATGTTCGCCAAACTGTAGCAATTCCATCCAATATAATAAGTACCAGTTACAGGCACCTTAAATTGCTTAGCTGATAATTTATATACGGTATCGATAACGGAACCAAGATTAACAATAGTGCTGTCCAGATCCAGCGTATCCTGATTCATTCCTATTTTTACTTTTAATTGTTCGGAATAGTTTTTTGATCTTACGCGATAATAAAAACTCAGCACATAAGTTGTATCATGGGATAAATTCAGGCATTTTGTAAAGAGCCAGTCATTTGCATTACCGTAAGGATTGAAAGAATAAACTGCAGAATAATTTCCTTCATAAGGTAATTCGTTTTTCACACTCCAGGTGTATCCGTCTTTATTCAGATCAATGATTTTCCATCCTTCAAATTCCATGGCAGTTTCGAAACCCATTGCATAAAAAGGAATCACGGGAGCCACATGAGTAATTAATTTTTGAGCAGTATCATTGGTGGTGAATGCATCACCCACTAATGTTGTATAAGCATATAATGTATCCTGTAAGCCAACTACGGAAAGATCTAATGTGTTTGCGAAAGTAAAGGTATCTGTTGAAAACGGAGGAATAGAAGCAGAAAAAGTTTCCGTATCTATAACAAGTTTATATTTATATTTAATATTAAAACCTGTTGCGGGATTGAATCCGTAGTTCTTCACGATTACTTTAACAGTGTCATGTGATGTAAGATTACATGAAGATACAGGACTTAATATTTTTACTACACCTACATCTGATGGTATAATCATCGAGCTTAGATCATAACCAAAAACTTTTGAACCCTGCACTAATCCTCCTAATATGGTTGTGTCGGCATGGTAATAAGTAAATAACCCTCCGGCCACACTGCCTGGATTTACTGTCATATCGGAGGTTACATCGTGAATAAGTCCGGTTTGTTTTCCTGTAGAGATTTTTATCTGCACCAGATCATTTTGATTGGCACTTGTATTTTGGTCGAAGATCCAAAGATACGGTCCTCCGGGAGAGATACTGTCGTAGGCAGAACCATACATGCCAATCAGGCCGTGATCAGTATAAGATATAGTATCAATTACCAAACCTGTTCTGCTGATAAGCCAGAGATCGGTATCCCATCCGCCAACCCAGAACCCGTCATAAACAGGATCGTAAGCAATGCTTCTTACTGTAACACCAATAGGGCAAACAATGGTATCAATCACGGTGTGTGTTGTAAAATTCATTCCATAAATATAATGATCATCAGTGCCACCATAAAAGTACGTACCGTCATAAGCAAGATCTCTCAACCCAACAACAGAATCAATTTTAAAACTGTCTACATAAATTCCGGTCATTGAATATCTGTAAATCGTTCTCTGAAGAAGAGAATCATCGCTCCACACAGCAGTATAAATGTAACTGCCGTCTGTTTCCACACCGGCTTCAGAAATTCCATGTAAGCTGTCATTAAAAAGCAGATTGAAATAAACACTTTTGTTTTTATTGAGGTAATTACTTTTTGCAGAAGGTGATTTTTCTATCGAAGTTTTCGGTGTGATATTTTGTTGTGCAAATAGTGCTGTGCAGAATAAGCTGACAAAAACTGTAATAATAATATTTCTGAAATGGTTCATGTTCAATAATTCATTAGGGTGCAAAGATAATTTATTCTTTCTGATATAAGGCATTAAAAAAAGGGACAGCATTTTACCATCCCTTTAATTTAAAATTGAAATCAGTTTATCTGATCACCTGAACTTTTTTAGTGACGGAGCCTTTATCAGTTTCAATCTGTACAAAATAAATTCCATTGCTGAATTCCGACGTGTTGACGATAGCTTTATTTTCATGGATGTTGTTGTCAAACATGACAGCTCCCATGGTGTTCATCACTTTTATTTTATTAATAGCCCGTGAAGAATGAATAATGAAATTATCCTGAGCCGGATTAGGATATAGTGTAATATTATCGTCCTGATTATTTTCGTTGATACCAATATATTCGCTAATATTAATGTCGTCCAAATATAGATAGAATTGATTTGCATTACTGTGGCAATGCCATCCAATATAGTAAGTTCCACTTATAGGAACAGTGAAAGTGGTATCTTTTAGAGCGTAAGTGTCATTTATCAATGAGTCCATGTCGAAAAGTTGAGTAGTCATCGCAGTTGAAACCTGTGCATTGCCTATATGTACTCCCAGTTCTTCATACCACGAAGGTGATGCGACCCTATAAAAAAATGAAACACTGTAAATAGTTCCGCTATTGAGCTGAAGACATTTTGAAATAAGCCAGTCATCAGCGGGATTCGAGAAGTTATAAGGATAATACACACAATAAGGTCCGGTATTTCCATAGTACGAAAGAACAGTCCACGTATTTGCGTCGCCATTGGTGTTTTCAATTTTCCATCCGGTAAAATCTTCACTTGGTTCAAATCCCATCGAATAGGGCATAACGGCGGATCCACTTGTGATTACTATTGTAGTAGTGTCATTAGCCAGATCTGGATCACCACCCAGAGAAGTATATGCTTTTATTGTATAGCTTCCAGGTGTTGTAAGATTCGCCTGAGTAGTGAAGGTATACACAATAGTATCACCAGGCGCTAGTGAGGTGGAAATAGTTTCTGTAACAGGACTGTTATTATTAATCTTGTATGCAACAGGAATGCTGGTCAGTGTATTATTACCGAAATTTACCACAGAAACTGATACATTTTCATTCCCTAATTGGCAATCTGATGCGGGGGAATTAATTTTTACTATACCGGGATCATTAGGTTGAAGATTTGAGATATTAATATCATCGATAGAAAGGCTCTGTGCAGAAAGATTACTATAGGCATGCCAGCCAATAAAATAGGTATTATTGGAAGGAACCGTAAAATAAACGTCCTGTAACTGATAAGTAATATTGACGATGCTGTCCAAATCAACAAGCAAAGTGGTCATGGCAGCCGGGGTATTATTTGTTCCGATCTTCACATTCATTTTTTCGTAATTTCCCGTGTAAGTTTCTCTGTAATAGAAACGAAGTTTATAGGTAGTTCCTGTTTCCAGGGCAAGACATTTTGAAAAAACCCAGTCGTCAGCATTCGCAGGAAATCCGCTGTAATAATTAGCACGATAAGGACCAAAGTTTCCACCGTAGCTCATAATAGCCCATGTCTGACCGTCACTATTTGCATCCAGTATGGACCAGTCTGTAAAATCCTCTGCCGGTTCAAAGCCCATTGAATAGGGTGGTGTGCTCCCTCCGGAAGAAACAGAGATGTTTATGGTGTCATTTATAAAATGGGTATCTCCGATTAATGATGTATAAGAAGTAATCACATATCCTCCGGGTGTTGTAAGGTTAGCCTGTGTAGAAAATGTATGAAGGATAGTATCTCCTGAAGCAACTGAAGTGTAAATAGTATCGGTCACAGCAGGTCCGCCGTTAATTGTATACGAAACTGGAAAATGGTTTATAGAATTTGTGCCGTAATTTTTTATTACTACCGATACATCCTGAGTCCCTGTATTGCAGGACGAGATGGGAGAAGTGATTTTTTTAACTCCTGCATCGAAAGGAAGAGGTTGGCAAATATTAAGCACTTGTGCAGAGTCAGTAAATATTCCGGGAACTACACCATAAGAAATACCATCACATAAAATTTCATAAAACCCATTTCCAAAAGTGCAGCATATTCCATCATGCGCTGAATCGAATATTTTGAATGTATAACAATTTGCTGAAAGACCACAATAGTCAGTAGTAATTAATTCACCACCCGGAAGATAACTATATGGTCCTCCGGAATCTACTACTAATTGAGTAGTATTGTTTACTAGTTTCCAAGTGGTTTCGTAACCATAATCATCTGTGTGGATTCTTATGGTAATTCCGCCATTAGCACTAACCACAGAATAATTCAATGTGTCATTTGTTAAATTATTATCACCAGATAAATTTGTATAAGCAACGAAATGATATGTACCGGCTGCAGATAAATCAACGACAGGAAAAGTAATATTTACTGTATCTCCAACATGGAATGGAACAGAGACAGGAATAGTATCTATGGGAACACCATCCAATTTGCATATCACATCAAAAGGAGTATTCACATTAAGTGTCCCGAAATTTTTCACGGTGACTCTTACAGTATCGGTAGCCGTATGACTACATCCCGTATTGGAAGGCAGCAAAAATGCTTTGACACCCACATCTTTGGAGGGCATGCTGTAAGGAATAGCGAAGCCGGAAATTTCCGCTCCTCCTGCAAAATTGCCTATCAGTGTTGTGGCGCCGGTGGTAGTGTTCACGGTTCTCAACTGCCCCTGATTTGTTGAACCATTGAAGGCAGTCATATATAAAATGTTATTCATTTTATCGAATTCCATATCCTGTGTATAAGATGCATTAAAGCCAATAGGCCCCCGAAGTGTCAATGCACCGGTGGTTTTGTTTATTGAAAAAAGCTTATCACTGGAAATACTAACTGAATAAAGATTGCCAGCGGAATCACAGGCAAGATTAATAAGGTATGATGTATCACATTGACTAACCAGTGTGGCTGCACCGGAAGTGATATTGATGGTATACAATGAGGAATGTGTACCATCCCACGCTACAGCATATAGATGGCTTGTCTTATCATCATAAGATAATCCGGTTACTGGTATGCCCATATTTCCGATAAGTGTTCTGGCTCCCGTGATTGTGTCAATGGAGATCAGATCATTGGTGCTATTAACCGCACCAAGCCATTTATCCACTGCCCACGTTCCGGCAACCAGGAATTGCATGGAGGTCTGGGTTGCAATGGAAGTGATCAG
>Ga0182027_10007059_pt1 | contig 16659 bp, 7 predicted proteins | sample 712E1DmetaG_FD_121300 | JGI IMG/M metagenome (GOLD analysis project Ga0182027, IMG submission 121300) | Permafrost microbial communities from Stordalen Mire, Sweden - 712E1D metaG (Illumina Assembly) | ecosystem: Environmental > Terrestrial > Soil > Wetlands > Permafrost | place: Sweden... | reverse complement strand
GTCCTGGCTCTTGGGCGGGTGGTTCGCTGAAAAGATCAGACGCGCGAACGGCACGAATTCGAAGGACTCCTCGAACTTCCGCTCGGCCAGCAGGGCATCGCCGCCCGTAATCGACTTGAACATCGAGGTGCTGGACAGGTCCTCGCTGGGCAAGTCGGGACAGATGTTCGCGAGCCTACCGACAAGGCGCGCGACCGAGAAGCGGTCGTTCTCCAGCCGATGAAGACTGATGGCCGCCACATTCTGCCGGCCAATGAACGCCAGCACGGCGCGCAGGTAGGTGGATTTTCCGTTCGCCCCGTCGCCCGTCAGCAAGACCGCCTTCTGAATCGAAGTATCCGGCGTCGCCAGCCAGGCCGGGATCTCCCACGCGATGGCCTCAGAATCGCCGGGAAACACGTCGCTGATGAACTTATCCCACATTGGACACCGCGCGGCGGGGTCGAACCTTACCGGTAGCTGAACGGGTGACAGGAAATCGGCTGAGTGCGGCGAAAGCGTCCGCGTCTTGACGTCCAACAGGCCGTTCAGCAAATTGACGACATCGAGTTTGGGCCTTTCCCACAGCAGGGGCGCATCAACCTCGATGTATTTCACTACCTCCTCGGCCTTGTGGCTGCTCCATTTTGAGGACAGCCGCATGCGCTCCAGAAGCTGTTTCACCTGCTGACGAACAAAGGAGGCGCCATCCGAGTGGTAGTTACCGCCGCGGAAGATGTACAGCCGCCCGCCGACGTCCTGGGCGAATCGGTGCCGACCTGAAATCACTTCGGCAATCTGGTAAACGCTGATCTCGTCATCGTCTGCCGGTTTCTCGAAGTCGGCGGCTTCCACCAACTCCAGGACTTTTTCCGGTCCGACGTTCGCCAGCAGATCATCTATTCCTTTCCCTTGAGCGATGTCCCAGGTGACGAACGCGACATCCGCACCACGAGTCCGGAGTTCGCGCGCCAGGAGGCTTCTGGCGACCTCAACCTGCTCGTTCTTGTCCGTATCCGCGTCAAAAGCGATGATCACGCGGCGGCCTTCCCAAACGACTAGGTCGAGGTCGGGGATAACGCCCTTGACGTCGCGTCTACCGCCGTTCGGTCCGGTGGTCTTGCCGACCGTGCCGCGCCAGTTCCAGACGCCGGCCAATCCGAGCGGCAAGAACCGGGGAGCGGTAGTTTCGTGGTTGGCGAGGCGCCAGAGTGCCAGCGTCTTGAACTCTCCCTCGGTCACGATCACCGGTGTGGCCACCACCTTCACCAAGTCCTGGGACGTGCCCGGAACGAAGTAGATCATGTTCTTCCGGCCAGGCGGCGACAAGTATTTCCCGCGCTCTTTCGGTTTGCCGTCCTTGTACTCTATGTCCGGCTGATCGCGGCGCAGCCGCCATTCTCGAATGTGGGATTCACCCGGCAGGAAATATGGGATCGCCAGCCCCTCATACGAAGCGTGATCCCGTCGACCAACAAGGGAACGCCCAGTGTCGGAATTGACGCGCCGGATACTGGCTGCTTCGGCGAGTTTGCGATCAATCCAACGCCGCGCAAGATTCGCGTAGTCGGCATCGGTGAGGCCGCTGCCGGTTTCCAGGGCGGTGCTTGACATGGGGTTGGTCAGCATCCGGAAACCTGTCCCGGCGGCTGATGAAGACCGGCCTCGGTGAACACGACTCGAAAATGGCCGATCATTCGATAGATCGTGGCCCTTGAAATCCCTGCGCGGCGGCTTACGTCGATGGCTGAATGATCGGCGAGCATCCGGCAGATATCCCGCTCGTCAGGCCGGAGACCATCCAAAACGCGCAAGACATCTATTCGCAAGTTGACACTGTCGGCCTCACAATCCACCTGAGTACGCGCGCGTTCATCTGGTTGGGCGTGTCTCTTTAGGGCTCGCAGCCGTCGAACAAAGGAGGTCATCTGGTTCGCGACCACGCGTTCGATGAATGTCTTCAGCGACGACCGAGCGGGGTCAAAGCCAGCCAATTTCCGCCAGACCTGGAAGACGGCTTCCTGTTCCAGATCACTGCGCTCTTCGCTCGACAAGCCGTACGTCTTCGCGAGATCGGCTGCGCGGACACCGGCAACGCGGCGCATGATGGGATAGGCGTCGTTAAAGCTGGGGTTTGCAGCCGGTGGGCCGTCTTCTTGGGATACCCGAGAGTGTCGCTTCATCAATCCTCCTTCTGGCCGAAGGAGGAGAACCTCGAGGTGACGCCCGAAAACGAAAACAGCGGAGATTCTGAGTTCCGCCGTCAAGGCGTCACCCACAAGACCTCCGCTGTGCGGCCAGTCTTTGTCTGGTGCTAAGTATCCTTCCTGGGGCTATGCCGGGTGCTCGATAACGAGCCGGAACGGCAGGCCATGCTTTACTTCGATCATCGCGACAGAGCCGTCGCTGATACGGTTCAGATGGTCAAATAGCTCGGCGACCTGGCTCTTCAAGGTGAAATCGTCGCGTGCCATTTCTGGCCGTGGCCCGTTCTCGCCGCCGATCTTGATGTCCTGAATGATCCTGGGGGCAGGGTCAAAAGTGGGTTCGCCAGCACGGACCGCCAAGTTCTCAATCCGGCCGAAATTGAGTCGCTGCATTGTCTCCAGCAACCGCCGCCGTGTGGCTGAGAGCGCGGACTTTGTTTGAGTGCCCGACACGATTACCTCCAGAAACTCACTGGAGCTGCCCGTTGGCGAAGAGGAAGGAAAAGAGCCATCGTCGTTCCTTGCGACCTTCGTCGTATCGCCGGGGCAACGCCATCGAAGCTCTATTCTCGCCCTACTACAAAGTGTGGCGAAAGTGTTTCGGAAGAACAAGAGTCTTCTGCCCACAAGTGATTGAAGACAGGGAAGAAAAAATTGATCCCGGTTCAGTGCGATGTCGTTCTACGTCTGATTCGCTACCGCGAGACTTTCGCGAGACTTTCCCGGCTCGGTTGGTTCCGGCGGACCCAGTCCATTCGATACTCGATGTACTTCGTCACGCGCTCCCGTCCGGAGGAGTTGCCGGGACCAAGAATGTCCTCCGCTAGCTCATCCCACGAGTCGAAGCCTTCTTTGCGCAGGCTCTTTGGGAACGCCGCCGCAACAATTTGCAGTTGGCGACAAACTTCATCGAGGTGGGATGACCAGCCGTCACCGACCTGTGCTACGGCCTCGACGACCTTTTGGTGATCCTCTGCGTTCGGGGCGAAGCCTCGTCGTCTTCGCTGAGAAGCCGGATGGGAGGCGCGCGCCGGACGAGACTTCCCACCGGACAGGACCGCATCGGCGAGTTTCTGTGTGGCAATCAACTTGGTCGAGTCCGCCGACAGCAAATCAGCCAGGACCAGCCAGGTAAAGCCCTCCCCTATCAGGCGCCCCTCTGTCTCTGGGTCGATGAGGCGCTCCGTGGGGGTCAGCAAGACACCACCCTGACGGTAGGTTCGCTCTATCCTTGCTGTGAGCGCTTCAGTTGCTTGGGATGAGTGCCCCATCAGCAGGATCACCGGGAGGCGCCTCCCGGAAGCCACACTTATGCTGCCTAGCCTGATGATGTCACCATCAGCGTCCAATTTGCTCGAAACCGCCGATACGCCAAGCAAGCGCTGCAGGCACCGGACAAAGCGTTCACCGTCGAAGCCGAGGATCTGGACGGCATCGCGCGACAAATGGACTGTCTCGCATTCCTTCGGCGCAGACCCGCACACGGCCCGAAACGAGCCGTCGACTTCTGGAATGACCCACCTCGGGCATCCAATCCCGCTAGGAGTCGGACAAGGATAACGCTTGGCCTCCTCACCCGTCGGCCGCAGGAAACCAGCGGCCACTTCAAACTCGGATCTCAGACTATCTTGAAGTTCTCGCCGGACTCCACGCAACCGAGGTCTGTCTTCAAGCGCGTCCCACAGGCGCCTCAGCCTCTTCACTGGCTTCCTCCTTAGCATTGAGGACGAATCCGTTTTGCGCCAGGAAGCGCTCTATGAGCGAACGGTCGTCGTCGCGGGCGAAATTAGTCCTACTCGGCGGCCGAATCGTGACTGCGCGGGGCGTCTTGGCGTCACTGAACTCAATCCAGAAGACGGCCTTGCTCCAGAATCCTTTTGGCAGATCCATCTTGGATTCATCGAGGTAGCAGAAGACGTCATCTCCCCTGAGGTCAAAGAATACGCCGCTGCCTTTGCTCACGAAGATCTCGATCTCATGCAGCGTTACGTCTTCGATTCCTTTTATGCCACTGAAATCGAGGGCGCCGGAACGTCTGGCCTGGAGCGGCAAGAGCGTATAGTTGCCGTCTGCTGCGAAATAGTCCTCATGTCCGAAAATACGCCTTCCAAGCACTTTCCGATAAAGCTCCCTGATACTTTTCACGTAGGGAGAGATGTGGACGATGAGTGCATCCTGGACCCGGTGATACACGACGACATCAAACACTTCCGGACGGAAGAAGATGCTCGACGACTCACCATTGTCAAGAGATCCCTGTCGGCGCATCGCGAGGCCGTGCCGGACCAGAAACCACACTTCTCCGTCATCACGGCGCGGAAACACGAAGACCTTGGAGCCGCGGCCTCGTCGATTCTCCTCGAACCAGTCGTCAAATTCGAGCGCGATTGCCTGCATTATCTCCGCCGGACAGTCCGGAAGATCATCACGGGGCACCCCGGAGCCCTGGCAGACGTAGAACGACTTTGTCCGCACCAGGAACTGCTCAGCATGCTTACGCTCCAGCAGTTCGTGATCCTTCAGCAACACCTGCAGCGCCACGTCCGCCGGCGTCGGATCAAGGCCGCCGAAAGAGAGCAGCCCTGGAGGCACGGCGTTAAGCAGCTCCTGCATGCCGTGATCGGTCGCCATTTCGTGAACCAAGTACAACCTTTGAGCCAAATGCGGCGGCATGTCACGAGTCGGATTAAGCAAAATCGCGACCAACGCTTCACAGTCAATTCCTTCCGTAGGATTGGATGGAAGTTGATAGCCGCGTCCGGCCAGGTAGTCTTTAAACGGGTTGAAGAACAGGAGCAAGTGCTCTTGCGAGATCTCTTTCAGCGTTGCTACGTTGGCGAATCGTCGAAGAAAAGAATCAGCCATATCGAGGTCAGCTCCTTGGAGCGCGGTCGCCCTGGTCTTCACCACCCGAGACCGCTCCTACCAAACTCCGGTACTTCCCGCGGCCGGCCCTTGCGATCCGGTTCTGGCTCGTCAGCCGCGCGAGGGCGGATCGGATACTGTTTATGTTGTTCGCGCCCGGAATCTTGGCGAGCAGTTCCTCAGCAGAGAACTGTGCTCCCGGTGTCGCATTGATTAGCGCAAGCACGGTTTCGTAAAGGCTCCGCACGTCGTCCGCCGCCCCAGACTGAAGCGCAGACGGGGGCACCTCCCCAGATGTGGAGAACAACGCGTCAAGTTCTGCTTCTGCCTTCCGCAGCTCAGCCTCTTTCGCCTTGGCCTCCTCGCGCAGCATGGAGATCCTAGCGGAGATGGCTATGATTTGTTCACGCAGTGGCCGATTCATCTAGTTCCTACCTTTCTAATAGATCATAGCACGACGCGCTGGCAAATTGCTAGATTCTAGCAACTAGATGTTTGGGCCTACGCTACCGGCTTGATCGGAGACGATGCACAAAGCAGGTGGATAGACATTTTGTGGAGAACGAGCCGGTTAGCGCGTTGTGCTACGTTGCAAGATGCCTGAAGAGTACACGACGGGTCCAGATCGCGCGACGGCGACTGATGACACTTGGGATAACGAGCAGACCCCGACCCAACCCACCGCGCGGCTGATCGAGGCGACTTTCTTGCCGGGGAAACTCTGCTGACTGCATTCCGATACAACTCACGATCAGCCACTTCCAACGCTCGGAGACCTATAATGGGCTTCTCTAGGCAATTTCGGCTATGTCAACCCTTTTACCCGGTACGGAGGTCCAGGCACGAGGTCTTCGCTGGGAGATCGTCTTCTCCCAGAGCTTGGGATCACAGACGCTGTACCGGCTTCGCGGCCTGTACGGAGCCTTCAAAGGGGAGGAGGTCGAACTCCTTGAACCCTTCGAAAAGATCACGCCGACGTACCGAAAGCTCGATCCTGAGCACGCTGGCCCAATTCGTAATTGGCTCCTCTATCATCAGGCGTTCCTGCTGGAACAGGCCCTGGGGCCTTCAGCGCTTCTGGCGGTCCAGCCAGGCCGGCTGAAGATGGAAGCCTACCAGCTCGTGCCGGTGCTGCGCGCGATCCGCATGAGCCGCGTGCGACTCCTGCTGGCCGATTCCGTTGGTTTGGGCAAGACCATCCAGGCCGGTCTGGTGCTCACCGAACTCATGGCGCGGCGGCTGGCGCACCGAGTCCTGATTGTTTCGCCTGCTGGTCCCCTACTCGAACAGTGGGAGACGGAGATGAGCGAACGCTTCGGCCTCCGGCTTGACGTTCTCGACCGGGCGCGGCTCGAAGAGATCCGGCGCGAACACGAGCTCGGTGCCAACCCGTTTGACCACGCCCCGCTGGGCCTCGTCTCCATGGACTTCCTGAAGCAGGAGCGGGTTCTCGACCAGTTGGAGCGGGCCAGCTACGACGTGGTCATCATCGACGAATGCCATCACTGCATGGATTTGGGAGCAGCGCAGGATCGCGAAGACTCGCAGCGCCGCCGTCTCGCCGAGGTGCTGGCCCGGCGTAGCGACAGCCTGCTCCTCCTTACGGCCACTCCCCACGACGGCAACGACCGCTCCTTCGCCTCGCTGTGCGAACTTCTGGACCCCTCTTTGCTGGACGGTCGCGGCAGTCTGCGTGGCGACGCTTACCGGGCCCATGTGGTGCGGCGGCTGAAGTCTCACATCTTCGATATCGACCCAGTTACCAAGGAAAAGAAGGAGAAGTTCAAGAAGCGACAAGTGCTGCCCTGTCCGGTCACGGCGGTAGCAGCCCGGCACCCCGACTTTATCCGCCTCCAGAAGACGTTGCTGGACCTGATCGCGCCGGAGCTGCGCCGCGCTTTCCGCGGTCGCCGATACAGCGATGTCCTGGCCTTCATCTCACTTCTGAAACGCAGCGTCTCCACAGTCGCGGCTTGCCGGAAGACCCTCCAGGTCGTAGCCGAGCGATTCAACCACCTGCTTACCGAAGGCTCGGAGTCCCAGGAGGACCGTCGCCAGCGCCTCAAGACCCTGCGCGAATACCACCGCAAGCTCGACCGCTTCGGTGTCACCAGCCAGCAAGAAACGGAGCAACAGGAGAATCTGGAAGCCGAGGACCTTGCCCAACACCTCGCCGACCTGGAACGCCAGCTCCGCGCAGGTTCCCGTGGTGTGGCAAAGGTCGCCAGTGTGGTCGAGGCCCTCGACGACTTGGTCACTCTTGCCGATCAGGCCATGGGCCAGGACCCCAAGCTCGAAGAGGTCCTGGCACTCATCCGGGAGGTCCGCAAAGAGGAGCCGCAGGCAAACATCCTCATCTACACCGAATACACAGACAGCCTGAATGCACTCGCCAAACACCTCGACGGTAAAGGTCTCGGTGAGATCCTCACCATGACTGGCGACGACGACGAAGCCTTGCGCCGCCGTACAACGGACCGCTTCCGCACCCAGGAGCACCTGCTCCTCCTCAGCACCGACGCCTCCGCCGAGGGTTTGAACCTGCACCAGCGGTGCCACCACCTCATCCATCTCGAACTGCCATTTAACCCGAATCGGCTGGAGCAGCGGAACGGACGCATTGATCGATACGGCCAGACGCAGGAGCCGGTGGTCCGGTACACGTACTTGCGCGGGACTTTCGAGGAGCGCATCCTGCTCCGTCTCATCGTCAAGTATGAGCGCCAGCGAGCGCGTCTCACCTTTGTGCCGAACACGCTCGGCCTCGACACCTCCACCGAGATCGGCAGCAGCCGCCTGCTTAAGGGCCTGATGGACGAAGATACCCGGCTCTTCCAGCAGCAGGAACAGATTCCCCCCGACCTGTTAGCCAGCAACGAGCCTGAGGCCGGCGATGAGGCCACCCAAGAGCTGCTCGAAGAGATCGACAGGAGCCTGAAGAGCTTCGAGCAGGCGGCGAGAACCCATGCGTGGCTCGGCGACGCCGGGCTGAACGCCGAAGAGCGACTGCTCCACGAAGCGGACGAGGCCCGCGAGAAGGGCAGCCAGGCGGGCGCGGTGGATCTCGCCATGTTCGTGCGAGACGCCGTCCTGTTCGACGGCGGGGCGGTGCAAGGTGCTGTCGAGGCACCGGTCTTCACCTTGACCCTGCCGCCCGCCTGGAGCCACGGTCTGGAAGGCGCCATCGGCTACGACCCCACGACCCGCACCATCCGGCTGACCACCGACATCGACATTATCTCGGACGCAGACAAGCATCCTGTAGCCTTCCTGGGCCGCGCCCATCCGCTGGTCCGAAGGGCCTTGGACCGGGTACGCAGTATCACTTACGGCACCGGGACTGACGCCGGGCAGGACCACCGGGTCAGCGCCGTGAGTCTCCCCGTGGCAAAGCCCGAACTCCTCTATACATTTCTGGGCCGCGTAATCAGCGGCGCCGGCCGGGAATTGGAGCGGGTCCTCGCCGTTCGTCTGCCGCAGGGTGGCGCGCCCAAGGTCCTGTCCGAGGCCCAGCAGTGGAGCGAGATGGCCGACCCCGAGTGCGGTATTCGCACCGCCGAAGTCTGGAAGCGGTCCTTCGCCTCTTGGGCCAACTCTGCCGACCAACTTTGCCGAGAGGCCGCAGCCTCGCATTTCAAGGCCGTCGCCGCAGACTTCGCAGCCGTGCACCGTAAGGCTCTGGAGAAGGAGCTGGCCGAACTGGATGCTTGGCTGGCCGTGCGGGCGAAGCAGATCACAGGTGATCCGCGGCCTGTCGCCGTGCAGACCCACATCTTCGGCCAGGATGAGGCCGCAATGCCGCCGCAGGCTTCCTGGATGCCCGTCACCGATCCGGCAGAGCGGCTGGCCAAGTTCTATGCGGACTCGTCACAAGCGCACGCTGCCCGTAGTGAAGCCGATGGGGTGCTCCGGCTTTATCGGCAGCGTGCCGGGGATCTGGCCAACCGGATGACGCTACACGAACCGGAAATCGTGCCGGTCGGTCTACTGATGATTGTTCCCGAGGGCGCCAATGCCGCTTAACCTCCTGGACCACTGCGAGTTCAACGGCCCGGCGCTTCCGGAACCCTTCGTCCGCTTCGAGCTTGAGAAGGAACTCGGCCGTCTGGACCTTCTCCCCAAGACCACTGGGGACGAAGGCAAGAAGCTGCAACTCTCCTGGGATGTCTATCGCCGGAAGCTGCGCGAACTCGACATCCGTGGTGGCCCGCTACGCGTGAGGCACTGCGTCCTCGACCCGCTGGTGGAGCGCTTGGGCTTCGCCCGCTCTGACTCTGCCCCCGAAGTGGAGACCCGAGAAGGCCGGGAAGATGGCGGTTATGTGCTGACCAGTGCGGACGGCAGCACCCGGCTCCGCACCTGGACCACGGAATTCGACGAGGACCTCGACGCCCCGGCCCGCCGTGGCGCGGCCTACCGCTTCAGCCACCTCCGCATCGCGCAGCGCGTCCTGCTGGCTGCCGGCGAGCGCATCGGCCTGCTCACCAACGGAGTCCAGCTTCGCGTTTTGATCTCCGATCCGGCCCGGCCCGATTCGGAAGTCGTCATCCGCATTCAGTCGGCCTGGAAACCTTACCGAGATGCGCCGGACTCGTACCGCTTTCTCCTCGCGCTCTGCCAACCGAAGGGAGTCGTCGCGGTCCCGGATCTTGTCGAGAAGGCAAGGTTACAACAAGCCCGCGTCACCAAAGACCTTCGGCTCCAGGCCCGTCGGGCGGTGGAGCACTTCGTCCAGGAAGTCCTCGATCATCCGGCTAACAGTGCGGTGCTGAGCCAATATGAGGACCGGGAGAAGCTTGCCAAGAGCCTGTGGCATGAGGGGCTGGTGCTCGTCTACCGGCTCCTTTTCATCCTGAAGCTGGAATCAACCGACGATCCGGCGCGATCCTTCAGCTTCGCCTCGTCCAGTCTGTGGCGCAACACGTTCTCGCCGGGTGTGGCGCTGGCGGTCCACGTGCGCGACGTGCTCGACCGCGGCGAAGAGACGGGCAGGTTCCTGGAAGATGCCCTGCGGAGGCTCTTCGAGATGTTCTCCAAGGGCCTGGAGTGCAGCGAACTCCACATCAAGCCCCTGGGCGGTGCTCTCTTCGGCCCCGAGGCCGCGCCGCTGCTGGACAATCCCGCGTTGACCTGGGGTGAACGTGCCGTAGCCTTCCTTCTGGATCAACTCCTGTGGACACAACCGAAGCGCGGCGGCGTCACCCGACAGCGGGTCCACTACGGTGCCCTGGACGTGGAGGACCTGGGCCGCGTCTACGAAGCCCTGCTTGAACTGGAGGCGGGCATCGCCACGGAACGGCTGTGCCGGTTGCGCCGCCAGAAGCTGGAGGTGGTGGTGCCCGCGGAGCAGGGCGAGAAGTACTGCTCCCTAACTGCTCCCGTTGTGGTCGACGATGCCGAGGAAGACGCGGGCGAGGCTGCGGCCGACGAGTCGGAGGAAGAGAACCCCGCCTCCGGCAAGAAGACCAAAATCGAGTGGATCGAGGAGATCCCGCCCCATCAGTTTTTCCTCCGGGTGGGGCTGGGGCGGAAGGCCACGGGCTCCTACTACACGCCCCATTCGTTTGTGAGGTTTCTGGTGCAGGAGACGCTAGGGCCGCCTTGCGCCGCTCGCAGCCCGCAAAACGATCCCAACCCCTGCGAGATCCTGAAGCTCAAGGTTCTCGATCCGGCCATGGGCAGCGGGCATTTCCTAGTGGAAGCCTGCCGCTTTCTGGCTGAGAAGCTCTATGAAGCCTGCCGCCTCTGCGATGAACGGGCGGACCCTGCAGAGCGCCGAGCTGAGAATGCAATCGACGAGAAGGTGAAAGCCGAAGCGATTGCGGAAGCCGCGAAGTGGAGGGGCCGTGTATTGGCTCTGCCGGACCCGAACGACGAGATCGTCCAGTATCTGCCAAGCCGGGCGCCCGAGGGAATTGAGTCTGGCATCTCGCAGCGGCGCGCCCTTGCCCTGTGCCGGCGCCTAGTGGCGGTGCATTCTCTCTACGGTGTCGACAAGAACCGGCTGGCAGTCGAACTCGCCAAGCTATCGTTGTGGATCGAGTCGCATAGCGAGGGTCTCCCGTTGACGTTCCTAGATCATCGCCTGGTCGAGGGTGACTCGGTCACCGGCCCCCTCTTTGAGCATCTGCTCACTTACCCGAACAGCAGGGAACCGTTGGAGGGCCTGTTCGCCGACGGTCTGCGCGCGAAACTCACGAACGCTTTGGCAGAGGCTCTGCGGCACGTGACTGACATCGAATCTTCGGTGGGCACAACGCTATCGGAGACGGAGTTAAAGAAGGTAGCCAAAGAGAATCTGGACTGCGCACTGAAACCCTTCCGTATGATCGCCGCCGCCTGGGCAGGCAGGGTAATGAGTGGCAAAGAGGCGAGTGTAGACTATGCACACATAGTTCACCAAGCGCTGAGTGGCACGCCAGTGGATGATGCCCTCGCCGAGTGGCAGGCACTAGCATACGATTTGGTCTTTCCCGAGGTTTTCTTCCCGTCTGGCAAGCTCGATGAACGGTCGGGTTTTGACGTGATCGTGGGCAACCCTCCCTGGAATCAGGAGGAAGTCGGCGAGCCAGAGTTCTGGAGTGCGCTTGATCCCGAGATGTTGAATTACCCTTCTAGCGAGCGGACGACTGCCATCGAGCGCCTCAGAGAGCAGAGTTCTGAATACGCAGACATGTGGGGGACTTACCAGGGCGAGACTTTGGCTCGATTGCGCGCATATTCCGTCCTGTTCGACAAGCTCACTGCTCCGATTGACGGAACTCCCACATCCGGCAAACCTGATCTGTTCCAGCTATTCACCTTCCGTTCTCTCGGAATCCTCGCAACTAATGGTCACTTCGGCATGGTTTTGCCGTCCGGCTTTCACAACAACGAAGGCGCCGGGCAACTCAGACGGCTGATCCTGGATTCCATGTCCCTCAAGTACTGCTTCGGTTTCGAGAATCGCCGCCGTTTGTTCGAGATCGACATCCGACAAAAATACGCTTGTGTTGGCATTTCAAGATCTGGGCAACCCACAGGCCAGTTCAAGGTCGCCTTCTACTTACAGGACGATGACTGGCTATTCGACCAGCATGATCCAGATCCTCTGACTTTCTCACCCGACTTCGTTGCTTCAATTGGAGGACCGTTAAGGGTCTTCGTTGAGGCACGAAGTCAGACACAAATAGATCTCCTCCTCGTGTGCGCAAAGAACGCAGATCCATGGAATAGGAGCGTCTCGGAACGTGGGATTTACTTGTCTCAGGGGATGAGTTCAACGAGGGATGCGGCGAAACGTGTCGCCATCGAGACGGTACGGCAAGTTGGACCTCTGTCATACCAATACCGATCCGAACCAGCGCTCATTGTGCTAGAGGGGAAGAATGTCTGGCAGTACTCAGACAAGTTTGACTCTAAACCAAGAGAAGCGGTCCTCCTCTCACGCTTGTCTGCCCGCTCACATTGGTTACGGAGTGCAAGATACTTCAGGCTGGCACAACGGAGAATCGCAAGTAGCACGAATGAGCGGACCGCCGTGTTCTGCATAGTGCCACCAGGGACTGCGAGCCTCGAAACGCTCCGGGTAGAGACAACACCATGGGCTCGCCCCAGTGTTGATGTGCTGACACTTCTTGGCGTGCTGAACTCATTTGCGTTCGATTTTTGCTCGCGGCCACTCGTTGCCTCAACCGTCAGTGAGTACTTGGTGGATTTGATACCGGTCTCCCGCATTTCGAGGGAACCAAACGCTTTCCTCGCTCATTCGGCTCTCCGGTTGGTCTGTAATGGGCCCGACTTCGTGTACTTGTGGGCTGAGCAGCTTCAGGGTGCCTGGAGGGAGGGGGCGCCTCCGAACACGTGGCCGGTCCTGGCCTCAGAGGCGTCGCGCTGGGAGGTCTACAGTGCAATTGATGCCTTTGTAGCAGCTAGCTATGGTTTGACACATCGCCAGTATGAACAGGTACTGACTACATTCAGCCATAAGGCCTATCGCGATGCGCCTGCTGTTTGCATTGGGAAGTACGAGGAACTGGAAGTTATCGGAGAGACAGCTTTCATTCAGAAATACGACCCCTACTGGGACATTCCGGTGAATCGGGCATTACCAACAGCAGTAGTCGAACTGCCGGGCTCAGCGGGATCGGGCGCGGAACACGGGGACTTCTCGTTGTCGAGTCCAGTTGCTGCACCGAAGAGGGGTCGCCGCAGGTGAGCCTCGACGACGGAAGGAGACGCCTGCGCAACCCAAAGAGGAAGCGCAGAAACTAACATGAGCAGCCTGAATCCGATCATCGTACTTGACCGCGTGATCAGCGAATACCGCTCCTACCTGCAAAGTGAGTTTCGCGCCAAAGATCCTGCGTTGCGGGCTGCGCTGGAACGCGAACTCGACCAGCCGCTCTTTCTGGCCCAGGAGCCGTTCTTCCAGGCCCACCGGCCTTTCAAGACGGGCGCGAAGTGGCTGGATCTGCCAATCGACCCCAAGTTGGCCCGCGTCATGGAGGTGCGCGCCAGGAAGCACGGCGCGATGCAACCCGAGTTCTCCTACCTGCACCAGTCCCAGGCCATCTCGAACCTTCTCGGGCCGCAGGCGTCGCCGGTCGTGGTGACCACCGGAACCGGGAGCGGTAAAACTGAAGCCTTCCTCCTTCCTGTGATCCAGAACGCCATCGACGACGCGGTGCAGTACAAGAAGTCGGGACTGACGGCGATCCTAGTCTATCCGATGAATGCCTTGTCGAACGATCAGGCGCTCCGCATTCGCGAGTATTTGCAGGACTCCGGTTTCGCTGGCGCTGTCGATGTGCGGCAGTACGACCGCGGGACCTCGCAGAGCGAACGCGAGGAGATGCGGCGGAACCCGCCGCACATTCTGCTGACGAACTACATGATGCTGGAGTACCTGCTGGTTCGCCCGGCAGACCGCGACGGCATCTTCGCCAACCACCGCTGCCGCTTCCTGGTGCTGGACGAAGTTCATACCTACCGGGGCACCCTCGGCACCAACATCGCCTTGCTGGTGCGCCGTCTGCGCACGCACTTGGCCCAGGCCCGGCAGGATTGGAAAGCGGATGTTCCCGAGTCGGAGCACTGGCGCCGCTTCCCCATGCTGCTCCCGGTGGGGACCTCGGCCACGATCAAGAGCGTTTCGGAGGAGGGTCGCACCCGTGAGGAGGTCATCCGGCTCCGCGATGAGGCTGTGCAGGATTTCTTCGGCAGGCTTGCCGGCTGCGACCCCGGCGCAATCCAGGTTTATGGCGAGGAGGTCGAACCCATCCGAATCCCAGCGGAGGCACAATATCCGGACAAACCCTTGATGCTGGACCACGCGGAATTCCACGGCGATGAAGTGGCGCTCGCGAGGGCGCTCTCGGCCCTGGCCACGGGCACGGAGCGGGAACTGCCGATCCGGGAGGCGGTACAGAGGAGCCGCGTGCTGTGGGATCTCAACAAGTGGCTGATCCGTTCCCCGCTGTCTGCCAGCCGGATTGTAGAGCTTCTTCAGAAGTCCGTGGAGAACCGCAACGACACCAGTCGCGATGCGTTGCTCAAGGAAGTGGAGGCTGCGCTTGTCTTCGGCTCAGCGGTTCCTGACGGCACCGCAGGCGGTCTGCGCTTACGGGCGCACCGCTTCATTCGCGGTGGCTGGCGCTTTCACCGCTGCGTGAAGCCGGGCTGTGGCAAGTTGTACCCGATGGGCGAGGAGAAGTGCCAGTGCGGTGTGTTCACGGCCCCCCTCTACCTCTGCCGCAACTGCGGGGCCGACTACCTGCGCTTCGTCGGCGACCCCGAGGAAGGGTCGCTGCGCCCCAGTGGCGTCGGTTCTGACGGTCCCGAGTGGATGCTCTACGAGCATCAGCGGTTCGATGGCGTGTTCGACGCCGAAGAGACGGTTGAGGACGGCGACGGTTCCGAGGGTCGGCGTGGGGGCGGCAAGCGGAAGAAGAAGGCCCCTTCCATCAAAGGCCGGGCCGTGCTGACCGGTTCTTTCGATCCAGACTCTCTGTCCTTCTCTACGCAAGAAGATGACTACTCGCTCAAGGTGATGCTGGTACCGGCGCGGTCGCGGTGTCTGTGTTGCGGCGGGACCGCGGGCAGCCGGAACGTGATCACGTCCGTTGCGTTGGGCACCTCTGCTGCGGTGAAGGTTCTGGCCGAAGGATTGGTTGAGGCGCTGGCCGAGGCGCATCATGATACCGCGCCGTCCAAGGAACGCCTCCTGATCTTCAGCGACAGCCGCCAGGATGCCGCGCATCAGGCGAGGTTCATCGTCTTCGCCAGCCGCTACGACCGGATGCGGCGGCGCGTGGTCGATCTGCTTCAGCAGTACCCTTCACTGACGATCCAAAAGACCGTCGAGTTTCTCGGCGGGTTGGGTGTCGATGAACAGGATAACCCCTATGCACCCGAACGGGGTATCAGGATCTACAGCGAAACGTTGGAGCAGATCCGTGCCTGGGAGGAAGCTCCCCTGCTTGACGAACTCGCGGTGAACGCGGGATACCGGGCGACGCTTATGAATCTGGGGCTGGTCAGCGTCGAGTACGACCAACTGGGTGAGTACGTCGAGCGCGAGGCGAAGGACCTCAGCGCCCGCTTGGGCATCGGTCCCGCACAACTGACCCACATCTGCCGGTGCCTGCTGGACGACATGCGGACACGCGGGGCGCTCTCCCGCAGCCTGCTTCGTTTCCACCCACTTTTTCCCGCGTGCCCGGATTTCATGAGGGCGGCTCAGTGGGAGCGCCGGGTGAAGGCACCGAAAGGCTACGCGGCGTCAGATACCGGCCAGCCGTTGGCCTATCGTGATGCCGCCGAGTTCGCCGATGGGGTGACCTCGAACAACTTCTGGCGGAAGCCGGGCGCCGGCGGGCGGGGACCTGCCCTGGAGCGGATCTTCAAGCACTTACTGAAAGGGTTTGGCGGCATCGAGCCGGATGCGGATGACCTGATCGAATTGATCAGTTTCCTCCGCAAGCCGTGCCAGTTCATTGTCGATGTGGAACTCTGCGGTACCCGTGAAAAGGCGCGACTCTTGCAGGTGAACCACGAGGCGGTTCGGCTGAAACTCACGCCGGAGGTGGAGCGCCTGCACTGTAGAGTCTGCGGCTCCGTCTGCTCGGGGGCGCACGCCGGCTTCCCGTGCCCGAAGTGTCATGGCTCCCTGGTGCCCTGGAAGGACGTAGAGATCGAGCAGCACCGCACGGTGCAGCGCATCCGGTCGAAGGAAATTATCCCCTTGGTGGCGGGGGAGCACACCGCCCAGGTGCCGAATGCCCGACGCATGCAGTTGGAGGAGCAGTTCAAGGCCCCGGCCAGCGAATCCAAGGTCAATGTGCTGGCCTGCTCCCCGACGTTGGAGATGGGTATCGACGTGGGGGGACTGGACGCCGTGGTGCTGAGGAACATTCCGCCGCGGCCTGACAATTACGCACAGCGCGGCGGCCGTGCTGGTCGCCGCTCAAGGGTCGGCGTGGTGGTTGGGTATTGCAGGAGCACCCCGCACGATCAGTATTTCTTCGACAAGCCCGCGGAGATGATCTCCGGCGAGGTGCCTGCCCCGTCGCTGGCGCTTGGCAACCGGGACGTGATCCTGCGGCACCTGAACGCGATTGTCTTCGGC